>JAABUQ010002479.1_pt1 | contig 36428 bp, 33 predicted proteins | sample 5560001 | NCBI WGS metagenome assembly JAABUQ01 (sample SAMN10711888, study PRJNA513371) | rock metagenome | isolation source: Antarctica rocks | place: Antarctica: Victoria Land, Finger Mt nord | collected 2015-12-18 | reverse complement strand
TCCCCATCAACCCAACCACATCACCACATCCCTACCAACAGTCACAACCCCCCGCCCCTGAAGACTCCGATCTTCGGTTTGAGAATCGGTAGGTAGCTTGTCGATAATGATGATGATGAGGATGCAGGAGTGCCTCCAGCGCCCGCCCCGCCCCGTTTTCTCGGATGGAACCTCAGCATTGTTACCAATCAAGGAAGACTGAACCAAGCAAATCAGTTCAACTTCCTCCTCCGAGGACAAAGGAAGAGAGAGAGACACAAAGAAAAGAATTGAACAAGAAGGGGATCAGCAACCCAGTCACGCACTCAACGGAATTGAGATAGCGCTAGCACACTGAACTTCCCCCTGCTCCAAGGAAGCAAGCTGGGAACGTAGCTATTCATGTACTAATTTATCCCACACTTACAGTCAGAGAGAATTAAGCTGTTTCTTAATCGCAATGCATGTTACGCATTCCCCCCCCCCCCTATCCATTCTCTTAAAAAGAGATCTCACGATAGGCAAGTGGCGACTAGAAACCCATAACGAGCTACACCTTGCCTGCAGATCTGACACTATTGAGGCTGATCCAGGAAGCGGCATCCTCCCCCTCCTCATCCTTCTGCTCCTCCTCCTCCGACAAAAAAGGCTATGGCGTGCATGCATGCGGCGCGGACACGGGATTCTGCACCGCGCCTTCTTCTCTTCCTTCCTTCCCTCCTTCCATCCTGCGGTTCGGGCGGGGGGATAGGGGTTTGTCATACCGTTGAATAAACAACAGCTGAGCTAGCTAGTGCTGGGGATGTTTCAAACATCTACAGTTGAGCTGAGGGTGGCGGAGTGTTTCGCACGTGCGGGAATTTCCGGGAGGGAGGCTGAGTTTTTCTGGGGGTGGCGACCTTTGGGGTTCTGAAGATGGCGAGGGTTTGATGACGGAGCGGGGGGAGGGATGTGTATGATTGAGAGATGGGGTAATGTCGTTGTTGATGTTCGGTTGATGGTGGAAGAGGATTTGAGCTTCCTTCCCTCCTTCCTTCCTTCCTTCCTTCCCGCCATTCCGGGGGGATTGCGCCATGTCAGACCCTTGATGTTCGCTGAGCCAGTGTGGCGGATTTCGGTCTGGGGATTTCATCAGGGGCTGAGTTTGAGCGGTGGCGAATTTTGGTATGTGGGATGGAAAGTGGAGGGATAGGGTATTGTGGTTATGAGTGGTTTTTTGATTTGGTTGGTGGTAGCAGCGAAGACTTGAGCTTTAGACATGGCGGGAATGGGGGAGAGGAGGTTTCTCTAAAGTTGTTGGTTGGTATGCTTGGGAGCTGCTCTAGGGAGTGAAGGGGATAACATTGCTAGAAGGGGAGAGAATAGTCTAATCTAAATGTATCTCCCTTGGGGTATCGAACCTATTGTACAAGCTTGAAGCAAATATCAGTTGTCTAGCCCAGCCAATGACGCCTGCAGAGAGATCTAGCCGTAGCTTTGTGTTCAGCAACCGTGCAAACGCAGGAAATAAAAATGCTCAAGCCTTGCACCGCTATCCCGTCGTCCGAGCACTTCGTAGGAAAGAAGAATGCAGAAGCCTTGCCTCGCCGGGCATGTATGTGTCGAGAACGCCATCCGTCGCTAAAATGAAATGCCGTGATGCTGTAATGTCGTACCATGCCCAGTCAAGTGGGCTTCGATGGACTTTGGACTAGATCATGTCCACACCGTCCCGATGTGGGCAGTCTGTTAGGGGGCTGATCATCGGTGGTACCGCGAGTCCGACTCCTTGCTTCGGACGTCCGTATCCTTTGGCCGTGAGCTGTAGTTGTGGACCTTCACGTCTCTTGACTTGGAGCTCGAAGACGACGACGACGAGGATTGTCCCCCTGACGTTGACCCGCGGGCTGGCTCATAGGCCGGGGCTCGCGGCTTTTCCGAGTAGGAAGATGAGGAGCGGCTGGATCCGGAGGAGTAGGAGTCGCGGTAGGAGTAGGAAGGCATCGTTGAGGATTTTCGAGGTGTTAGTGGACGAGGTAGTCGGAGGCGGGACGGGGAGGTGTTGATTCGGCGTTGGAGTCGAGAGAGAAGCGGTGTCCTGGGTGCCGAAGGGACCTGCTGGCGAGGGAAGGTTTGGTAGCGGATGAGGTTGGCTTGATGGATGGGGGATGGCCGGTGAAGGTTTTTGGTCTGGGAGCCGAGGTGGATGGGATGGGAGATGGACGACGCCAACTTCTGGTCGATTGGATTGCTTTAGTGGATAAGTGTTGGTGTAAGTGGTGCTGGAGAGTTGAGGTCAGGTAGAAGATTGGATGGTTGTCGAAGGATATAGTAAGCGCTGGAGCTGGTGGCGGAGTCGAAGAGGTCGAGGTGTAGGAGGCTACTTGGTTGTCGAGAGTTATAGAGAGAGGAATTGGTCAAGTTGCAATGGCTTGAAGGTGTTTTAAATATCAAGAGGATTGATGATCAGAGGCGATGGATGTAGGATGACGGAAGGAAGCGTGAGGATGTCCTAGACGTTGATGCAGGAAGACGGAAAGTGTTGGTTGTATGCGGAGATTTATGTAGGGTAACAAAGAGAACACTTGCAGAAAGTTCTTTTGTATGATTGAGACGAGTTGAGGCTATGCAAGAGGAAAGAGAGGAAATGAAACAAAAGGAGACCTTTATATACCTCAGGCTCACCCTGGGAACTACTCACGATTGACTCTTATGCTGCCTGGGGCTAATTAGTTTTCGGTCCTGGGGGGACAGGCTGCAATATCCAAAGTGGTTTAGTGCAGGCAGAAATTATGACTTGGGTCCACAAATATGAGACCAGAGCAAAGGACAGAAGAGAAGACGAAGGCCGGGCCATGGAAGGAAAGAGTCATAATAAGAGAAAGATAGATCTGGAGTCTTTGCGGATCCACCATTCGTTCGTCAGGTGTCTTCGGAGGATGGCGTAGACGCGGCGCAGGTCCCACGCAGCCGGGGCTTTCCAACAGGCATTGAGGGCCTTTGATTGATCGGGTGGGCAGCAATTGACGCAGGAGACATGGTTCCTGTCAGTCATCAGCTGCGGCAGCAGGCGCAGTGGGTAAGGTTGAATCGTGCGTAGGGCGCGGAGGGAGGGTGGCCGCGCTTGATGGCCAGTCATAAGGTAGCCCTCGCGGTGACTCCGTGAAGATGGGCCAAATCCGCCAATTGCCAAGCCGCCCAGAAGAATCAAGGGCTGAGGCTATTCAGCTTCGACACGCAGGGGGTCAGTCTTCTGTGTCGCAGCTATTTCGATGCATAGCCCGATATAGTTGGAAGGGTGATGAGGGCGCAGAGTGGAGGAGACGTTGGCAGCTGAAAGGAAAGAGCCTCACGCAGGGCTATGTTTGGCAAGTGCGCCAAGCCCCGACTAACCCCTTTCGGTAGAGCTGCCTGGAACTAAAAATCACCTGCCTCCTGTCGCGCCTGGAATACGAGTCACAAGAAAGCCTCTGGGCATAATACTGATGATGACGACGACGACGAACATGTGAATTGGACCTCTATATTCGGAGCACGGCGTGATGTTACTTGACCTATTATCCGCGAATACGACCTTCGTAACTATCGTTGACGCCGGTCCTCGCGGGCTTGGGAGACCGGCCAATCGAACATCTATCGAGCAGACGAGCTTGTCTGCCATAAACACTGGCAGGTATAGTAAGGGAGACAACAAAGCCAAGGCAGTAAGCATACATGGCCTATTCACACATCCTATCTCAATTTCCAAGGTTGCAGCTAGTCTAGGTTGCTCTGGGCTCTGCTTCCGGAGACAGATGTCATCAACGACGGGACTGGTACACAGACACAAGTCAAGTAGGTTGGAAAAATATTATTCGATTGTTGTGCAGACTATTATTGCATGCGCCTCTCACAATATATCTTGCATGACCATCTCTCAGATTCCAAACAGACTCGGCATGATCTTGTTCAGAAGAAGAAGATAAAATCCCGCTCTACCTCTTGGACTTTCCCTTCTTCTTTGATGCCGCTACCCTGGCCGCCTTGGCCCTCAACTCGGCATTTCGGCGTTGCGTGCCACAAGAAATACACTCGTCTCCAGGGATGTGGAATCTCCCGCGGTGCCTGCTGCATTCGACCATATGCCCCTTCTTCTTGCAGACATTAGAGAAGGCAGCTCCACACGCACAGTGGTGTACCATGGTGATTGAGTCCGGATGTTGAATGGAAATGAAGCACGCTGGCTAGGTGATCGGACCCGATGCCGGATGCTAGGTAAAAGTCTGGTGGTAGGGTATCGATGTTTTGGATAGCCGTTTGGTTGTGTTATGGAGAACTTGTTCCGTGATACTGATGCAAATCTGGAAACAGTTCACGGCAAGCATTGAAATAACGAGCGTCTCAAGCTTGGAGGACTTTTCCTTCATTGTGAAATGACAAGCATTGTTGACTTTAGGAGTCTACTATGCTTCGAGTTGACAATGCAGCTGACTCAATCCAATGACATTGTGCCACCATGCTGGAGCGATGAAGTATGCATTGCGTGAATTCGTTACTGTTCGGTATTTGACCGGAGTCACGGAACAGGTATGTGGGAAACGTGCTCATAGACACCATCTCTCTGCGATCAAGCTACTCCCTAAGCGGTAGTGAATACCCCATTTTCGAATGAGCAATTCGGGCTTTACATCGCCCATATCGATCTCCTGCTAATCGTGGTCAGCTGCAATTTCGATTCGGCAAACAAGGGTCTTGTCAGGATGTGGCCAATCAATCATAACAATGACATTGTCCACTGTGGGATCAACAAACAAAGAACGAGCGCGGTTAGCGCCTGTCGGCGTCTTTGAGCTTTCTCCGAACGTTTTTGAAAACCTGCCAACAAAGACATTCTCCCGCGTACTTTTCACAAAGTCAACCGTGCTGCTTCAATCGTTGACCAAGCCTACATCTCAAACGACCATCTACAGCTCAAATTCGTTCAATCTGCAACCATCAAAAATCGGTCTATTTGTCAATCGTCGGACTTGACTATGTCAACATTTAGCGCCTCGGCTTTGCAGGATGAAGACGAGAATCTGGCGGTCTTCAGAGCCGTTATCGCCGCTGTCAATTTCGAAGCGATTCCAAACCTTGCGTCTTCCATCCGCCAGGAGCGGGATGGGGAATCCGAAATAGTTCCCAGAGTAGGTGAAGAACAATCCACTACCAGAAACATACATTGCACGGTCTCCTCTAAGCCCTTGTTTGGATCGTACAACATCTTGTACCCCATAGAATTTGCCGACGGAGTTCGATGGCTTATCAAGATTCCAGCAAAAGGCTATAGTGGGCGCTGGACCGATTCTGATGCTCGAGCAATCACGTCAGAAGTACTCACCATGCGGCTCGTAAAACAGAAGACTACGATACCCTTACCTCAAGTGTTCTCATTCCAGTCAACTATTGAGAACGAGCTCCATTGTCCCTTCATTCTGATGGAGTTCATTGAAGGTGTATCTTTACATGAGTTCTGGTTCGACAACTCTCAGTCAACGACTGATACTGAGCAGCGCCGGCAAAGAGTCCTGGAGAAAGTTGCGTCTGCGATAATCCAATTGAACCGATTTCGATTTCATGAAGGCGGCTCTCTCCTGTTCGACGACAACGGTCAATATGAAATCGGCCCTATGCAACGGGTGGACCACCAAGCCATGTTGGACCGCCTCCAGACCGACGAAGAAGATGAGCCGACTGTAATGTTCGAGGCAGGACCATTCTATTCTCAGAGGGACTTTTACTGCTGCAGCATAGACCGGCGAGAGGCACCACCGGATAAAGTCGGTCGAGGCTTCCACAAAGTGTTGCGGCTTCTCCTTGGATGGATACCCTACACCGATAATGTAGAGCAGACCCTGTTCGTGCTCACACATCCAGATTTCGACATTCAGAACATCATCGTCGCTCCGGACGGTGAACTACGCGGTATAATCGACTGGGATGGAGTCGCAGCAGAACCGAGTTGCCTTGGTAACGAACGTTACCCCAGCTGGTTGACTCGGGACTGGGACCCCATGATGTATGGCTACAGACCGCCAGCACCTCTCGCAGAAGAGAGCTGCTCTGAAGTTGACGAAACCCAGCAGCCCCATACCCTTGCTCTACCCAAGAACGAACAGTCCTGCCAAGATGAACCAGAACATGACACGGCCCCAGAAGAGGGGGAACTCGTCCATGAACCAAAGTCCACAGACACCATCAAGGAGAATTCGCCGGACGAGCTAAGCCGGTACCGCGAGATGTACCAGGGCTTTATCGCAGCGCTTGCCACGCAGGCCTACGAAGATGCATCCCACGACGCGAGTGACGAATATCAGGTTCCGCGACCGGATGCATGCGTTCAGATGACCCGTAATTCACTCATGATCGAAAATCTGGCTATCGCCGCAAACAACCCCATGTGCACAGATGCTATCTTAGAGAAAATTTTCGAGGAGATTGCGCGTGTCACCGACGACGAATACAACGACGACTCCGAGAACGAAGATGAAGGCAGCGTGGGTGATAATGCAGAATTCGAGGAAGAAGCACACCCCCACGCGGAAGCCACCATCTCCGATAATGAGACGATGGAAGCGGGTGTAGAAGGCACCAGATCGGAATCCGAGGATGTGGAAGCAGCTGCGGAGAGTGCAGACGGTGATGGCGGTGAATGTTTCGACCTTGGAGGCTTCAACCTTGGAGACGTCGCACTGGCACTGGCGGACGGCGAGCTGGACGAAGCTCGTCTAGCACGACTGAGAGCTGGGTTCACAGCTCTTTGTTCATGACAGGTCCAACATAGCACAATTACCACATGTAATGATATAGCCTTTATCGAGGATCTATCGCATAGATCTATGTGATTTCTGATAATGTATCTTCCATCAAGGACTAGATACTGTTGCGGTGACATTTTTTAGGAGAAAACAATTAAACAAGTGCAGGGCTGCTCTCTACATGCGGCGTAGCAAGCCAACGACTCATCGTTCCAGCATCCAGCCTCTCGGATCCATCGGCTGCAGCTGCTGGAAGCGCGACCTGCAGAGTGCAGATCTACGTCGAAGTGGGGTATCATACTCGGCAGTCAGTCATGCCGTCATCAGCATTTCTTTTGATCCTTTCAAGTCGGCGCTAGAGCAATCTTCACTCGTGGGCTGGAAAACTGTCCCCACTGCTTTGAAGTGGAAGCAAAACCTCGAGTATTATCGAGCCACCAGCTATAGCGCCCCCCGCAAGGACTGAGCCTCGGATTGCTTGGAGAGGTCTGGGATCAATCGGGCAACTCTACAACATCCTAGCGCTCAACGTGAATGAGTCACCGCAGCCGCAAAATACAGCTTCGGGGAGGGATTCATATATTATTCCGGCGCAGATGAGAAGAGGCTACCTTGAGGGATGATCATGATCTGGGGGAGCTAGATCTGCAGTTGTGGCTTAGTGTCTGTATGCACACTCCATCCCAAGGCGGCCACTGCCGGACAATATCCTCATGGTGCCAAACCTTATGACAGGAGCTAGGGTGTGGCGATTCTTGACTTTTATATATGGCAGGTGCATCTTCCCGGTTACTTTAGACTTTCGTGCATTGGACGACCACACATCTCTCATGCCAGAATAGATACTTGAACACTGCTTCATGTTGCACAACCACAACATGAAGCTCTTCTCCACTGTAGCTCTGCTTTCCGTCTCTCTACTCTCCACCATCCCTCCTACCGCCGCCCATCCCGCCGCCACCCCCAAGCCTCTCCCCCTCCCCGTCGAAATCATCCACGAGTTCCCTCACAACACATGGGTCGAGAACCTCGCCGTGCGCAGCAACGGCAAAGTCCTCGTCACCCTCGTCACCACCCCCGACCTCTATCAAATCGACCCCTTCACGCCCAACAGCGCCCCCATACTCGTGCATCGCTTCACCGACCACAAAGCCCTCCTCGGCATCACCGAGACAACCCCCGATATCTTCTACGTCGTCGGCAGCAACTACTCATCCGCCGACAAGACGAACCCCAACCCCGATGGTGCATACGACATCTACGAGGTCGACATGCGCAATGGCGCTTCTAAAGCTATAATTACTAAGAATGCCAATTTCCCCAACGCCCGCTTGCTAAATGGCATGACCACCCTATGTGCCTCCGAGGGCATCATCCTCATCGCCGACTCCTTCGCCGGCCTGCTATACCGCCTCAACGCCCACACCAAGCAAGTCGCCATCGCCATCGACGACCCCACCATGAAGACCCCCCCCACGGGCACAACACCCTTCGGCATCAACGGCGTCAAAATCCGCGATGGCTTCCTCTACTTCACCAACACGGGCGCGGGTTCTCTCGTCAAGATCCCGATTTCCCCCATCGATGGAACAGCGACAGGCCCCGCGGTCGTTCTCACCACGAATGCAAAGGGCGATGATTTTATCCTCGATCGGGCAGGCGACGCTTTCATCGCTGAGAACAACCTCAACAACCTAGCCTTTCTGCCGCCCCAGGGAGGCAATGTGACAGTCTTGACGGGCGCACCGCTCACTGATCCGACGGTGTTGGCGGGGCCGACGGCGTGTGCGTTTGGGAGGCGGCACGGGGATAGGAGGTCGCTGTATATTACTACGACGGGGGGCATTGCGAGTGGGGTCGATGTTCCGACGCTGGGGGGCGCGTTGTCGAGAGTCGATTTGAGGGGGACGGGGTATTTTAACAAGGGCGAGGACGGGGAGGAGTGGGATGGGGAGGGGGAGGGGAAAGGGGATGGGGATAAGCGGCTTTGATTGAGGATAGCATGAGCAATGGTTATGACATGACGTTTCTTACTATTAGATTTCGCAGCGCCCCGTGACGCGATGTATCGAAATGAGGGCAATAGGAACCCCCCTTGGCGTAGACATCTCCAAATTGAGCCTCTTGTTGCCATTCTCGACATGTAGAAAGAAAGCTTCTTCAATTCCTTCATGGACTGATACACCGCAACCCCTCCAACTCGAACACAATACCGCCAACTACGATAAAAGAACCTGCCTCCACAAAAGCCTTTTACACATTGGGCTAGATATGTGGAGAACTCGAGAGCAACTCGATGGCTGTCCGCACAGGCTTTGATGATCCGGCCACAACAGTATCTAACTCTTGGAATCATAGAGCTTGGAGACTTGCGGCGGCTTCAGATCCACCTTCGACCAGAATGCAGTTGAGATACTTAGTGAGCGCTATGTATCTTCACTTAATCACAGCTCGCAATGTTGGTCAAAGGATTTATCAGAGAGTCAAATTTGACTTCCCTCGTATCGCGTTGCCGATTTTTTTCGAAATTTCGTGTCCAGTGAAGAGTCGAGGCGCTTACGTAAGACTGGATCCAGTTTGGGCCAGCTGAGCAGTAGCGTCGTTCGGCCCCTGTCCTGTCTCGTCGGGTCTTCGGTCGGCTCAGCCCCTTCCGGCGCCACACACCTTGTTTATTCCAGAAGGAGAGTGTGCGCTCTGGAAGGTTACTTGTTCTCCTGGCGCGGATTCTAGCCAAGAAGTAATGCGTACGAATCTGAGCTGAAGAAGAATGTGTCCTGTCCTTTGGGTAGTGTTGTAGCTTTAGTTTCTGGCCAATCAATCTGATACTGTCGTCATCTTGCATGTCGGGATAGTTTGAGAGGTGAGAGATTTGTGCGTACTTTAGCCTCAATGGTCTCCTTAGTTCTGGGCAGAAAGTATCTTCCATTCCATCACACTCATTACTGCCTGTAAGATAGGAGCCCCTTGTTTTACCGTATTACAGCATTTCTACCCTACTCCTCACACCATTGACCCATCATCAAACACCAAAATGGCCATGGCCTCATCTTTCTCGCGTCTGGTTACACTGTTACTGCTCACAAGTAGACTTTCTGAAGCCGCTTTACGTACTTATAATTTCACTCTCCATAGTGGAACCAGAAGTCCCGGTAACATGCACTCTCTGCCGCGAGTTTAAGCATCGTCCTCTGCGACATTGGGGAAGACGGTCTGCTAACACTTTGTAGATGGTTTCTCCCGGGAAGTATACCTCATCAACGGCCAACAGCCTGGCCCACTGATAGAGGTCGAGGAAGGGGACGATCTTGAAGTCTTCGTACAGAATGACTTGTCCGTGGAGAGCACAATCCACTGGCACGGTATGCACCCCAACGTTCTGTCATCAGCGATATCTCTATTCCCACGACCGTGCTTGATTTGTTGAGACGTCAATACTGACTACTTGATACTAGGTCTTCTTCAACATGGAACGCCGGAGATGGATGGGGTTCCCGGGGTTAGCCAGGTCAGTTGTTATGTGTACTGGTAAGGTAATTGGATTCTGTCTGATCTATACTAGTATCCCATCGTTCCCGGTGGAAACTTCACCTACAAATTTTCTGTCGCAAGTGAATACGGCTTCTACTGGTATCATTCCCATTTTCGAGCGTACTACGACGATGCCATTCGAGGCCCATTAATGATCCACCCATCATCCACTCGTCCCCGACCCTTCGGGAAACTTGCAAAGAACAGCAATGACCTGGCGAATCTGCTTCAAGCTGAACGCGATGCCCTTCCTGTCCTTCTGAACGATTGGACTCATGATCTTTCGGAGACCATCTTTGAGCGCTATACCAAAACTGGCGCGTTCCCAAGTTGCGTCGACAGTCTTCTGGCAAATGGATTTGGACGAGTCGAGTGTCTGCCTGACTACATCCTCAAAGCGGGAACTGGTCTAGGACTCGACACTTCATCTCCCGGAGGTAGCGGATCCTCTCAGACGTCTTCTGACACCTCTTCAATGAGCACGATGGGAATGAGGAAAAGAATGGACATGAGTGGATCAAGCATGTCCGCCGACACGACAACGATGGCGATTTCATCGACGGAGAGCTCAATGCAGATGATCTCAACCTCATCCATGTCGAGCATGTCTTCAATGTCGTCGAGCATGACTCCAATGTCGTCAGGCCCGATGTCGTCGGGTATGGCTTCAATGTCGTCAAGCATGGCTCCAATGTCGTCGAGTATGGCTCCAATGTCGTCGAGTATGGCTCCAATGTCGTCGAGTATGGCTCCAATGTCGTCGAGTATGGCTCCAATGTCCTCGAGCATGCCTCCAATGTCCTCAAGCATGCCTCCAATGTCGTCAGGCTCAATGTCGTCAAGTATGGCTCCAATGTCTTCAAGCATGGGATCAATGTCAAGTACACCCGGAATGAGCTCACTGGACGCACGCGGCTGCACTCCACCAATGATGTTCAAGCCCGGCTACAATGTCAGCTCACTTCCTCCATCAACGTGCGCGAATACAACATCTTCCCAGCTAACAATTACGGCGAATTCCACGCAAGGATGGCTAGCTCTCAATCTCGTCAATTTAGGAGCGGTGAGTAAGCTGGCTGTGTCGCTCGATGCACATTCTATGTATGTCTACGCCGCCGACGGTCTCTATGTTACCTTACAAGAGGTTAAGGTGAGTTGCAAATTATCAAACTGCCGTGTCTAGCGTGTACTAACACAGCAAGGTCCTTTACCTATCGATCGGTCAACGTTATTCAGTTATGATCAAGCTGGATCAATCGCCTGGCGACTATTATCTTCGGTTCGCAACGTATCCATGGGGCGATATGCAACAAGTTCTGGAAGGCCAAGCCATTGTGTCTTACAAGGTATGAGTTCTGCGGAGAATTTGTCTCGGATGAAGGCTGACAATTTAGATGAACTCCACAATGTCGGAACGTATGATCGGAGCACAGGACCCCTCGATGTCGGTGTATATGCTACAGAATGGATCGGCAACGGCGAACGCGTCAACACTCGACCCGACTCTTCTACATCCGTTTGAAAGCACTTCGCCACCATCAGGAATGGCAGATATGACCAAAGCTCTCAATATCAGCCAGACAGGTATTGTGACTTGGGTGATGAACCGTGACCCATACATTGAGGCTGCAACGCCGGTTCTCTATGGAAATTCGTCTGAAGGATGGAACGCAAACACCACACTCCATCTACCGTTCAACTCAACATTTGATATCATCATGTCTATCGCGGACGACTCGATGGACAAGGTCGGTCCTTCTCAGCGCTACAAGCCTATCTGCAAGCGCAACTCTGATTGCTGACATTTCTCAGATGGCCCACCCGATCCATCTCCATGGCCACAAATTCTGGGTCCTGGGATCCGGAAGCGGAATATTCCCTTACTCTTCCGCGTCTGCTGCCCCTTCGTCGATGATCAACCTCCAGAATCCTCCCTATAGGGACACAGTCGACTTGCCGAAATCGGGGTGGCTCGTTATTCGGTAACTCTCTTGAACTTCGCAAACGAAAGTGCAGGCTGACCGGAGAATGAACAGGTACATTACGGACAACCCTGGCGCATGGCTGCTTCACTGCCACGTCCAATGGCATCTTGTGGTAAGTGCTGTTACTCCTTTCACCATCAACACCATTATTCCTTTGAGTTTAGTTCGAGACAAATGGCTGATGATGTATCGTCGTCTTCAGAGCGGTATGGCGTTGGTACTGGTAGAGGGAGAAGAGAAGATCCCAAGTATATTGGCCACGTCCAACACTACCTCCACCTCCAAGGGTCCCCAACCTGGTAGTGGTACAACGAGCAGTGCGTCAGGTCTGACTGTTGAGGACTTATCTCGGCGTGTGGCTGTCGCGTTTGTCGGAATGCTCCTGGCAGCGACTCTCTAGGTGGGCAAGGCTAGCAGGGCGGAGGAACGATATTTGACGCTGGAACTGGTGTATCATGCGAAGACAATCCCACAAGGGTATTGGGGTTTTCACATCAAACATGGACATTCAGTTATTGCATCACCGCAGTTGAAGTGCTTGATCACATGGATAATCAAGGCTTGCATCACTGCGGTGGGAGTGGCTCGTGGATCCAGCCTTGACATTGGGCTGAAAGGGATCAATCATAGGTAGTCACAACATCTGTATGGGAGGATGACTAAAGTATACTCACAACAACGGCAGGCATATCCATGTAGATTGGGCCGAGATCATGTACTGCAATGGAAACGGGCCCATCAGCTTTGATTGCTGCCCATGATTTCGGAGTGCACATCCTGCTTCCTACAGTTCAAATGGGCCGCGACGAGGGCGGGACTCAGAGAGCAAATCACGGAGCACATATGAGGTGTGGCTTTCGTGGATGGAGAGCTTGTGAAGTGAAGTGGCATTCAGAGCCGAGAAGGTAGATTAATTCCTCTACAGCTACTCGTCAACACGCAGATAGTCTTTACGTCGACCTTCGAGCGACTCCAGCTCGTCTTCAATCTCCATGTATCGCCCCATGGCTGCATCGGCCTCTTCCCTTAGCCTCTTCCAATCATCCCTGCAGACATTTCTTGCACGTTTGAGAGACTCGATTTTCGCATCCAAAATCGCAAGCTCGTTCTCTTCGCTTGCATTCTCGTCAGATGGCTTCGATGCGCCTTTGACGTCCGCAGTCGAAGATTTGGCCACTGATGGCGGCTGTGTAGCCAGCTCGGTTAGGGGGTTGGGCGCTTGGATGGGAGGTGATGGGATGATGCTCGTGGGTTGGCTTGGACGTGGCCTATAGTGGAGATTAGCATCAAGGGCCAAGAAACAATGAGATGTTGATATAGTGCGATGAAGGGACGCTCAGCTGCTGTAGAAGGACACTCTACCACCTGAGTCCGAGAAAGCCCCAAAGAGGAAGAGGTGTGCTGAAAGGCCTATGATCGGACGACTTACAGCATCGGTGAGATCGACCACTCCTTCCGTCCCCCAGTCGTCTTCGACTTGACCTTCGCGCCGCATCTCCCTTTGTTTTCTTCGAGCCATGCATCGAGGTAGAAGGGCTCTCCATATGTCTTGCTGAAATCCTTCGCTTTGGTCAGGCTTGTCCATTTTTCGTGACGCACGAGGAATCGAATGACAGCGGACCAGATCCATCTGTCTGGCACACGTCAATCTTAGGTTGGGGATTTTTGTTTCGGGTTACCTACAAGGCCCTTTCCCTGCACCAGCTCTTTGGAAGTCGAGACGGATCTCGAGGTTGGTAGTTGAGGGGGGAGGTGTGAAGAGGCGTGCGAGCGGGAATATCGTGGTGTCTTTTGCTTGGTCGTCGTTGTCCTCCATAAGTGTGTCGTCATCAAGGAGTTGTTCGACGGCCGATTGAGTGATCTGAGCCGTGTTTGCAGGATTGGCGGCTTTGTCATTTGGAGGGTCGGGCAGGGTCAGTTTCTCATTGCCTTGAGGTCGTGCATTATCTTCAGCCCTCAGATCCTCGTTCTGCTCATCACCAGTCGACTCCCCAGTTGTCCCGTCCTCGAAGCGCTTAGAATCGTCGCTGGACTCGGGAGCCGCCACGATCTTGAAGCGGATAGTCACAACGGGCAGTGCCCTGTCCTGCCGTTCTGCTTCGCTAACCCAAACGTCTTCGAGATGGCCCAGGAGAAATATAACTCGCCATACATACTCGTCCTCATTCTGGCCCCCTCCTGGTTGGCTCTTATCCTTCTTGTACTGGCTTCCCAACTGGCATACTTGGATGCTGGTGCCACTTATGGAAATCTGCTCAACGTTCGAAGGCAGCTTCTTTCGTCCCAGGGGTACGTAGGAGTCTCCCAATCGGTGCCAATCTTCGCTGGAATCGCGCCGGGAGTACAATACGGCCTCCCGCACGCGCATATGGTCGAGTCCCCACCATTCCTCGGAGATCTTGGGAGGGCCTCTGTTGGCCATGCTGGCGCTCGATCCGGAAGACGTGCTGTCGGCTATTGTGTTTACTGGAAATGGTGGAGATGCAGTTGGCAAGTGGTGTTGCTGTGAGCAGGCGCTGTCCGAGGACAAGCAGCCTTGTGGTAAAGGGTGGAAGCAGGTGTCGCCCGAGGGCGTACAGCCTTATGATGAAGGTCTGGCAGGTATTGTTCGGGAACAACAACCTTGTAGTAGCGCCGATGGCCGATGAAATGTCACGTATGAGATTGTCTATCGGTGGTCGACGAGGAGCAAGAAGAAGAAGGGCTCAGCAGTGAATTTTGTAGGTGTGTGCGCTAACTGATGAGCTAGTGGGAATCGCGCCCACATTGTGTTATACGAGGAATTCGGAGAGCTTTTGGGATTCTATTTCTTTCCTACTTTACTTCTACCTTATGTGAAGCGAATTACCGCGGTAGGTCCACACGCTTTACGCTCCCTCCCTCGTCCATCACGATTGGGACCCGCTTCGCATGTATTTCCATAACGCCCTTGGCAAAGCCTCGCTATCCGAGCTACTTCAACGTTTTAACGTATTTCCGTTTCTGGTCCTTCCATCCTTTAGAAGGGGGCCCCTTCCTGTACACTAATCCAATCATCCCTACACGAGTGTAGCTGCTTCTACACGTCCTCTCAGCCAACCATCGAATCAATACCTACACAAATTCAACAAGCGAGGAAGCAAAAGAGTCCAAGTAAGTGCGGCTGCGAAGGAGGACACGCCGGAATCTGAGACACTTATGGTGGCGAAGACTCCTCACATCAGATAAAGCCATCATCGCCTTTATAGTCGTATCTATCATCGCCATCTTCTTGTCCGCGACGACGGAGATATTCGTACCTTTGGACAGTCACCACAGAGCCAATGTCGAAAGCGTAAGCATCTAGCGGACGAGTGAATGTAGATAAAGATGGAAGCGGCAAACGGTCTACTATGTGCTATCAAGACCTAGTCCTATCCCCGGTCGAATGTGCTCGTCAAGTAAGCGTCGGGTCGAGAGCTCCAGACAGCGTTCGAGATAGACATACCGATGGTGCGTATTCCCTCTATGAAAGTGCAGGAAACCACTTGTTTCACCACTACTCAGGCCGGTTTCTTCTGGAATTCACAAACAATTGAACCTGGACAACAGGGCCCCAAGGCCAAAAGACGGAATTACTGTTTGACTATGGGCCTACGTTGGTTGTGGCGCCCAATATAAAGTCGTGTAACCGTTGAACCACTCATAGATTTATAGTGTCTCGCGATTACTGTTTACCAAGATGTGGATTCTGGAAAAACCGGCCAGGGTAGAAAACGGATACCATCTCCAATGATTCTCGATCTTAGAGAAGTCGGCCCGCGATGACGGACCAGACTGATGCTCTGTCAACCTAGGTCGGCTCTGCAGGTTTAGACAATCTGGATGCATCACACGCAGCAGCGATGGAATTGAAAATCCACCCAAGGTTGATCCTTTCAACAAGCCTGCCGACGGCTATAGTTGACGAAAGTCATGAACTGTCTCTCGTCTCGTTTGAAGTATTGCGAAGGCTTTCCTGTCAGACAGCTAAATATGTGGAACTTGAGGAGCCTATCCCAAGCTGGGACACCATCGACATTCCCACGCGCTTATGGAAAGACGTTTTGACGTTATGACGATGGACTTGAGCACCCAAGGAAAACCATAACAAAAGAGCGAAAGCATCACTCAACCGGATCCACACACTCAATAAGACCATGCGGCAAGAGAGGGTTCAGACTTCTCTATCAATTGTTGCAAGGGCGCCATGAAGATACTCAGGAGAATGGCACGTAGCACCAGTCGCACTTAGACAGCCTTCCTATATAGTAAGCCAAAGCAAGGTCTTCAGTTCTGCTGCTGCTCATAGTACGAGATTCTGGGAGTAGCTTGTTGGTCCATTTGGACACAATCAGTGAGGACTCACGTGAGGTAGGTTAGCAAGAATCGGCGAACCACTGTCACGTGAAATATATCTCAATTAGTACTAGCTCGTCTTTCATTCGGCGAATTGTGAGTTCTCCCGATGGCAGCAACCTCTTCTCTTTTATTTCTCCCCCAATTCTAGACCTTGAAGTAAACCCCTATGAGTATTCTATGCAGACCTTTCCTTGCTATGCTGCCTTCGCCTGCACGATGCGGGTTGCTTGGTTGTCTGTACGCCTTTGCACCAAACATTGGACGCCTCTCAAGCTGTGGACACCAATGACCTCCCCCGCAAAGCGATGCACGAGCTTCGTGACGCAGCCGCCAGAGAGAAAACGGCTTTCCGTTCCACGAATCAGCGCACCTCCATTGACGAAGTGTAGCATGTTCCACTAAGATGATTGGCTTGAACGTAGGCCGCCAGGCATAAGCGCCCAGCGTTTACCGGGGGTGATGCCCAGGTCGTCGCACTTATGCAGCTTGAAAGCCATGAAGGCTGTGTGCCCTATCACTTTGCACTGTCGAAACTAATTAGTGAGTCAGTGACACAGACTGTTCCCGTTTACCTACGATGGTGTCTAGCCTTTTCTATGAGTGGTGAGCACTATTGCATTTCCCTCTTTCCAAATCCGACCGCTGTGAGGACGATGTACTGTTCCACTTCACGTTATGTTCAGTCGGTCAATTGTGCTTATCGTTTCTGGCCTTCTTGAAACGTGAGCAAGTGCGTCCATCTAGAAGCCTACGGTAGGGTCGTAGGTGGGCTCCTGCCATAGTGCTTCGCCCACTTAGGGGGCACAGCATAGTGTTCCAGCCGTGCATGTTTCATGGTCGATCATCTTTGCGCTGCAGATAAACTACATTCTTACGCTCTCATTCAAGGATATTGTGCGGCCATATCCTTTTCCAATCTTACTCATACTCGTCCTTATCTATTGCTTGAGGTTTACATTGCAAGTATGCGTCTCCCTCGAGGCCAGTTGCCGAGCGACGACTCTAGGCCAGAACGTGCTCTGAATGAAGCTGCTGGAATGACGGACGAGCATGTAGAATTGCGATCCAATGCGCATGGCCGCGCGGATTCTAACAGCAGTGGCAACTCAAAAGCTAAGCATACCCCGAGCATAGACGATGGGTCTAGTGGGGAGAGTGAATGTGGTGAGACCGATGACGAGTTGACGACCGAGCTGGAAGGCCTTACGCTTGCCCACCAATCCCCTCCGCTCGATAGCCTAGGACATGATCTTCCTCATTTGCGAAGAGGACGCCGGAGTTCCAACGGCCAGATTCTTTCGGCGGACTTGTACGACGCTACACCTAGAAGCACACCCTCCCCCAGTCGACAGTCTAGGGGACATCGGTCTGGGGCTGAGACTGTTACGAATAGCAACGAGCCCATCGAAACCAACAATGAAGGCGTGCATGAACCACCGAATCTTGAAAGCCTAAGCCTGGATCAAGACAGAAGCGGGTACGACACCAGAAAAGAGCCGTTGCCGCGAGAACCTTACTTCAACAAGGGCTTTCAAACGGCTTTGAAGCTAGGTACTGGAGTGGCATCGGACCTGGTGGAGAACCTTACAAATTGTGTTCAAGCGAAAATCACTGGGTCAGATCTGAACAAGCACAAAGGTACAGCAACAAGCCTGCAGGACTATAGGAGTACTGCAACACGTACCATTGGCATTGTGGGAGATTCTGCTGCAGGCAAGCGACTTACATCTCCACTTCCTGCGAACCCGGTCTAACGCTGCATAATCAGGCAAAAGCAGTCTTATCAATTCGTTGCTCAATATACGGAACCTAGCCCACAAGGTATGCAATACACCGCTCTCGTCGGATATCATATTCTAAAAGCTCTGATAGGGTGACTGGGGTAGCGCAGTGACTTCATTCGTGACCGAATACAGATATCGCCTACGACAACACTCTGCCCCCTACACCATCGAAGTCGAGTACTGCACCGATACTGAGATAGACGAGCAACTCCGAGAGCTCTTGGTCAGCTACAGAGATAGGTGGAGGCCAGGACTGGAGCAAGAGCTGGATGAATCCGAAAAGGAGTTCCAAAATATTGAGAAGAGGTCCGAGGTTGCGTTGGCAACCCTTGAGAGTATTTTTGGCCAGGCCCCTGAGATAGATTCGCAACGTTTGCGGGACTTCACAGACGGCGCATTTGAGGGCCTCCACGAAGACCTGAAATTCCTGGCTCGAGGTCTCAGATGGCCGGATGGTGCCGAGAATGGGAGATGGGCCACGACGGCTGTTAATGCCGAGGAGTGCCAGGACAAGGTGGGGATCTTCATGGAGAACGGCCTTTGGCCGCTCACGAATATAGTTCGGTAAGCCGTCCTCACACCTCTAATAGCCTTCAAATTTGTTCAGGCCTAGGCCGAAAGGGAATATTTCAAAGAGAAATGGCGGGCGGGCAGAAACCGTAGACCTTTTGTTGTTGGCTTTCGCTGAATGACATCTGACGGCGACATGGCCACCAAATGGCGAACTACTGTCAACTATTTCTTCATGTCCAATTTTACAAAGACTGACGCTTCACATAGCATCTTCCTAAGCGCCCAGGTCTTGAAAAGTGGAATCATCTTAGCAGACTTGCCAGGTAGGTCTGAATCATATGCTGTTCGTCACCAACTAAAGGTTAAACAGGTTATCGCGACATCAACCTCGCCAGGGTGAAGAAAGCACAACAGTATCTCGTTCGATGCGACGAGGTTTTCATCGTTGCTCGGATCAACCGTGTCTTGACCGACCAAAGTGTCAAAGAATTACTCCGGGCTCAACTCAGAAGCGATGCTGAGCGGAATAAAAGTATTGCTATTGTTTGCACGCATGCTGATGCGAGTACCCCACAAACCGAGAATCCACTCGTATGCTGATTAACCCAGGACATCGACTTACCCAACGCTGAGAAGCGTTATTCTAAGGTAACGAAGATGGCGTCAACCAAAGCGGCTTTGAATCACAAGGTCGAGGCATACTCAACAAACGTCGCATTGTACCATGAAGCGGAAGTCAAGTATGTTCTCACGCATACCATGTCCTGGAAGGCGCTGATCCAGCACAGATATAAGTATATATACGTTTCTGCACGGAATCAGGACATATCTTCCCGACTGGCATCAAAGTACCCTCAGCTTGCTGGTAGTGGCCGCTCGAATATATTCTGCGTCGCCAATGACGACTACGAAGGCAACAAACTTTACCCTGGTAGCTCAGCGCATAGATTCGCTATTTCCGGCAGTGGAGTACCTGAACTTCGACGCTTTTGTCATTCAGTGGCTGCGAAAGCCCAATTCCGCGCTTCGGATCATTTTCTGGCCGTTGACATCCCTAGCCTGATCCAACACCTTGACGTTTGGCTCGATGGCTCCCAGGGAACGACCATCGCTGCCATACCAGCGAACTGCGTCCCTGATTTGCAGAAGGTAATCAGTCCCGAGCGCGTGGGTAATGACCTCAGGAGCTGATATACGATATCAGAGCATAGAAACTACGCTCGACAAATATCGACAGAACCTTACAAAAAACGTGCAAGATGAGATTCTCCAACCAACTAGTGGTACGTTCTGCGCTAGGTCTAAGTTCCAACCGATCATGGCACTTTCCTCCGTGGACGTAAACTTCCGATGCTACATCCCTTTCTACCTTCCGCATGTGACACACGCGTATAAGGAGACCGAGTTTCGCGGTCGCAAGGGGACTAGTCGCCTTAAATACATTGGCTGACTTCATCCAGGAGATTGCGAACGAACGCTAAGTCAAGAAGCGATCGATGTCAGTAGGTCCTGGGCAAACACGCATGTAAGATCTTCTCTCTGTCGCCCCCTAAGCGCTATCTCACTGACAATCTAAGTAGTGGCACTGGGGTAGGTTCATAGAGGGTATCGATGCCGAGAGCAGAGGCAAATGGCTTACACATGATGATCCGTAGCCTCCTACAAAGCGTGGGTCCGCAACAATGGCACTCACTATACTCAAACTCAAGGGTACAAGTGTTGGAATACCGAGCTTTTGTACCAGATGAACAAGAATCTACCAGAACGATGGGAGACCTTGGGCAAGTGGGTCGGAGAAAGCTTTACAAAGCTTCAAGAATCTATCGAAACAGATTTCAAGAAGCTATCTCGGAAGCTACAAGGTTAGCAAGATCAGGAGATTCGGCGGTCGAAAGTACACTGACGTCAGGTCTAGGCTCACACGTACCTGAAACGATGATCGGTTTACTCAAACTGAAAGAGCAGGACTTGCACTACAAGCTCAACGAAGAAGCCGAGAAGCTTACTCGCGCAATTGGGTATGTAAAGCAGCCTCGACTAACTGTCATTACTAACTTAGCTGCAGGACCTGCCGCTACAACTCCACCGGCACTCACCTTAGCTCCTATGCCCTCGAAACCATGATCCCCATCTACCGGGCCTGCAACGCTGAACACGGCCCTGGGATGAAGAACCGAATGTACGGTATCATGAGCGAGAGCATGAACAAAAGACCAGTTTTCATGCATATCCATTCCCAAACCGATGTCTACATGCGAGCACAGATCCTTGTGATGCATGTCGGCGCTTCAAGCAAACTGGCATCGGTTTGCCAGGATATCCAGGAGCTACTCGGGGCTCTGAAGGGACCGGAGAGTGAAGCTTCGACGAGTAACGAAGAGGATCTGGACCGTGTGAGGGCGGCTGTTGCTGCTGCGAGAAGCAAGATGGGGGACATTGAAAGAGAAGCGAAGGGCGCGAGGGAGGAGGCGAGGGTTTTGGGATACTGATGGTTACAGCGAACTCTCTGGTTGCACGATGGGAGTCGGTGACGGGTACCGTTCTATCATGAAGATTTTCCAACGTAACGCAAGGAGTAGGATCACCAGTAGATGGGGATATACGTCAGTGTGCAGCAGGGATTACATATGTACTTTGCTAAGACTTGGTCTTCAATTTGATGATGCTTCCCCCGCCCAATAGTAGGAATCATTCAGGGATTGAGGTTGACAGGGCAGGGAAAGCCAGTTGACTCGTTGACTTAATGACTACACCCCAAGTCCAAGCAGACATGGATCGCGGAGGCGAACGACCCAGTGATCATAACTTATCGGACACAAAAGTTCTAGCTACAAGACGACTTTTCCGTTCTAGATTGCATAGTACGTACCTTTCGTGCTTACGCTTAAGGTAGGCATTAGATAGATGCTGAGACATACCAATCATCGATATCTTTGATCGCCCAACTTCATACTGAATACACGGAGAATCTCGGATTCGACTTGATACTCGCAGTTATTGAGGGTGCCTCTATTTGTGCCCTTTATTTACTACCCGGACCGTAGTAAGGTCTCTTAACCCGTGGCCCGACATGCTGCACTTTTCAGGAATTAGAAGTCAATTGTGTAAACCATCAACAATTCAATCCGCTTTGGTTATGCAATGGTTTCTTCTAGACCACTTGCCTATGCAAGTGAAATGCTTTGACGTTTTGCCCTTTTAGCGATGGACCTTCACTGGTAGATCTGCCCATTACCATAAAGGGAGTGACCCATTTACTTGTCGTCGAGGCATGGGATGGAGAAAATCTGCCACAGCCCGGGAAGTAATTAGAGGGTTCGAATAGCAAATATGGGGTCCGAACAGAGGCTTTCTGTTTAACGATAAGAACGGTATAAGAGTTTTCAAATCGATTTTGCTTCCTCTTATGTAATTAAAGCGGTTCTGATAGATAGCGCTGATCAAGTCTTCAGAATTGCTATCAACAATAATCTTTATAGAGGACACTAATTGATAAATTTAGCAGAAATCATTGGGAGTCAAGCGGAACAAGAGTAGAAATTTTCAGATAAAAAAACCAAGAGTAGATATTTTGTAAAAATACGAAAAAGATTTGCTTCCGCTCGGAATCGAACCGAGGATCTCATCATAGCTTTATCGGTACTAGTGATGCGCGCTACCACTGTGCCACGGAAGCTAGGAAGGATGAGTAGAAAACTTCGTATTTTCATTTATAATCGACATCGCGTTCGTAAATCTCCGGTCTTGTTCAAAGATTCCAATTCATCGAACCCAACTTCCGTGGCACAGTGGTAGCGCGCATCACGTGAGTCTCAAAAAATTTCCGCACAGCAGTAGCATTTCTGTCTATGCTCTTTAAAGTAGGTCTATCGATGCAAACGACTTGAGATTGCAGGCTCCAGCTTATGCTTAGAGCAGATGGCATTCCGGATATAGAGACCGAGGATGGGCTTTGAATTCGCTTACATTGTTCTAGGATCGACAGTTGTCGAGCTCCATAAGGTGGTCTTTCGACGACTTATAAGTCAATGTGTAGTGGGAAATAGAGAAGCTCTATCACTAGAAAATCGGTTATCGATTGTTTAGAATGATCTTTGTGATGAGATGCAGGCTGATTGTATATCTTCAAGAACCCCAATGCGAGAGATCTGTTGGTCGTTCCTTCTCTCTATATGTTGAGCAACAATTCTGAAAGCGACTAGTCGAGATAGTGGGAAAGGGTATTCATCGCAGCGAGCGAATACCTCTATCAATCGAAATGCACACACAGATCTATCTCTATCTTACCTTATGCCCTTCTATCTATGCCCATCATGCCATCATAAGATTCGTTCACTCGTGCTCCCCTATTTCTCTTGCACCGTAGTTTTCGTCCCCTCCTCCTTAGCACTTCCCCAGCGCGTCTTCTCGTCCCCCCGAGCCCAGTCCCTCTCGATATACCCAAGCGTCGCCTTCACCTGATGGACGACCTCTGCGTTGCCGGTGTTCTTCCCGATGTTGTCGCTGATTTTGATGGCGGGCGTGCCGTTGGCGGAGGAGAGCTTGATGACGATGTTGAGGGGGACGGATTTGGTGCCCGTGGAGGAATGGGTGAAGTCGTCTGTTCAAACGGATTGCTTTAGTATTGCAGGGAGAGAAGAGCTGATGGTAAGGAAAGAAGGAGACTTACTTGTCAAGAACGTTCCCACGCCAAATGTAGGATTCAAACCTGCCTCCTCCGCCGCCTGCCTGTACTCAAGACATCGCTCGATGTTCAAGCTATCTGAGAACACCACCGTCTTCTTCTCTTGTATCCCCTCGCTCTCGTAGAAATCTCGCATCATCTTCACAAACGCCAGCGGATCGCCTGAGTCCTGCCGCACGCCCTGGAAGATCCTCGCGTACGACCGCCCTTTACTCCGCATATAATCTGGCGCCCGGTCCTCCTTCGTTGGGCTGTCTGCCGGCGAGACGGGTGCCCCTGTCGCTTGCGGGATGCGAGTTGCTATGGCATCCACTTCCGCCTCTTCAGGCGTGGGCATCGTCCGCTTGAAGGCCTTTAGGAATACGGGCGTACCGAAGGTGTCCGTCAGTGCGATCCCCAAGACGCCCTCGCCAAAACAGCCCACCCAGTAGCGGAGTGCTGTCTCATTTGCGTGCTCGTAGTCGTTGGTGATGGAGGCAATGCCCATGAACCATTCATGCGCCACGGTACCGACTGGGGGGATGCCGTACTTCATTGCAAAGTGCACGTTACTCGTCCCGCTCAGCTTCCCCGTGCGACCTCGCTGCTTAGATTTCTCGTGAGCGCGCTTCAGACCTGAGAGAACGAGATCTTGCGTGTGGTGGTCGCGGCGGCGGCGGGTTCCGAACTCTGAGAATATGCAACCGTTTTCCATGAGCTTGAGACCTTTTTGGTAGGCTTTCTCGGTCTGGTCTGCGTGCGTCCAGTCCGTGTCACAGAATTTGAAGTAGGCTTCGCTTGTGAGTGCGAGGAGGGGGATTTCGTAGAGAATAGTGTCAAGCCAGCGGCCGCGGATATCCATGCGCAGGTCACCGACGTCGGATGCACTGTTGGTGTCGCGTAAAGGGTGGAAGGAGAGGGAGATGTGTTTCAAGGGTTGGAGGCGGAAAGTTGAAAGGAAGCGGAGGTAGGTGGTGTTGAGGTAGGTGCATGTCGTTTTGAGGTAATGGTGTTCTCCGTCGGAGAGTGAGATGTTGCTGAGTTCTGGACGTGGCGTCAGCTATACTGGAAGAGAAGGGCAATGGAGGAGGGGGACAATGTACTTTGGACTTGGGTTTCTAGCCAGTGGAAAGCGGCTCGGGTCAATCGCATGTGCGGTGTTCGGTTGGTGAAAGCGTATGTGACCTCTGAAAGCTGTCAACAACGATAGTAATGACTACGAGCTTGAGCTGGGCTTACCAATGTCAGGGAGGTATTTCAGAATGGCGCACTGCATGGTCAACTTGTAGAGATCTGTATCCAGCAGGGACAGGATGCCCTCCGGAAGAGCATTGCTGACTCCATTAGGTTGCGCCATGATTAAGGACTTGCTGGTGGTATGCTAGATGCAAAGGGAGGTCTGTAGTGGCTAGGCAGGACCTTTGGAGGGAAGAAAAATGTAAGAGAGAGAGGGAGCTTCAAATGACGCACATCTGCAGAAACACGCGCAGGCTGCAAGTCATCACAAAGAACCCCGTTCGGACTGTGTTTCCAAGGGTCTGGCCGCCGCTAATGCACCAGAAGCCGATGCCAAGAGATGCTTTCAGATGATCAGATCAAGCTTCCTTCACCAAACCAAATGTTGAACTATATTGCCAGGTGGCATGGCTGTATTTCTCTGATAGTCCCTATGTCGTTTGGACCATGCAATGGTCACTTGTACGATTCTCTATCTACAGAATGTTAAGCCTCGAGGCAACATAGCTATGGCCGCCAGGGGCATCTATGGCAACGTTATCTAGAAAGGATTCGTCATCTAAAGATCGACACCTGATGACAGTACGGAAGCAGCACTTCCAACGTCTACTGAATTCGCTTCTTCCCCTCTTCCATGTGACCAAGCCTTGCGCTACTCATGCCTCGTTCGTGCCTCGCCATTAGCGGCCCTAGCACCCTGTCCTTACGGACACTGCCTAGAGTCTCTTGAATCCCTTCGTTCGCCCATCGTGGTGTGTTAAGCTTGGGCCAGTTGACCTGCAGGCCAAGTCAGCTAGGATTTTTGATGCAACAAGGACCATTCACGCTACTCACGTAGAGCATGCCATGATTGTAGATAAAACGGAGGCACCATCCGCCGACGACCAGCCACAGAAGGGAGAACAAGCGCAAGGGCCACAATGCCGACCCAGGCTGCGAGCTGCCCAGTGTGGCTACGAGTACTAAGAAGACGCTAGCAGCGAGGACGTAGGGAATAGCTTGGATAAGGGGAGGACGATGGTCGACGAAGGTTCGCTGGGTACCGATGCTGTCCGCAGACGGGACATAGGCGCCAAGGAACAAGTCAAATGCATCTTGCCTTGGACCATCGGCGAAATTGTTCTTAATGTATCGAGTGATGGAGTTACTCATATCTTGCAGCATGCCAGCTCTTGTTCTTGAACCAGTACGGGTAAAGTCTGTCTTCAAGGCCCCTGTGCCGGAGTAAGGTCGAGAGACAACATCTGCATTGTCGGCCCAGATATTCCGAAAGAGGTCCTTGAACGTTGCATCGTCGTCTGCAGATTCCCCCGGTCGTAACACCCCGACATCCATCAGCTGCCTCGTCAGTGTCCAACGTGCAAGCATAGTCTGCACAACGTTCGTCCGATCCAAGCAGTCCATACAGTTGGTCCGTACCACTGCAGTCTGTTGATTGCGGACCTCTAGCCTGCCCTGCGCATCAGCAGGCATATCAAGACCCCGAAAGTATTGTCCCTTCTCAAGGCCATCGAGAAGCTGATCGAGCAGGATCTGCGCACGATGCCATTTCAAGCCTTTGGTCTCGTTGTGGAAGTCAAAGTAAACATAGTGCAGTCGATCATACTGCTGATGCTTCTGGCTCGCCTCAACTACATGGATCTTTTCATCGGACACATAATCTGCTTGAGTGGCTTCGTCAGATGCCGAAACTAGAATGCGTACCATTTGCTCATACGCCTGCTTAACGCGATTTTCTCGACCCTTTTGGTTGACCAGGTTAACCAGGTAATTCTCGCCGTAGAGCTTTATCTGCTCATCGAAATGGTGCTTTGCGGCGTCTACGGCAGTCTCGACTCCTCGGATCTGCATGTTAGGTACATAGCGCAGGGAGTTGACTTCTGCCCAGTAAACGGGTACGCTGCCTCTTGTCTGTACATACGACATTACTTGGACGTCATGATGCTCGCCAGCTCTGCCATTTTGCATACCGTCACCTCCTGAAAAGCCCCCAAGACCACCTGATCCGTCATTGAGGATCACGATTTGTTCGGTCTCGTTGAAGTTCGCGACATGGCCACGATCATCAATTCCCCTTGTGAAGTACCGAGTGCCAACCCTATGCCTAGATCTCCTCGTTATCAGAGCGAAGTTCACCGGAGTCGACTTGATGCGTGTAGGCGTAATCCTCATCATTCCAAACATTACAGGTAATATGAAAGGGTCAGCGCCATATTGGTGTTCGCCTTGATTGCGGGCTCCGACACCGTTCGCGAAATCTATCAAGTCTGACTGTACGAATCTATTCCAGAAAAAGCGGTCATCTGCGCGCTGCCACAGAGGTTGTCTGAGATCAGATTGTGCTTGCCGTTGGAAGGAATTGGTGATGTCGAAGGCGTAGGAGAAATACATTGGTCCGGATTTGATGAGGGTTCTGAGGAGATGGAGGTAGGTGTCTTCGTCAGGGTCGTGGAGGGCTCGTTCGCGGAGAGGGAGGAATTCGGTAGCAACGACTCCGTAAACCATATGGCCTTTGAGTCGTCCCATAGGCTGGGCTTTTGTAATGACTATGATGTACTTATCTAAAACGGTCAGCGTGGCCCGCGCTTGGTTCGAGGTTTGTTACCTAGTCGAAGCTTGATCATCCCCAGTATGCCCGCAATACTCGACACCCTCTTGGCACCCAAAAGAGCGCCATCGTTCAGGCGAACCTCGCCCGAAGGTCGGTCCACTACCAAAGTCTGTGCTGAAGGAGAGGAAGGAGAGGTGAAGGCATATTGCGAGGTCGAAGCATGGACATTGATGTCCCGGAAAGGAACTAAGCTGCGCATGGCGTCGACGTATAGCCCACTATCAACAGTCAAGCATTTTTGTGGGTATCGAGGTGGCCCAGACCGAGCAGTCTGTCATCCAGACAGGAAGCTGTTAGTGAAAGTACCAATCACAGGCCGGGATGTAGTTCAACGCTCCGAAACGTTAGTCACGCGGCGTCATCGGCAGAAGCGTCTAAGTTAAGCCGCGACTTGGCAGACAGCCCTGGAAGCAGGTGCTCTTCTTAGGCTTCAAATGCTTCTACCCAAACCGTGTGCTGACGACGATATCCACGAAACCCTCAACTAGCAATTTTCTCCGGTCACTTCTGTTCTCAAGCCTTAGCCAGCCAGTATCTACCGCATAGCATACCGTCATGTCAGCGCGAGCCGCAACAGGCAACCGGCCTGGTGCCCGATTTGCTCAGTTCAAGCTTGTTCTACTTGGTCAGTCATAACTTCAAATGCTTGGAAGTACCCTCATCAAACGCTAACATCTTATATAGGAGAGTCTGCTGTCGGAAAGGTATTCATGTCACCAATAGAGAATCTCTTAGACAGTATTGATTATGTTCCCATAGAGTTCCCTCGTCCTCCGCTTTGTCAAGGTATGCGATTTCCTGGACGATCCTCCTTCCCATGGATTGCTGACTTTGATGTAGGACCAATTTGATGACTATCGCGAATCTACCATCGGCGCCGCCTTTCTTACACAGACTATCTCGCTTGATGACACAACGACCGTGAAGTTCGAGATATGGGACACAGCTGGACAAGAAAGATACAAGTCGTTGGCGCCTATGTACTATCGGAATGCAAATTGCGCAGTCGTGGTCTACGATATCACACAAGCCGTATGTCCCCTGCGATACTGGAAACGAAGTGCAGAGTAGCTAATGACTCTCCAGTCATCACTAGACAAAGCCAAGGCATGGGTGAAAGAGCTTCAGCGGCAAGCCAACGAGAATATTATCATTGCATTAGCGGGAAATAAGGCAGATCTGGTAGCGGAACACCCAGACAAACGTGCCATCACAACTGCAGACGCTGAGGCCTACTCACGAGAGGCTGGCTTGCTGTTCTTCGAAACCTCAGCCAAGACTGCGGAAAATGTACGAGAACTCTTCACGGCTATTGCGAGGAAACTGCCGATTGAGCAAGCTGGTGCGAGGAACTTGCGGGGCAACACACGGCCAGGGGTGGATCTCCGACCGGAGGCACCTGGTACGCAGGGTGCTGGCTCTTGCAATTGTTAGTTGATTCTACGATTACCAGATTCCGGTGTATACCTTGGTGCTTGCGGAGTATTAGAAGTGGGTCTACGGTCAAGCACGTTACTAGCTCCTGTTCAATAGGGTGCTCGGTAAAGCAAGGTGTCGGCGTTGGGGGTTTTCTCTCAATGGATTCTTCAAGGCAGCATAGTGAGGTAGCGAGTAATATTAGCCAAGTCACCTTATCTATTCCATAATCATGGAGTAAATCTACAATTTTGGAACCTGCGTTCATGACTAAAACGACTGCGATATCCGTACTGACTTTAACATCTTTCTTGTTTGCGAATGCAGGCGCGACAAACCAAATCTGGGCATCCTTCCCATGAATCCTCCGTTTCCCTCCGAACTTTTACCAGCTAGGGTTCCCGTTAGCAGCGCCCCACCACTTGTCATGCGCTCATGCTACGACGATGGCTACAATATGTCTCTTCGTACATGCTTACCAGACACAGGACCTTTACATCCGCGAGGATGGGTCGCTCTTACGGGGTACGTCCGGGCAGACTGCAATCCTGAGGGCAAAGCTGACCAAAAACAGGACGCCATCACGGCTCTCAACACACTGCAATCCAACTTCTCCATTGTCGATGCTATTCGCAAATCAGGCGGAGGCATGAACAAGCAGGCTATACCGGAGATGATTGAGTGGTGTCGAAAGGTTGGGTACGAGGTGGGCTGCTCCGGCATGGCGACATGGTCGATGGATTCTGGGCTGAATGGCTGGTGCAGCCGTCAGACTTTAATCGCTTGAAGTGTATACATATTGCTGGAACCAAGGGGAAAGGATCCACGAGCGCCTTCATATCGTCAATCCTTGCTCAATATCTACGGGGAGTGGCGCAGGATGCGCCTCTCATTCACCAGATCGGCCTGTACACATCCCCACACCTACGATTCGTGCGCGAACGTATACAGATCAACAACAAGCCGCTTTCGGAGGAGTTGTTCGCTAAGTACTTCTTCGAGGTATGGGATCGGCTAGAAGATGCTGCAAGAAGGGAAGGGCACCCTATAGATACAAGTGCAAAGCCGGTGTACTTCCGGTTCCTGACGTTAATGGCCTTTCACACATATATGTGCGAGGGTGTGGATACTGCAGTCATTGAGTGTGGCATAGGTGGCGAATACGACAGCACCAACATCATTGAAGCCCCAACTGTGACAGGCATCACGAGCTTAGGCATCGACCATACCGCTATGCTAGGCGATACTATTGAGGAGATAGCATGGCATAAAGCCGGGATCATGAAGACTGGCACCCCAAGCTTCACCGCACCTCAGCCCCAGAAGGCGCTCGAAGTATTGCAGAACCGCGCCGAGGAGCGTTCAGTTGCTCTAGAAGTGGTCGAGCCACATCCAGAGATCGACAATGTTGCCTTGGGTCTAGCGGCGGACTTTCAGAAGACGAATGCTAGCCTCGCCATCGCTATAGCATCTGCGCACTTACGCTCTCTTGGCCATTCCGCTCCTCATACGTCCCCGCTTCCTCCCCCGTTCCTGCGCGGCCTCGCCGAGGTCCGTTGGCCTGGTCGATGCGAGATCCGTCGCGAGGGGAACATCGCATGGCATATCGACGGCGGACATACTCTGGAAAGCATTGAGGCCGCTGGGCGATGGTTGGCGTCACTCATTCCTCCACTTCCCTCCACTGGGCTTCATGGCAGTCCGAAATCGACCAGAATATTGCTGTTTAACCAGCAAACCCGCGATGCAGCCTCGCTGGCGAAGAAGCTTCACAGCACACTATCGGCGGCCCTACACAATCAACAACCTTTCACGCATGCTGTATTCTCCACGAACCTTACTTTTGCGAAGGAAGGATATGGGCCCGACCTGGTGAGTGTCAACACTAATGCAAGCGAAATAGCGGCATTGGAAGTCCAGAACCGCCTGGCGGATACATGGTCGAGGTTAGATCCAGCGACGGAAGTCGTGGTCAGAGGGAGCATCGAGGAAGCGGTTAGCTGGGTGAGAGACATTGCTCGAGGGGTTAAAGACGAGCTACAGGAAGAGGAGGTCAAGGTTCTAGTCACCGGGAGTGTACATCTTGTGGGGGGGTTTTTGGAGGTTGTGGAGACTGCAGGTCAAAGATGACTATTGTTTTCTGGATAAACGGATGTTCGTGCTTCAACGCAATGCATCACAGTGCCTTAGAAGGTCTAGGCACAGATCTTGGAGATCCCATAGAGGCATTGAAAGTTGGAGATAGCTTAGGCCCGAATGCTCGGTCCTGGAAACACCTCTACTAATGCATGATCACCAGGGCATAGATGACGGAGGTTGGGTTTACCCCTCTGTGCATATTCAGGTGACCCAAATCGGTTTCCTTGACAGACTATCTTACTTCTTCTGGACACGGCAAGGCATCCCAGGCACGCACCGTTCCACTAGCGGCAAATAGACGAATATTCTCCAGCTCCAAGTCGCTGTTGGCATTGAACGTAGAAGGCTCCAGGATTAACCTTGAATAGCATCGGGACGAGAGGCTTCGGTTGCCTACCCCACACTCAACAATCGTGGAGAAAGTCTTGTAGAAGGACTCCTGAGATCGTGGTGCGAGCCTCGGCAAACTTAATCTGGAAGCTATTAGCGCTTTCACAACGGTTGTCGCCCCTTGGCCTTATTTTTAGATCCCCGACCCCAACTTCTGGCAAGATGCTTTTGATCAACTTTCGCATTTCTTGATTTATCACTATCAAAATCTTACGTTTGATAGAGTGAACTTTGCGCTTTCAACAGCACATCTTTGATAGAGTCTAAATCAATATTGAGAAAGTTATCTAATTGCAAAGTTTTTGTGTTCCGGAGCGTGTCTTAAAATCAAAGATTGACTTGAACTTCTTAAAGTACTACTCTGTAGTACATGTCAACGAACTCTGCAATTTCTATAGCTCTAGCAATTCGTAATCAAAACTTATAAGTAAAGCAGTATTAGAAAGCGCATAGTGTCTAGAGTAATACTTGATTAATTTTATATATCTAGGTAGCGAAATGCGAAAGTTGACCAAAATTATCTTGTCAGAAGTTGGGGTCTGAGATCTAAAAATAAGACCAAGAGGCGACAACCGTTGTGAAAGCGCTAATACCAATACCCCATCCCAGGAACCCGTCCATCTGCGCTCGGATAGCTCTAGACTCCGTACATTCATTTCTCTGGTCGCTGAACTGCTGAGTGCGGTGCGAACCGTGCGATTCTGTGGGAATAACGTAGCTGACCCAAGCGCCATCCACTTCCATATGGATTGCAGGTCGCTAGCAAATATGCTTTGGCATTGGACGTCTGTCTAACGTGCGCTGCAGATGGCGCACGTTCTTCGAAGCAAGAACGTTGACAGGTTAGCCTTCCGATATGTGGCCCCTCTGATCATCCAAATCTGCGATTCGAGCGCTTGCATTAGTCTCCTGGCGAACTGTTAGCGATGCTCCTTACGTACAACCTGCAACGCCCGTGCGCCATCCTAACGGTATTGCAGCTAGCTTTCTTGATATAGCTGCCACTCACGTCAGCTCTCCAGATCTCAAATCTCGGGCCTTCAGACCGTCGGAACACCATGACCATATTCGTCGTGGCCGCACTGAAATCGGCCCTTGTCCATGGTCGCTTCCTGCCAATCTCAGACGGTGATTGTCTGGGTTCGACCCTTCTTTCTCAGCCAGGGGAACCATAGTCTATCTGAACGCTTAAGTATTGCGAATCTTCTACATTCGAGGAAGTCTCTTTCATGTTTGACATGCTTCTCTATCTTCGACCTCAGGCGTCGTTGACTCATGGTCTCTCTTTCATTCATATACTTCCCGCTGGCCGAGGCTATCAGCATCACCATCCGCGCGCTTGTACGCATCGAAGTCTGCGGCTTTGAGCAATTTCTTGCCTTCTAATCGAATGTCCCCTTTGCCGCGATTGAAAGGCTTTGTACCCTGCGTTTCTCTTATTCCCCGAATTTCCCGAATTCCCCGAATGCTACGTTAAGAATTTGCTGGCATTGACGATAACATTGGTTTTCCGATGAGATAACAACAGTCGAGGGCAATTACTGAAGAACAACTAGGGACACCCTGGCCCCGAAAGCAGACCAAGCAGGTCTTCCAGGCTCCCAGCTCAGCTGGAATTGTCGAGAATCTGTACCATTTGACATTCACGTCAGTGGAAGTCAAGTCATACAGCGCCAATCACCGCGAAAACCTCGGAAATATGATTGGTACGAAGCAGCAGCAAATTAGTGAAACGAAGTCATGGACGGGAATGAACGAAATGTCACTTACGACAGTGCGAGAACTTCGTCTAGATGCTCCATTGCCAAGAAAAGCCAAGCGGGTTGTCAGGAACCCATATCGGCCTTCTCAGGTACCCAGCTTAGTCTATACTACTTCGCCTCAAAGGCTTCAGAGAGTCCCGGAGGACGTCATGCAGCCCAAAACCCAACAAAAGGCGTCAGAAGCTGAAGAGAGCAAGAGAAAGTCCACTTGTCCAATAGCGAGGGAATTCCAGCAGGCACGGGACCATCATCCCGTACTAGCATCTACCGGCTGTACCAAGGATTTCTGTCAGGCCGGCCGAGCTGCACATACTGATGAGCCTCGAATAGGGGAGAATCGGGCATTAGAGGTCATAGAGCAAGAAGCGGAAGGATTTCTACGAGAGCTTCATCGAGAGCAATTCTTTGACAGTGACGAGGCCTTCGCACACCGTCTCAATGGCGTTCTCGCGGAAATTAAAGCGGGCGTTTCTGAGGGTGATATACGGGAGGGCAAGCAGCATGGCAAGATCGGTGGCAATTGGCAACAAACCTCAGCAGAGCTCGAATTTGGTCTTCGGCGCGCCTGGCGCAATGCGAGGAAGTGTATCATGAGGTCACATTGTGAAGAATTAAAGTGAGTTGACGTTTTCCACTCACTCATGCGTAAACAGCATGTTGTACTCCACTCATCTCACATATGTGGAGCTATGTCTAAGTCGACGCTTTCCTCTTACAGCGGGCATGCCTGTCGAACAGCGTGCAATGCTACATTGGCTTTCCAATTATCGCTGCCTCTGTGTGACTGTGCTGGAAACACGCCAGTAGATGAGCTAATAGTTATGTTGAAAGGCTGTGTGATTTGCGACATGTTACATCAAGCGCCCAGATGGCCAGCGATCTCGTCCGATATATGAGCGAAGCCTTCAATGGGGGCAATGTACTACCCACCGGTAAGGCCTATACCTACTCTTATCGATGAGAAGTTAAAGTTTCATGATAGTCTTCGTGTTTCCGCCGCGCAAGGTCAATAGCAGAGGTCCGATGATCTGGAATCACCAACTCCTCGAGTTTGCTGGCTATGAGACGGAGGATGGCTCCATCTTGGGCGACCCCATGAGCGCCGCGCTCACAAAAGCAATCATTGGGCTTGGATGGAAACCGCCGAACCCCAAGAGCCGATGGGACGTTCTACCACTTGTCGTCATGGCGGATAATGACGTCCCTGTCATGATAGAAATCCCTGCAAATCTACGCGAACTGATCAAAATTCGTCATCCGCGATTTAACGACGAGTTCGAGAAGCTCGATTTGAGATGGGTAACCTTTCCAGCACTGACGAGACTAGGCTTCGACATTGGCGGCGTACAGTACACCGCTGCACCCTTCGCAGGCTGGTTCATGGATGCTGAAATAGGGGTCCGTGACCTGGCTGATACTTTTCGTTACAATGCGCTGCCCGATGTTGCCAAGGCCCTGGGTCTACTTGACGGCAAGATCGAAGATGGTGCCGAGGGCTTAGAGGATCTTCCAGAGTACGAACGACTGTCTATACTGACACGAGCCCAGACAGAACTCACGTACGCCGCGTACTGGTCATACCAACAAGCTAAGGTCAGTATGAGCGATACCTTGACAGCGTCCATGAAGTGGTGCCGTTACGACGATGAGTTCAAAGCAAAGAATGGCTTCAGACTCCCTGCCGACCCCTACTGGCTAGCACCCCCTCAAGGATCCATCATTCCCGTGTGGCATCGCGGCGGTGCACCAAATTACCAGCCGAAGCCCATGATTTGCAGACATGTACAAGATCCACTGAAAGCTTGGGAAAGGGAGAAACAAGATTGGTTCGTGGCGGCAAAACCTCTCAACTTTGTTGCCAATATTCACCCAAAGCGACCGAGTCTTCAGGGAAGGAGGATCACCAGTGACTCGATTACCCGTACATGGGAGACGCGCCATATGCGAGAGGCTACAGAGCTTGTCGGAGAACGTCGAAGTCGGAAGCCTGTAGATGGAACACGAAGGCAGTCGCTGACTGGTGACGAACCTGACAGTAAAGACACAGCAACACCGGAAAGATTATCCGTCTCGATCCATTTCTGCAGTGCAGGGACCCTCGCGGAGAAAATTGCTACGAAGCTGCATTACCGACTGAGCGATCTAGCAAAAAGCATCGCTTCCATCTCCGTATGTTCAAGGATCGAGGTCTTGAACAATTTCCGCGCTTCGGCGATGAGTCCTAGTAATCTTTCCCTTGTTGTGGTCAGCTCCACCGGACAAGGCGAGGTCCCAGCGAACGGAAGCCAGTTCGTCACCATGTGTAATGAATTGGCGGGAGATCAGTTGGCCAACCCCAGCACAAGGTTCAGATATGCAATCCTCGGCAACGGTGACAGCCGTTATGCCGCCACATACAACGGTGCCGCTGTCATTGTCGAGCGTAGTCTTCGAAAGATTGGGGGCCTGGCGATGGCTGGTGGCCTTTATCATGGCGACACGGCTATACAAGCCACTCCTTTGCAAGTCTTAGGTCCTTGGTGGGTGAAGCTGCAGCCGAGTATACACGATCTGGCCACAGACTCGCCCAAGCTTCGACGCATCCGAAGCGGTGAAGCCATTGGGCAGGGACAGGCTTTTGAGCCTGCGAACACTCAAGCAGAAGCAAAGCAACGACTTGGTATTCGCGTTAAACAACTACTTAGCGAGTTTCAAACAGCTAGCGTGGTTAATGTCAGCCCGTCGCCACGAGAAGGCTATCAAGGTACATACCTAATCACACTTGACAACAAGAACATACCCTACGAAGATATGGGCTGTGTTCAGCTCCTTCCGATCAATTCGCCAGCCAAAGTTCGAACGGCGCTCCGAGCGTTAGGGGTGAATGGGTCGACCAAGATATCTTTGCAGTTGCCAGATATGGAGGACCCATCGTACTCGACCTTCCTCACCGAGTACATCGATCTCGAACTACCGTTCCAGGACATCGAATGGCTCAAGAGCCCAGACATAACAACCAACACCGCCATTAGCGAAGAGAAGCTGAAATCGCTCTCCTCCCTCGACAGCCTCTCCTACCTCCACACCCTAGGAATCCTTCCCACCGACACCACCCTCACCGAATCCATCTGCCTCGCCCTCGCCCTCCTCCACCCCCGCACCTACTCCACCGCCTCCTCCCTCTCCTACCAACCCCCCCCGCCCACCTCGACCTCCCACTCTAAACCCCCACCCCCCTCCCAAACACACCTCGACCTCCTCGTCAAACCCCTCCCTAACGGCCGCTTCAGCCACACCTTCCTCTCCCACCCAAACCCCACCCCCCTCC
>JAABUQ010002478.1_pt1 | contig 36431 bp, 35 predicted proteins | sample 5560001 | NCBI WGS metagenome assembly JAABUQ01 (sample SAMN10711888, study PRJNA513371) | rock metagenome | isolation source: Antarctica rocks | place: Antarctica: Victoria Land, Finger Mt nord | collected 2015-12-18 | reverse complement strand
TGGTCAAGCGGGTCGAGATCAACCAAGACGACATCAATGTCGTGTTCCGCGTCGATGGCACACTCCCCACGCCCGATCCGACCAGCCCGGGCCAAAACAGCTTTTGGCAAGATCGTGGGAGGGTTGTTCACGCCTCCTCGAAGGTCCCAAACCCCTGGCGTCTGGGACCCATCTGGAAGATCGATAACATGGTAGAATTCATAAAACGGATGTTCCGAAACATGGCATTCAACGCGCGGCACTGACAGCTTCCCTCTCTGCTTCGGGCTATTCCTGGCTTAACATCATGATGAAGGAAACCGAGATCGAAACGGTAGACAGCAACGCTGATGCTTCGACAATCATGTCGCCACCATGTCGTAATCTGATACAATTTCTGAATATTTAGACCATGCCGCTTTATTGAATGCATGCCTCAGATGATTGAGCTTCATGCATCGAGTATGCCTCAAGCGGTGGCGGCTTCTTCCCGCATCGCCGCCCACACGGCCGCCACGTCCGCCCGCTCTGTCGGCTCGGCGCCGATCGACACCCGCACCATCCAGCGCCCGTCGATCGTCGCCGGGGTCAGGTAGGCCGCGCCGGAGCGGTTGACCCGCTCGGCCCAGGCGCGTGTGTGCGCGTCGAGGGCGTCGCCGGACAGCCCCGCCGGCTCGTGCCGCACGCAGACCGTTTGCAGCGGCACCGGCGCCACCACGTTCCAATCCGGCGTGGCGGCGACCTCGGCCGCAAGCCAGGCCGCATTGGCGAGGTCGCGGCGCAGCCGGGCAGCCAGGCCCTCTATGCCTTGCTCGCGAATTAGGAACCAAAGCTTCAACGCCCGGAACCGCCGGCCGAGCGGGATGCCCCAGTCGCGGAGATTGCGCACCCGGTCGTCCACACCGCTTTGCAGAAAGCTCGGGTTGGTGGACATGACCCGCATCAGGTGCCCGGGATCGCGCACGTAATACAGCGAGCAGTCGAACGGCGCGCCCAGCCATTTGTGCGCGTTGACCACGATGCTATCGGCGCCCTCGACGCCGTCCCACAAATGCCGCATCTCCGGCAGGATCATGGCGCTGCCGGCCATCGCCGCATCGACGTGCAGCCAAACGCCGTGGCGCACCGCGACGTCGGCGATGCCCGCCACCGGGTCGATGGCCGTGGTCGCCGTCGTGCCGGTGGTCGCGACGACCGCCGCCGGCCGCAGCCCGGCCCGGCGGTCCTCCGCGATCATCGCCTCCAGCGCGTCGGGCCGCATCGCGTGGGCGGCGTCGCAGGGCACCAGCCGCACGGTGTCGCGGCCCCACCCGGCCAGCAGCGCCGCCTTGTCCACGGAGCTATGGCTTTGGGCCGAAACGTAGACGGTCAAAGGCGATGGCTCCGCCTGCAATCCGCCGCGGGCCAGCGCGAAGCCGGTCGCCTGTTCCCGCGCGCAGATCAGCGCGACCAGGGTGCTGGTGGAGGCCGTGTCCTGGATGACGCCGCTCCACGCGGCGCTGAGGCCGAGCATCTGCCGCATCCAGTCGGTCACGACCTCTTCCAGCTCGGTGAGCGCCGGACTGGACTGCCAGGACAGGCCGAGCACGCCGAAGCCCGTGCTGGCGAGGTCGCCGAGCACGCCGGACAGCAGCGCGTTGGCCGGGAAGTAGCCGAAGAAGCGGGGGTGCTGCCAATGCGAGAGGCCTGGCATGACCACGCGCTGGAGGTCCTCGATCACCTGCCCGAACGGCTCGCCGGCCTGTGGCGGCTCGGCGGGGAGCAGCGCGCGCACCGCGCCCGGCTCGGTCGGCGCCATCACCGGCTGCGCCGCGAGGGTTTCGCGGTAATCGGCGATCAGGTCGATCAGGCGGTGCCCATGGGCACGGAACTCGTCAGGAGTCATGGCGCCTCCGGTTGCATGCGGCGCCAGGCTTGTCCAGTCATGGCGGCATGCTCCCGTGGAGACATGCCGCCATGGAGGGCATCAAAAGCGTCGGGGTGCGCCGACGCCGCCGCCGAACCACGCCGCAACCGCGCCAATCGCCAGCGCGATGAAGCCGAAGATGCCGGCGCTGGCGAGGCTCTTGCGTGCCACCTCGGCCGCCTGCTGCGCCTTCTGCTTCGCCTGATCCGCCGTCTGCCGCGCCTGCTGCTCGGCCTGCTGCAGCCGGGTGCGGGCCTCGTCGGGGCTGATGTTCGCCGTCTTAGCCAGGCCGTCCACGGCACGGTCCCGCGCCGCCGAGGCCTGGGCCTGGTCGCCGCTCACGCTGGCCCGGACATAGGCCATGACGTCGTCCTGGGCGTTCTGCGCCTCGTCCGGGTTGACCAGGCGCTTGACCTGGGCCTGCAGCGCATCGCCGTTGGTGTTCTGCGCGACGCCCGACACCGCCGAGGCCGCGCCCCGCCCGGCCGCGCCCACCGTGCTGCCCAGCGCGTTGAACGTGCCGCCGATGATCCCGCCCACCGCCGAGGTCAGCATGTAGAAGATGACCAGCGTCGCCACGCACCACGACACGAAGCCGTGCCAGTTCGGGGTGCTGTTGTCCGACGTGCCGCACAGCCGCCCGGCCACCACGCCGCCCACGAACGACGCGATGATGCCCGACAGCGTCCACCAGATCCCCGCGGTGAGCGAGAAGCCGGAAGCCGTCGGGTTGTCGCCCGTGTTCGCGGCGTCGAGCGACGACGCGCCGATGCCGATGCCAAGGATGTTCAGCAAAAGCTGCACGACCATCGCCGCGACGACGCCTGCCAGGATCGCGCCCCAGGAGACACGATTGCGCATGAACGTGCGCTGATCGTCCGGCACGACGGCATCGACCGTCGAGCCGCCCGGGTAGGTGGGAATCAAGGCCATGACGCCCCCTCCGTCAGCGGTGCATGAGACGGGCGAGCACGTAGCCGACGCCGACCGCCCCGAGCAGGGCCACCATTGGGCGGTCCTTCAACAAGCTGTCAACCTGCGTGCCGAGCGTGTCAGCCCCCTCGCTCAGGGCATCCTTGGCGGAGCCGTAGGCGTTCTGCAATTGCCCGCTAGCCTGGTCGACCTTGCCCTCAGCCTGCATCTTGTTGTCGCCCAGCAACCCGCCGGCGGCATCCTTCACCTTGCCGCCGATGTCGGTGGCGCTGCCCTTGATGCGATCCTCGTCCATTGCTGCTTTCCTTTTCATGCATCTGAACCGGACATCCGATCCGATGTAATAACCTCTAACCGCGGAGCGCACGACCGGTTGCATGAAGGCAGGCAAAGAGCTCGCGATCCACGGCCAAGCCGGCTGCTTTCAACCCATGCTGAGGCGGGACAAGCCCTTCGCCGCAAACGGGTGCAGCGAAGGGCGTCTCCGGTTCGCCGGGGTTAGTAAGCGGTGCCGCGGGAGTTTGGAGCTTGCTGCGGCTGAGTCGGGGCGCCCCCCCGACGCTGACGCCCGGTTGGTTGCCAAGCGCACGCGTCCCGCCGCCGTTCGACGACGTGATGCCGCTGTCGAGCGTCGGAGACGCGACGCCGCTACCAACCTTCGGATCGGTGACCCCGCCCTGCGCGTTGCACGCGCAAACGGCGAGACCAAGCGCAACAGTCGTGGCGATGGTGCGAAACATGGTGCTTTCTCCTTTGATGATGTGCCAGCGTTAAGGATCGCCAGCGCGCCTGGTTCCATGCACGATGGCCGGGCACGATGGCCGGAGCGTGCAGTCGCCGGCACACCGCTTGTTTCAGGGTGGCAAGGACAATAGCGCCGGAACGCAACAGTCCATGAAAGCCGCAGGGATGGCCACCACAAGCAGTCTCACTATCCACAGCCAATCGACCTCAACCAGCGTTTTGCGCTGATTGTTGCATAAAGAGCACATTACAGTTATTTGACTTCGCAAGTGCGCCGGCTCGGTCCGGTCAGCAGAATAAAAAACGGGGGACGCCATGGACGATGCAGCGAGGCGCCGGGCGAGGCGGAACACCATCGGCGACGCCATCGGCCGCGCGGCCGACCGTTTCCGGAACCGCATCGCGTTGCGCTTCGACGGCCGGGCCTGGAGCTACGCGGCGCTCGATGCAGAGACGACCCGGCTGGCCGCGGCGCTTTGCGCCGCCGGGCTGGCCCGCGGCGACCGGGTCGTGGCCTTCGGGCACAATTCCGACCGCTACCTGCTGTGCTGGCTCGCCTGCTGCAAGGCCGGGCTGATCCATGTCCCCGCCAACTACGCCCTGTCGCCGCCCGAGCTATCGTTCATCGTCAGGCAATGCGGCGCCCGCCTGCTGCTGCATGACGCCGAGCTGGCGTCCACCGCGCAGGCCGCCGGCGCCCCGGCGGTCCAGCCGTTCGACGCGCTCACGCCCGCCGACGACCCGCCCGCGGAGGTCGGCGAGGCCGTGGACGACGGCGACGTGGCGCAGATCCTCTACACCTCCGGCACCACGGGCGCCCCGAAAGGGGCGATGCTGACCCACCGCGCGCTGCTGACCGAGTACGCGAGCTGCATCATCGCGCTTGATTTCACCAAAGGCGACCGGGTCCTCGCGGCGCTGCCGCTCTATCACACTGCGCAGATGCACGCCTTCGCCATGCCGCAGCTCATAGCCGGGGCGGAGGTCTTCCTGATCGAAAGCCCGGCGCCCGCCCGCTGCCTGGAGCTGATCGAGCGGCACCGCCTGACCTCGTTCTTCGCACCGCCCACCGTCTGGATCAGCCTGCTGCGCCACCCCGGTTTCGCGACCCGCGACCTCCGCGCGCTGCAGAAGGCGTACTACGGCGCCGCCATCATGCCAGCCCCGGTGCTGCGGGAATTGCGGGAGCGCCTGCCGGGCATCTGCGCCTACAACGCCTACGGCCAGAGCGAGATCGCCCCCGTGGCGACGGTGCTGCGCCCGGAGGAGCACGACGCCCGCCCGACCTCCGTCGGCCGCCCCGTCCTGCACGTGCAAACGCGCGTGGTCGATCCCGACATGCGCGACGTGCCGCCGGGCGAGCGCGGCGAGATCGTCCACCGTTCCCCGCAGCTCATGCTCGGCTACTGGGACAACCCGGCGGAAACCGCCCGGGCGTTCGAGGGCGGCTGGTTCCACTCCGGCGACGTCGGCACCTTCGATGCCGAGGGCTATCTTTACGTCGTTGACCGCATCAAGGACATCATCAACACCGGCGGCGTCCAGGTGGCCAGCCGCGAGGTGGAGGAGGCGCTGTTCACCCACCCCGCCGTGTCGGAGGTCGCGGTGATCGCCGTGCCTGACCCAAAATGGATCGAGGCGGTCGCCCCCGTGATCGTGCTGCGCGACGGCGCCGCCGCCACGGAAACCGAGCTGGTCGAGCATGCCCGCGCCAGGCTCGCCCCCTTCAAGCTGCCCAAGCAGGTGTTCTTCGCCGAGAGCCTGCCGAAGAACACCGCGGGCAAGCTGCTGAAGCGCGAACTCCGTCTCCGCTACGCCGGCACGAGCGCCGCGGTGATGGGGCTGGGGGGCGGCTGACCCGGGCTACCCCTGCCCGTCCCCCAGGTCCTCGTGCCAGGTCCGCCCGTCCCGCTCGATCAGCGCGATGGCCGCGGTCGGCCCCCAGCTTCCGGCGGCATAGGGCCGGGGACGGTCGGCCCGGCTGCCCCAGGCTTCCATGATCGGCGACACCCATTGCCATGCCGCCTCCACCTCGTCCCGCCGCATGAACAGGGTGGAGTTGCCCCGCACCGTGTCCATCAGCAGCCGCTCGTAGGCGTCCGGGAAGCGGCTGCCGAACGCCTTTTCGTAGCTGATGTCGAGGCCGGTGGGGCGGAGCTGCAGGCCGCCCGGCCCGGGGTCCTTGGTCATCATCTCCAGCCGCATGCCCTCCTCCGGCTGCAGCCGGATGATCAGCTTGTTGGCGGCCAGCGTGTGCTCCTTGGGGAAGATGGAGAATGGCAGACTGCGGAACTGCACCACGATCTCCGACACCTTCTGCGGTAGCCGCTTGCCGGTGCGCAGATAGAACGGCACCCCGGCCCAGCGCCGGCTGTTCAGCTCCGCCTTGATCGCGACGAAGGTCTCGATGGTGCTGTCGTTGTGGCCGAGGTCGGCGAGGTAGCCCGGCACCGGCTGCCCGTTCACCGCCCCGGCGGTGTACTGCCCGCGCACCGTCAGCGCCGGCACCTCGTAGGCCTCAAGCGGGCGGAGGCTGCGCAGCACCTTCAGCTTCTCGTCCCGCACCGCGTCCGCCCCCAACGACACTGGCTGCTCCATCGCCAAGAGGCACAGGAGCTGCAGCAGGTGGTTCTGCACCATGTCGCGCAGCGCGCCCGAATGGTCGTAGTAGCCGCCCCGCCCCTCGACGCCCACCGTTTCCGCCACGGTGATCTGCACGTGGTCGATCACGTCGGCGTTCCACAGCCGCTCGAAGATCGTGTTGGCGAAGCGCAGCGCCATCAGGTTCTGTACCGTCTCCTTGCCGAGGAAGTGGTCGATGCGGAAGGTGCGCGCTTCCGGGAAGCAATGCCCGACCTCGTCGTTGATGGCGCGGGCGGACTCAAGGTCGCGGCCGATGGGCTTCTCCAGCACCACCCGCGCGTCGTTCTCGTTCAGGCCGTTGCTCGCCAGGTTGTCGCAGATCGGGCCGAACAGGTCGGGCGAGGTCGCCAGGTAGAACACCCGGACCCGGTCGGGCGCCAGCAGCCCTTGCAGCTCCGACCAGTCCTGCTTCTCCGCCGCTGCGTCCAGCCGGACGTAGCGCAGCATCTTGTGGAAGCCCGCCTCCGCGTCGCCTTTGAGGTCGTCCGCCTCGACATACTGCCGCAACGCCTTTTTCGCCCGGCCGCGATAGGCCTCGATGGACAGGTCGGACCGCGCGACGGCGATGATCCGGGAGTCCTCCGGGATCTGGCCGTCGAGGAACCGGTGATACAGCGCCGGCAGCAGCTTGCGCAGCGTCAGGTCGCCGGTGCCGCCGAAAATGACGAAATCGAACGTGGGAACGGGGATGATCTTCGACATCGGGCAACACGCCTGCTGTGGTGGACACCGCCCGGTTAGCACGCCGGCGGCGCCATGGGTTCCAAAATGGCGGCACCCGCGTTGACCGTGCGGCCCGCTCCCGGCAACGATCCCGGCATGGGCACGCGGCGTGCCCCGGGGGCGGCCATGGCGCATTGGATCAGGTTCGAGCAGGCGGGAACAGAGGGGTTCGGTTTGCTCGACCCGGCGACCGGCCAGATCGACGTGCAGGAGGGCGATCTTTTCACCCATCCCGCCTCAACCGGGCGGCGCACCCACCTCGACGACATCCGACTGCTGCCGTCGGTCGCGCCAGGCAAGTTCATCGGCTTATGGAACAACTTCCACGAGCTTGCGGCCAAGCTCGGCACGTCAATCCCGACGGAGCCGCTGTATTTCCTGAAAGCGGCGACGAGCCTGCTGCCGTCCGGCGGGGTGATCCGCGCACCCGCGGGCTACGCCGGCAAGATCGCCTACGAGGGCGAACTCGGCATCGTCGTCGGGCGGCGCTGCCGGAATGCGAGCGAGGCGGAGGCGGCGGAGGCGATCTTCGGCTACACCTGCATCAACGACGTGACCGCGCTCGATATCCTCCATGCCGACCCGGCCTTCCCCCAATGGGCGCGCGCCAAAAGCTGCGACACGTTCGGCCCCTGCGGCCCCGCCATCGCCACCGGCCTCGACCCGTCCACGCTCCGCGTCCGCACCCTGCTGAACGGGCGGGCGCGGCAGGACTACCCGGTGGCCGACATGATCCTGCCGCCCGCGCGCATCGTCAGCCTGCTGTCCCGCGAGATGACGCTGGAACCCGGCGACCTCATTGCCTGCGGTACCTCGGCGGGCGTGCTGCCGATGCGCCCCGGCATGATGGTCGAGGTCGCGATCGACGGCATCGGCACCCTGCGCAACACGGTCGCGGACCGCGAGCCGGCGTAGCGGGCCAGCGTCAGCCAGGCCCGGCCGCCGCCAGCCCGACGCTCGCGGCCTGCGCCTGCGCGTAGCGCAGCGGACGCAGCACAAGCAGCGCGAGCGCCACCACCAGGAAGTTCACCAGCGCCGCCACCATGAACACCGCCTGCCAACTGCCGCTCGCCGTCTGGATCAGGTTGGCGAACGGCACCAGCAGGGCGGAGGCGCCTTTGGCGGTGTAAAGCAGGCTCGCGTTCACCGTCGCGTATTTCGGCCCGAAGGCGTCCGTGCAGGTGGACGGGAACAGGCTGAAAATCTCGCCCCAGGTGAAGAAGATCAGCCCGGCGAACAGCACGAACAGCCATGGGTTGCCGCCAAGCGACCCGAGCAGCAGGTAGGACAGCCCGCCGATGGAAAACGCGATCACCATCGTCGGCTCCCGCCCGATCTGGTCGGACACCCAGCCGAAGAACGGACGCGCCGCCCCGTTCATGATGTTGTCCACCACCAGCGCGACCGCCAGCGTGGACGCCCCCAGGAAAAGCGTCGTGTTGGAGATGCCGAAGTCGGACGCGATCAGCGCGAGTTGCGCCGTCGCCATCAGGCCGCTTGCGGAGACCATGACGAACATGGCGTACAGCAGCCAGAACACCGGGCTGCGCAGCATCTCGCGCGGGGTAAAGCTGTACAGCGACTGCGGCAGCTTGCGCGACGGCGACGGCGGCAGCGCCTCCCCGGCCTCAGGCGCGCGCAGCAGCCAGGCGACCACAACCAGGATCGCGCCCTGGGCGATGCCGAACACCAGGAAGGTGTGCTGGTAGCCGCTGGCGGCGATCATCGCCTTGATCGGGATTACCGTCACCGCCGCACCCGCGCCGAACCCGGCCGCCGTCAGTCCGACCGCCAGGCCGCGGCGGTCCGGGAACCACTTGACCGCGTTGCCCACGCAGGTCGCGTAGATGAAGCCCGCCCCCACGCCCGACACCACGGCGCTCAGGTACAGCATCGCCAGCGACCCGGCATAGGCATTGATAACCCACGCCACACCCACCAGCGCGCCGCCCAACGCCACGGTCAGCTTCGGCCCACGCCGCGGCCCCAGCGCATCGACCAGCCAGCCGCCCGCCGGCGTCAGCCAGGTTTCCAGCGCGATGAAGATGCTGAACGCCCACTGGATCTCCGCCACCGACCAGCCCTGCGCCTGCCGGATCGGCTGCACGAACAGCGTCCAGCCATACTGTAGGTTGGCGATCAGCATCATGCATACGACGCCGAACACCAGTTGCCACCACCGGAGCGATGCGGCTGGCGGCCTTTTCACACCCTGCATTGCATTCCCTCTGCGCCGTTTGAGCGACTCCAGGGAGCATTGCGTGATATGCCGCGTTATGGCTAGGGCGTCATCGTACCAATCGGCCCGAACCAGGTGGCCTATTCCGCAACCGCACCGGATGCTGGGGCGGCTGCGTCAGACCGCGCCTTCAGCCGTGCGGCGCCTCGAAGTCCTGGTCTGGGAGCGGATTGCCGTTCGGGACCTTGATGACAACCATCGGATGGTTGGTGGCTTGATGGCACTGGTTGCAGCCTGTCGTCAGATCGCCATACGCCTTCTCGAACGCGGCGGCATCCTTTTGCTTGATCGCTGTTTCCAGCGCCGAGAGCGCCGGCGTCGCGAATGCCGCGTTGAGGCTTTCCATCGGTTGACCCTTGTAGATCGGGATCGCGGCGGCGATGCGGGCCAGCGCGCCGCCGATGTTGTGGCGCTCGTACTCGGCGTACTCCCAATCGCCGCTCTTCCCGGCAAGCCAGAGCTTGATATGCCGGGGCTGGATGACGGCGTTCATCAGGTCGCTGGTCACGGGGCGGTAGACCGACGGCGCCGAGGCCTTCGCCGCGTCGGGACTGGACGGCTCTGCGCTCAGCCCGGTCGCCGCCGTGACGGCCAGGCCCGCCGCCAAGGCCAAGCATCCATATCGGATTTGCATGGACGGTCCTTTCAGGAGAGGGATGGCCTGATGGATCGGGTCAGACCGCCAGTAGGCTCAGGAGCATGCCTTGCCCATGCAAGGGACGGAACACCGCAGTGCGCATTGCGACATGCAGCATCCGCATCAGCCCACGCTGATCCGAAACGGCTCATCAACGGGTCTGGCACTCCGTCCGGTCCACCCAGCCCTGCCCGGACCCGGCCGCGGCGTGCACGTCGAACGACAGCCGCAGGAGCTGATGGTCGGTGGATACCACCGCCTCCGCCGAAGACGGCTCGGCGCCCAGCCCGGGATGCCGCAGCGACATGCGCCAGCGCCCCGGCCCCGCCGGCGCGACCTCCGCATCGAGGCGCGCGTCCCGCTTCCAGCCGGGCATGAACACCGGCACCGTGCCGCCCGCGTCCGGCAGCCAGCGGGACCAATAGAACGCGAGGGCATACGGCGTGCGCGTCCGCGGCAGCATGGCGGACCGGGCCAGGTCGAGGTCCGCCCGCCGCTCCGGCTGCGCCGCCGGGTAGTCCGGCAGCCAGGGCTGGCCGAAGCGGCCCGGGTCCCAATGGCCGGCGAAGGCGGGGTGCCGGCGGCGGAACTCGGACAGCGACCGCGACTGCACCCGACTCGCCGCCAGCCCGTCCGGCCCGCGGGTGAACACGTCCCATTGCTGGCGGCTCGGCCGGCCGTTGATGATCGTGCGGTTGTTCACCGCGACCGATTGCAGCTCGCCCGCCCGCCAGGTGCTGATCTCCTCCGCCAAGTACTGGATTTTCCAAAACAACAGATACTTGGCGTCGAGGCGCGCGGTCACGTCCACGGTGGTGACGCCCTGCGCCTCGGACGCCTCGGCCTGCACCGCCAGGCGTCCGGAGTAGCTGGCCATCCCTGCGTAGCGGCACACCTCCGCCGCCCGGGCCGGGGCGAGACAGAGCGCAAGCAGCCCGGCGGCGCGGCCGAGCGCGGCAAATCCTGACGTGACCACGACGACCCATTCCCGCGAACTCCGGGCTGGGTTAGCATGGCGGCATGGACAACGCCTCGATGTTTCACGACGGCATGCGCGCCTTGCAGGACGAGTTCGACGGGCGCCGGGTCGCCGACGCGCTGGAGCGGCGGCGCAAGCATCGCGAGTTCTGGCCCGGCGACATCGCCCTGATCACCGAAGCGTCGTTCTTCTTCGTCGCATCCCACCACGGGGACGCGGTGGATTGCAGCTTCAAGGGCGGCGTGCCGGGCTTCGTGCAGGTGGTGGGGCCGGCCGCGCTGGAATGGCCGGACTACGACGGGAACTCGATGTATCGGACGCTCGGGAACATCAGCCGCAGCGCGCGGATTGGGCTGCTCTTCATCCGCTTCGACGGCGCGTCCGACCTCCTGCGCATGACCGGCGACGCCACGCTGCTGCGGGATGCCGAGGCGCTGTCCCGCCATCACGGCGCCAAGTCCGTGGCGCGGTTCCAGGCGGACTACATCTTCCCGAATTGTCCCCGCTACGTCCCGGAACTGCGCCAGGCCGCCGCCAGCCCACACCCTCCGGTGCCCGGCGTCACGCCCCCTGCCCCGGCCTGGAAATCCCGCGATTACCTCCGCGACGAACTGCCGGCCGGCGACCCGCACCGTGCCGCCGCCGAACCGGCCGCCAAACCCGCGTCCTGACTCGCCGGGTCAGGTGTTGGTGGCGCCGCCGAGGACGGTATGCGTCAGGGCGTCGCTGCCCGGACCGCCGGGGCGCCGGGCAACCTCTCCTCGCTGGGACCCGACGAGTTTATGCTGTTGTCATCCGCATGGCTGGAGGAGACCGGGATCGGACCGGTCATGCAGCCCGTGACCAGCAACGCGACGGCGGCGGCAATCACTCGATTCAGCATTTTGTCTCCGCATGAACCGCACCCCCGGCGAGGGGAACAGCGCGGCGTGGCGGATGCTAGTCCGGCACGCGCCGCGGGGCACGACAATCTTTCGTTGGCGCGCCTTACCCCAGCCAATGCGGGTTCTGCACCGTGCCGTCGAAGTGGGTGGACACCTTGTAGCGTTCCGTCTGCCCGTCCCGGGCCACCGCCTCGGTCTTGGCCAGCAGCTCCGCCCGCTGCTCCGGCGTGAAAGGCTGGAAGCTGCGCACGGCGATCAGCGCCTGCTGCAGGATCGGCAAACTGTCGATGCCGCAGACCTGCAGGCTGATCGGCAGGCTCATCGGGTAGTGCAGCATCTCCAGCGGCGAGGCGGCCTTGGAGTCCAGGATGAACGGGTCGCCAAAGGTCTTCATGCCGAGCACCCCGGTGCCGTGCGCCGTCGCCACCGGCAGCACGCCCTGCTCGAAGCTGTCGAAGTGCGCGTCCATGACGTTGATCGGCATCTGCACGGTGTCGAAGTGGAAACCGTGCTGGTCGGCGACCTCGAACATGTGGCGGTGGATCGCCGGGCTTTTGTGGCCGGTGAAGCCGATGTAGCGGATCTTGCCCTGCTCGCGGGCGCGCAGCGCCGCTTCCAGCGCGCCGCCGGCGGCGAACACGCGTTCCGGGTCGTCCATGCGGATGATCTCGTGGAACTGCAGCAGGTCGATGTGGTCGGTCTGCAGCCGCTTCAACGATTCGTCGATCTGGCTCGCCGCGGCCGTCGCGGTGCGCCCGTCGATCTTGGTCATCAGCAGCGTGCGGTCGCGCCAGCCGCCTGCGAGTGCACGGCCCAGCCGGACCTCGCTCTCGCCGCCGTTATAGTCCCAGCAGTTGTCGCAGAAGGTGATGCCGGCATCAAGCGCCGCGTGCACGATCCGCACCGCCTCGTCCGCGCTGGGTCCGCCGGGCTTGGCGAGGTGGAAGCCGCCCAGGCCGATCAGCGACACCCGCTCCCCCGTGCGGCCCAGCGGCCGGTACTTCATGTCTGCGTGCTCGGCGATCTTCGACGTCACCGGGCCGGTGGGCTTGATCTGGCCGCCCTGGGCGGTTTGCCCGAGCACGTCCGCCGGGGCGCCAAGTGCCGCCGCGGCCACGCCCGCCACGGTCGCCTTCATCAGGTCGCGTCGTTCCATGGTGCTCTCCTATCTTCTGCCGATGACCCGCAACGCGGCGCAGGCCGCGCCGTAGCCGTTGTCGATGTTCACCGTGACGATGCCCGGCGCGCAACTCGCAAGAATGGCATTGAGCGCCGCGTGCCCGCCCGCCGCGACGCCGTAGCCGACCGAGGTCGGCACCGCGATGACCACGCCGCCGACCAGCCCGCCCACCACGCTGGGCAGCGCCGCGTCCATGCCGGCGGCGACGATCACCACCCGCATCTCCTGCAATTCCTCTACCCGGCGCAGCAGCCGCCACAGCCCGGCGACGCCGACATCGGCGATCAGCCGCGCCTCCTGCCCCTGGAAGCGCAGCGTTCGTGCCGCTTCCCGCGCCACCGGCACGTCCGACGTGCCGGCGGTCAGCACCGCGACCACCGCCGGGCCAGCGCTCGGTGCCGAGTGGCCGGAATAGGCGGTGCGGGACACCGGATCGTAGTCCAGCGCCTCGCGCTGCGAGCGGGGGAGTGCAGCGAACCGCTCGGGGTCGAGCCGGGTGAGCAGCATGGGGTTGCGGGCAGCATCGAGGATGGCCGCGATCTGCTCGGGCGACTTGCCGGCGCAGAACACCGCTTCCCCGAAGCCGAGCCGCTGCGCCCGCGCCTCGTCCAGCACGAACTCCGGCTCCTCCCGGGTCATGCCGGCACCAAGAAGGCGCTGCCGTTGCGGTAGGCGGCAAAGCGTACCGGCGCGGGCAGCCCGACGGCGTCGGCCAGGTGCTGCACTTCCGCCCGCAAGCCGTCCTGCGTCGCGTCCAGTGCCTGGAGCGCCGCCAGGTCCAACTCGATGACCACCCCGCCCGCCCGCACCCGGCAGCGCACGGTCTGGGGCGACAGCCGCGCGCCCACGAGCTTTTCCACCGCGTGCACCATGGCGAGCACCGGCGCCTCGATGCGGATGCCGGTCTCGATCCGGCTTGATAGGCACGGCGCCGAGGGCAACTCGGCCAGCGCGCCTAGCCCGAGTTCGGCGGCGAGCGCGCGCACCGTGCGCTTGCCGATCTCCGCCTCCACGAACGGGTGGCGCACCGCGTGCGCCCGAGCCGCTTCCAGGCCGGGGCGGTACTCGCCGAGGTCGTCGAGGTTGGTGCCGGACACGATCTGCCGCGACGTGCGGCTCGCGACCGCCCCATACAAACTGGTCTTGCAGAAGAAGCAGCGGTTGACGGGGTTGGCGCGGTAGGCCGGGTCGGCGAACTCGCCCGCGTCGAACACGTCGAGGCGCCAGCCCTCCGCCGCCGCCAGGGCGCGGGTCCGTTCCGTCGCCTCGGGCGGCACGGCGGGCGAGGTCGCGTGGTGCATCGTGACGCCACCCGGGCGGGCACGGTGCGCGGCAATGGCGAGCGTCAGGCTGTCGATGCCTCCACTCACCGCGACGGCGATGCCGCCCATGTCCCTCAGCGCCGCGTGCAGCCGGTCAAGCGGCATCATGCGGAGCCCGAGTCCCGGTCGCGGCTCACGGCCGCCTGCTCGGCCTGCTGGCGCAGGCGCATCCGGGCGGCATGGGAGGCGACCGGGCGCAGGTGATCCGCCTCCGCCTTGCCCGTCACCACCGTGGCGCCATTCTCGCCCGGACGCTCCACCAGCTTCACCGTCGCTTCCTGGCCGTCGATCTCGACCGCGGCAAAGCGCCGGGCCAGGGCGCGGCCCTCGACCATGTGGGTGCGCAGGCCGATGGTAGTGGTTTCGCGGAAGCACGCCTCAACGGCGGCATCGAGCGCGTCCGGCGCGGCCAGCACCTGGACGTGCACCGCCAGGCGCGACTTCTTGCCGAACGCCGCTATCTGCAGCACGTCATGCACCCCCGGCAGGGCGCGCAGCCGCTCCAGTCCGGTCGCCAGGTCCTCGCCCGACTGATCGTCCACCTCGAAGCTGATCACCACAAGCTCCCGATGGCCCGGCGCGGACGCCGCGCCCTCGTCCTCGAACACCAGGGCGCGCAGGCAATTGCTGACGCCCGGCAGGCGGCGGGTGCCGAAACCGTAGCCGGAGCGGCGCAGCGTGCCGCGGACCGGCGCCGCGGCCCCGCATTCGAGGTAGCGCAGAATGGCGGCGCCCGTGGGCGTGACCCGCTCCGCGGCGATCCCATCGTCGTGGATCGCAAACCCTTCCAGCAGCAAAGCGGTGGCCGGGGCGGGCACCGGCATCGTCCCATGCGCGGTCTGGACGGTGCCGCCGCCGAGCGGCAAGGGCGCCACGCTCCAACACGCCGGCCCCACCGCCTCGATGACGGCGGCGGCGGCCACGATGTCGGCAATGGAATCGGCGGCGCCCACCTCGTGGAACGTCACCGCGTCGGCCGGGACCCCGTGGATTCGGCCTTCCGCCTCCGCCAGCACGGCGAAGATGCCGACGGCGTGGGCGCGGACCGCCGGGGCGAGCGGGGAGTCCTCCAGCCGGGCACGGATGCTGCGCCAATGCGCGTGGCTGTGGCCATGGCCATGGCCATGGGGCGCGTCCTCCACCACGAAGCGGCTGCCGGTCAGCGTGCCGTCCTCATGCGGGAGGAGGCGGCAGCCGACATGCGCCAGGGCCTCCGCCGCCTCGACGGCCGCCGCGCGGTGTTCCGGAAAGGCGTCGAGCAGGCAGGCGACGAACATGTCGCCCGCCGCGCCGCCGAGCGGATGAAGATGAATATGCCGCATGTGCCCCCGCAATCAGCCTCCGCAACGCCGCAACCGATCCGCGGTTTGATATCGAGGGCGCTTGGCGGCCGGCAACCCCGCCCGGTTCAATCCGGCCAGCCTCACTCCGGCAAGCGCGGCAGCGGCGTGCCGTCCTTCGGCAAGGGGTAGCGCGCAGCGTTCAGCTCCATCGCCAGCAGGGTGTAGTAGCCGTTGATCCCCACCAGGTCGACCACGGCCGGCTTGCCGAACCGCTGCTCGGCCCGGACGAAGGTGCGGTCCGACACCCGCTTGTTCTTGTGCAGCTCGGAGGACACGTCATAGACGATCTCCTCGTCCTCGCTCATGCCGACCGGCCGGCGCCCGTCGCGGATCGCCTCGATGATGTCGGGCCTGATCCCGGCCTTGGCGGCGAGCGGCGCGTGAACGTGCCATTCGTAGTCCTGCGTCCACTCGCGCGCCGTGACCAGGATGGCGAGTTCCGACAGCGTGTTGCCGACGCCGGACTTGTAGCGCAGGTAGTCGCCCATGGCGCGGGCCTGGGACATGACCTCGGGCGAGTACATCAACGGCTCGAACGGGCCGAACACCGGCACCTTGCGGGCGGCCAGGAAGTCCGCCGCCGCTTTCTTCTGCTGGTCCGTGTACTGGTCGGGCGGGATGGCCGGCAGGCGGGTCTGCGCGATGGCCGCGACCGGGACCAGGCACGCCAACGCGGCGAACAGGACGTGATGCATCGGGACGGCTCCGGTGTTCAGGCGCGGATCACGTGACGCTCAGAGGCGCCAGCAGCGATTGCAGGTCCGGCACCTCAAGGTCCGGCGCCTCGGTCAGCAGCCGGGCGGAGCGTCCGTTGCGGCGGACCCAAACCGTGGAACAGCCGAGACGCCTTGCGGGCGCAACTTCCCCCACCCCTTCGGCGACGTGCGCGACCGCGCTTGGGGGTTCGCCGAGGCGCCGGAGAGCCTCCTCGAAGATGGCGGCATCCGGCTTGTAGCACCGGGCCTGCCCGGCCGTGACAACGGCGTCGAACGGCACCTCAAGCTGCCGGGCGGAGGCGGCGAACAGATCATCGTCAATGTTCGAGATGATGGCGAGCCGGTAGCGGCGCGCGAGCGCACGCAGGGCCGCAACCGTGTCGGGGAACGGCTTCCAGGACGGGATCGACAGCGCCAGCAGGTCCCGGTCTTCGGGCTTCAACGAGGCGCCGAAATGCCGACCCAGCCCCTCGACCACCCCGGCCAGCACGGCCCGGTACGGCTTGTAGGGCGGCTTGCAGAGCGCGGCGTCGAGATCTTGGAAAACCGCGATGATCTCGTCGTCTGACGGCGTCGCGCCGTGCCGGGCGAGCAGCGGCCGCAACACGTCGAGGACGCCCGCCTCCCAATCGATAAGGGTGCCGTAGCAGTCGAAGGTCAGCGTCGTGATGGGCGCGGGATCGAGTTGGGACATGTCGGGCAGTCTAACGGTGGCCGCCGAAACCGCCATGGCCGAAGCCGCCGCCAAACCCGCCGCGGGCAAAGCCGCCGCCGTAGCCGCCCCGGAAACCGTAGCCGCCATAGCCCCGGTATCCACCATAGCCCCGGTACCCGCCATACCCCCCGTAATGGCCAAAATACCGGCCGCCATAGCCGAAGCGGCCGTAACCAAAGCCAAACCCGTAGCCGAAGCCGAACGGGTAGCCGTAGTCGTAAAAGAACGGGTCTCCGTACCCGACTCCGGCATAGATCGGGTAAGGCTGGTAATACGCATAAAGCGGCGCGGCGGGTGCCAGCGGCTGCACCAGGTTCTGCCGGGCCGTCATGCAGCGGAAGTATATGGCCCCGGGCGGCAGCGTCTCCATCGTGGGCGCCGCCTCCGCCGCAGCGTTGGCCTGGGTTTGAGTGGCCGCCGGGGCCGTGCCAGCCGGCGCCCCGGCCGGCTGCGCCGGCGGCAGTTCGGCCGCGACGCCCCGGCACGCCGCGTCATCCTGGCGGAATGCGTCGTCCGTCTTGCCCGGGCCTGGCACGGCGACCAGCGGCGGCGCTTCCGGCGGCGGCGCCACGCACCCGGCCAACACGCCCGTCAGCAGCACCCCCAGCGCAGCCTTCCTCATCACGGCATCTCCTTCACCTTCTACAACTCAGCACGAAATCCCCGGGATGCAAGTCTGCGTGGCCGAAGGCGCGCGACGGCGACAAAGCCTCTTGACGCGCGGAGCTTGATGCCGTCTCCCCGCAGTATCCGGATCGGACACGGCGGGGCCAAACCGGCGTCCCCTCCCCGTTCCGTGCCAAACCCACCAAGGGACTCCATCGACCATGCCGGCCACCGCGCAGATCATCTACCAACCCTATGTCGCCGGGCCGCGCGGCGCCCTGAAGCCCGGCACGCCGGTGGCCTGCCGCACGCCCGAGGAAGGGATACGCCGAGCGGAGCGGGCGCTGGCCGGCGGCTCCATCGTCGGCGCGCGGGTCGTGCGGGTGTTCCACGACGACGCGGCCGACGAGTTCGGTGCTCCGGAATACCTCGGCGAGTTCGGCCAGGTGCCGGAGGAAACGTCGTAAGGCGCCGCTGCCTACCTCCGCCAAACCTCTTTATAGTCCTGGATGAATGACCGCAGCGCCGTGGGCGGCCGTCCGAGGAGCCGCGCCAGGTCCGGCGTGACCTCCGCCGCCAAGCCGAGCCGGGCGGCGGTATAGACCCCCGTCATCACCAGGCCGAACGCCAGGGACCGTCCCGCCGCGCGGTTGTGGCGCAGGAAGGCGGGTATGCCCGGGTTTCGGTAAGCGACGGGGCGGCCGAGCGCCTCCGACAGCAGGGCCGCGACCTCCCCCAAGCCGAAAACCTCGCCCCCGGTCAGCGTATAGGCGCGGCGCTCGTGCCCCGGCTCGGTCAGCGTGCGCGCGGCGGCCTCCGCCACGTCGCGGGCATCGACGAAGCTGGTGCGGCCCCGCCCGGCGGGCGCCCAGATCTCGCCATGGCCGCCGATGTCGGCGCGGTGCACGGTCGCGAGGTTCTGCATGAAGTCGTTGGGCCGCAGATGCGTCCAGGGGAGGCCCAACGCTTCCAGCAGCGTCTCGATGCCATGATGCGGCAGCAGCGGGTTGCGCGCGGCGCCGCGCACGGACAGGAACACCACCTGCCCCACCCCGGCCCGCCGCATGGCCGCGACGAACGGGCCGAAGTCGCACCGCGGCCGGGCAAGCTGCGGCGGGCGCAGCAGGAACACGCGGCCGACCCCGCGCAGCGCCGCGTCGAAGGTCTTGGGGTCGCCGAAATCGAAGCGGACCCGCTCGGCACCCCCGGCTTCCTCACCGTGGGCCGGGTCACGCAGGGCCAGACGCACCGGGGCACGCCCGGCCAGCCGGCTCGCCACCTCGCGCCCGACCAGGCCGCTGCTCCCCGTCACCAAGATCATGCCGATTCTGCGCTCCCGCCTGGACGGCACATGGGACCGGCCGGCCGTTAAGGCATTCCGGCACGGCCCCGCCGTAGCCGCTGCGCGATCAATCCTTCGCAAGAGTCTGTCGAGAAGCAGCAGGGACTTTGTTGTGATCCGACAACGCCGTGTCTAGCATGGTTGGTGGCCGTGGCGGCCTGACCCGCTCACGGCGCGATCGAAGCAACGCGGCGGGACAACCGCCGCAGCAAAGGGAGGTTGAGAGCGATGCATCATTCCCATCGGAGCGGGGCGGGGTGGCGTTGGTGGGCGTGGCCGCTTGCGGTCGGCTGCGGGATGGCCCTGGGGGCGCCCACAGCACAGGCGGCGGCCGCATGCAGCGTCGGCGGGATCGAGGCATTGGGGGTTGACGGCGTGACGGTCGTGTCCGCCACCGCCGTGCCCGCGTCCGGCACGACGCCCGCCTATTGCGACGTGGTGGGCCAGCTCAACACAAGCGGCGGCGGCGCGCCGCCGGGTTCGGCCGGCTTCGAGATGCAGCTCCCGGACAATTGGAACAGCAAGTTCCTGTTCTACGGGGTCGGCGGCTTCGCCGGCGCGACCTATGCCGACTTCTCGGCCAACTTCGTGGACCGTCAATCCGCGCTCGCCAAGGGCTACGCCACCGCGATCACCGATGCCGGGCACCTGGCGGGCGGCACCGATGCGAGCTGGGCGCTGCTCGCCCCCGGCAAGCCAGACAAGGCCAAGCTCGCCGACTACTACTTCCGTGCCACCCACCAAGTGACGGTCGCCGGCAAGCATCTCATCCCGCTCTTCTACGGGCAGAAGCTCGATGCGGCGTATTTCGACGGCTGCTCCAACGGCGGGCGGCAGGCGCTGGTGGAGGCGACGCGGTTCCCGAACGACTACAACGGCATCATCGCCGGCGATCCGTTCTTCGACATCCGCTCCCTCATCGGCGCGGCGCGGCTCGCCAAGCAGCAGCTTTCGCCCGCAACCTACATCCCGGCAACCCTGCTGCCCACGGTGGACGCCGCGGTCAACGCGAGCTGCGCCAAAACGGACGGCGTGGACGATGGGCTGATCCAGAACCCGGCCGCCTGCTCCTTCGATCCCAACAGCCTCGTCTGCAAGCCCGGCCAGGAGGCTGGCTGCCTCAGCACCGGCCAGGCGGACACGCTGAACGCCTATTTCACCGCACTCCGCAACACCTTCGGTAGCCTGGTGTATCCCGGCTTCTCCGTCAGCAACCTAGCGCTCAGCTCCACCGGGCCGCTCGCCGGCGGCGGCGCCGACGTGTGGTCCACGGCCCTCGTGCCGCCCACGGACTTCAACGCGGCGGAGCCATGGGGCAACGCCGGGTTCAGCCCCTCCCCGGTCGGCTACCAGTTCGGCGACCACGGCATTCAGGACATCGTCACCCAGGACCCGACGTTTAACATCCGCGACTACCCGGTCTCGACCGACGGCTACATCGACGACGACACGCTCGCCACCTACGACGCGCGGACTGGCGCCGGCACCGCGTCGAACCCGGACGGCTACGGCCGGTTCATCCGGCGCGGCGGCAAGCTGATCATCTATCACGGCTACAGCGACCCGGCGCTGACGCCGTTCCGCACCACCAACCTGTATGACCAACTCGCCGCCGCCCATGGCGGCTACGGCGCCCTGCAAGCCTCGGTGCGGCTGTTCATGGTGCCGGGCATGCAGCACTGCATCGGCGGCCCGGGGCCGAACGTGTTCGACACGCTGACGCCGCTTGACGCCTGGGTGCAGGGGGGCGCGGCACCCGAAAGCATCCCTGCCGCGCACTACGTCAACAACGACCCGGCCCAGCCAGTGGATCGCACCATGCCGCTCTGTCCCTACCCGACGCAGGCGACCTACGACGGCGCGGGGGATGTCAACGCCGCCACAAGCTGGAGCTGCGCGCCGAACCAGAAGCTGCTGGAGGTTGGGCCGAACGGGGCGCAGGCCGGGTTGGTGGAACCGTAGCCGGGCGCACCCGTGCCGGCGCGTCCCGTCGTAGCGCGCCGGCTCAGCCGTCCTGCCCGCCCCCGCCGACCAGCCTGTTCCGCCCGGCAAGCGCGCCTGCCGCCGCGGCAGCCACCCCGGCCACCGCGAACAGCCATCCCGCGCCGCCCCACCTGCCGCCCCGGTCATGCAACACGCCCACCAGCAGCGGCCCGGCGGCGGCCATGGTGTAGCCCACCCCCTGCGCCATGCCGGACAGCCGCGCCGCCGCTTCGCTATCCCCCGCCCGCAGCATGATCAGCAGGATGGCCAGCGAGAACCCCGCGCCCTGCGCCAGGCCCAGCATCGCCGCCAGCACCCATTGCCACGCCAGCGGCGCGGTCAGCAGCGCCACGAAGCTTGCAGCCGTCAGCAGCATGGCCGCCGCCGCCGGGCCGCTTTGCCGCCGCCGCCGGGCGGCGAGGACCGGCGCGGGCAAGGAGGCGATGATCTGGAACACCACCGACACCGACACCACGAGGCCCGCCGTCACCGCCGTGTCCCCGCGGCTGCGCAGCATCGGCGCCATCCAGCCGAACACCACGTAGGCCAGGGTGGATTGCAGCCCCATGAACAGCGTCACCTGCCACGCCAAGGGATCGCGCCACAGCCCGCCGTCGCGGCGCACGACGGGCACCGCAGCGCTTCCTGATGCGCGTCCGAGCCGACCTGCCCAAACCAAACCCGCCGCCAGCATCGCCGCCGCGGCCGGCACCGTCCAGGCCGCCAGCGCGCCGCCCCACCAGCCGCCCAAGGCCAGGCGCAGCGGTGCCGTCACCGCCGAGGCGACGGCGGCGCCGACCGCAAGCGCCATGACGTAAACCCCGGTCATCAGCGCCCCGCGGCCCGGGAAGTCGCGCTTCAGCAGCCCCGGCATGAGCACGTTGCCGACGCCGATCCCGGCGCCCGCGAGCAGCGAACCCGCGAACAGCGCCGGGACGCTCGGCAAGCCGCGCAGCCCGGTGCCCAGCAGGATGGCGGACAGCGCGACCAGCATCGCGCGCTCCGTGCCGATGCGGTGCGCGAGCCAAGGCGCCAGCGGGCTGAACAGCCCGAGGCAAAGCACCGGCGCCGTGGTCAGCACGCTGGCTCCGGTGGCGCTCAGGCCGGTGTCGGCCATGATCTCGGGCAGGACCGGCGCAACCGTGGAGAAAGCCGGGCGCAGGTTGAGGGCGATGAGCACCACGACGACCGCCGCCGGCCAGCTTACCGCGCGCTCTGCCGAGGCGGACAGCCCCGGTTGCAGCGACGTCATGGGGCGCGAAGCGCCCGGCGCTCGGTTCGGGTCATGGTGGCTCCTTCAAGTCGCGGGCTATTTGCGCTTCTATCGGCTGCCCGGAAACCGCCGGGAAGCGGGCGTCACCCCTGCGCTAGATGCCGTTCCAGGAAGTCGAGGCGGTCCTGGCCCCAGAACACCTCCGTGCCCACCACGTAGCTCGGCGCGCCGAACACGCCGCGCGCCAGGGCGGCCTCGGTGTCCGCCACGCGCCGCTCCGCCCAGCGCGGCTCGGCGCCCAGGGCCGGCAAGGCGATGGGATCGAGGCCGGCGTCCCCGATCAGCGCCGCCAGCGTGAGGGGGTCGCCGAAGTCCCGCTCCTCCTCCCATAACGCCCGCAGCAGGCGGTGCGCGAGGGCGACTGCCGGCGCGTCGCCCAGCGTGTCCCGCGCGGCGACCACGCACTGGGCGGCCAGCCGCTCGTCCGCGGGAAAGGCGCGCGGCCGGGGATGCAGGGGAATGCCGAGATGGTCGCGCCACCGGGCCAGTTCCTGCATGCGGTAGGCCTGGCGCTGCGGCGAGCGCCGGGCCACCGGCACCCCGCCCGATGCCGGAAAGATGATGGCGAAATCGACCAGATGGATGCGCAGCCCGGCCCCGTGCCGCGCGGCCATCGCCTCCAGCCGCGCCGCCCCGAAATGCGTCCAGGGCGAGTTCAATGAGGCGAAGTAGTCGATGCGCAGGCCCACCGCGGTTCCCTCCAGCCGTCGCGGCGCAGGGTTGCCCGGGGGTCCCGGCCGGCGCAAGCCCGGTTCCGGCGTTGTCCCCGGAGGCAAGGCGGCGTAGGGGACCCGGGGCGTTGGAGGGAACGGCGATGTCCGCAGTGGCCGAGGTTGCGCCCGCAAGGGCAGCGGGTCGCCGCTGGCTCGGCTTCGCCCTGGCGTTCGCGGCGCTCATCATCTGGGCCGGCTGGTTCGCCGTCACGCGGCTCAGCCTGACGCGCGAGCTGGGCGCCTACGACATCGCGGCGCTCCGCTTGGGCGTTGGCGCGCTGGTGCTGCTGCCGGCGTTCCTGCGGTCGGCGCGCGGCATCCCGCGGGCGGCGTGGCGGGAGGGCGCGATCCTGTCGGCCTGCTGGGGGGCGCCCTTCGTGCTGCTGCTGTCCTGGGGCATCGGGCTGTCCTCGGCGGCGCACGCTGCGGCGATCACGCCCAGCACCATGCCGGTGTTCGCCGGGGTGATCGGCTGGGCCGTGCTGCAGGACCGGCCCGGGCGGCGGCGCTGGCTCGGTTATGCCATCATCTGCGCGGGCGTCGCCGCCTTGCCGGCGATGCGGCACCCGGCGGAGGGTCCGTGGGACGCCTGGGCCGCCAACGCCGCGCTGCTTTCGGCAGCCGGGCTTTGGGCGGTGTACACGCTGCGGGTGCGGCGCTCTGGGCTGACCCCGCTGCAAGCGGCGGCGCTCGTCTGCCTTTACTCGTCCGCGGCCTACCTGCCGATCTACGCGCTGTCCGGCGTGTCTCGGCTGGGCCTGGCGCCGTGGCCTGAGGTGGCGTTGCAGGCGCTGTATCAGGGCGTGCTGGTCAGCGGCGTGTCCATCATCGCCTACAACCGCGCCATCGCGCTGATCGGGCCGGGCGCCGCGGCCTCGGTCGTGTCCCTGGTGCCGGTGGTGGCCACGCTGCTGGCGATCCCGATCCTGGGCGAGTGGCCGACCCCGCTCACGGCGGCCGCGGTGGCCGCCATCGTCGCGGGCGTGCTGCTGGCCGTGCGGACGCCGCCGGCGCCGCGCGAACCCGGCCTGTGACGGGCGGTCAATCGTCGAGCACAGCCGCCGTGCGCCCGGCGTGGATCTGCGCCAGGACGGCGATCTCGTCGAAAATCCGCCATTCCCGCAGCACCTTGCCGTCCTTCAGCTCGAAATGGCTGATGCCGAGCACGTTGACCGGGGTGCGCGTGACGGGTCCGTAGGTCGGCACACCGCAATAGGTGCCGCGCAGCAGCCACACCGCCGCGACCCGCAAGCCATTCTCCGGCCCGTCCAGCACCGCGATGTCGCGCACCTCCACCCGGAAATCCGGGAAGGTCGCGAGCAGGTTCACCAGCTCGAGCTGGTAAGGGTCGATGCCCTGCACCCGGCGCATCCGCACGGAGTGGCACACCACCTGCCGGTCGCAATAGGCGGGCACCCGGTTGAACAGGCGGCCGTTCCAGACCTCCTCGAACAGGCCCTGCACCATGGCGCACTCCGCCGCATGGCGCGGCGGGCGCGGGCCGGAGATGCCGGCGCGCGCCGGGTCCGCGATCCGCCCGGCGAACGGCCCCTGCCTGCCGTCCAGCGCCACCGCGCGTCCGAGCACCGGGCTGGCGTCGGCGAGGTCCGCGGCGATGCGGAAGGGATCGAGGCCCAGGTGTTCCAGCACCGCCCACTCGTCGCGGACGATCCATTCCTCCGTCACCTTGTTGTCCTGCACCAGGCAGTGCGCAATCGTGCGCGACACCCAGTCCCGCCCGGTCGGCGGGCCGTAGGTCCAGAAACCGGTATGGGTGCCGGACTTGAACGTGCGGTGCGAGCTGATGAAGCCGCCAGGTCCGCGCTGTTCCCAGATCACGTCCTCGCCATGCCCGCCGCCGCCGTTCGGGAAGGCGGCGAACTTCTGCAGGGAGTTCTGCATGACCTGGTCGAAGCCGTAGGTCTCGCCGTAGGCCGTGTGCACCTTCACGTCCGCGGCGTAGTGCTCATGCAGCCGCCCGAGGCCGCGGTCGATCCAGATCGCGTCGGTCCAGCTCAGGATGTAGTCGCGCGGGTCGCGGTACGGCGCGTAGGCCGAGGGCGCTAGGCCCGGATAATCGGATGCCGATCCGCTCATCGCTGCAATTCCTTATATCTTCATGATCGCGCCAACGCGCCGAGCCGCGCGGCGTCAAACATCGCCAGGTCCGGCGCGGCGTCGGCCGCAAGCGTTCGCGCCACAGCCTCGCCCAGCCCAGCCGAATGCTTGAAGCCGTGCCCGGAGCAGGCCGAGACAAGCAATACCCGGTCGTTTTCCGGCGCACGCGCGATGAGGAAGTCCCCGTCGGGCGTGTTGGTGTAGAGGCACGCGGCGCTGCGCAACGCCCGCGGCGACAAGCCGGGCAACCGGCCATGGAGGTGGTCGCGGAATAGCGCCTCCGCCTCCCGCGCGGAAACCTCGCGCGCCAGCCGGTCGGGGTCGGGCGTCGTCGCGGAGGTTTGTTCCATCCCCACCTTCATGCCCCGCTCGCCCGGCGGGATCGGAAAGCCGTAGAAGTTGTCCTCGGGACCGTCGCCGTGCATCCAGATGAACGCGGGGAACCAGCCCGGCGCGAACGCTGCCGGGGCCGCGGGCTCGAACCAATGGAACACCTGGCGCGTGACGGAAAGGTGCGGCGCGAGCGCCCCCGTGAGGCCGGACGACCACGCCCCGGCCGCCAGCACGGCCTCGGCGGCGTAATGGCGGTCCCCGCTTTCGGTGACGACGCAGACGCCCCCGCCGTCCCGCTCGATGCGCGCCACCCGGGTCCCAGTGCGTATGGCGGCGCCATGCCGACGCGCCAGGCTGAGCTGGGCCTCGACGCACGCCTCGGGCCGGATGAAGCCGCCGCCCGGCTCGAAGTAGCCGATCTCGTCGCCGCGCAGGCGGAACTGCGGAAAGCGCCGCGTCACGCCTGCCGCGTCGAGCACCTCATGCGGGATGGCGAAACGTTCGGCGACGGCGACCGTGCGGCGGACGAAGTCGCCCTTGCCGTGCACGCAGGCGGCACCGGACGCGTCGGCGAGGATCAGCACCCCGCATTGCGTCAGCAGTTCAGCGCCGGTCTCCCTTTCCAGCTCCCGCCAGATCTCGTGCGACCGGGCCACAAGCGGCACGTACGCCTCCCCCTCGCCCACGGCGCAGCGGGTCAGGCGCGTTTCGCCGTGGCTGGACCCCCAGGCATGCGGCGGGTCGTAGCGGTCGAGGCCCAGCACGCGCTGGCCGCGGCGGGCAAGCTGCAGCAGGCAGGCGCTGCCCACCGCGCCTAAGCCCACCACAACCGTGTCGAAGTGGCCGCTCATGGCGACGGCCGCGGCGCGTGCGGCCTTATTCCGCGGCCACCTGCGTCATCAGCGCCGTAACGGCCGCCCGCGTCGGCGGCGGCAGCAAGGCGAGCGGGGCGACGTGGCCGTCATGGTCGATGCCGTAGCCCTGCGCCATGGCGTCCCGCACGACCTCCGGCGCCCAGGTCAGGCGCTTGCGCTGGTCGCCATTGGTGATCAGCGCGACCTGCACGGGGCCGTCTGCCGCGGCAACCAGGCTGCGCCACGCGCCGCCGGGGGTGGAGAAGCATTCGCCCGCCTCCACCCGCATCGAGACCTCGTCGCCGGGTTCGTTCAGCACGATGTCGAGCGCGCCGGAGAACACGATGGCGACCTGCTTCTCCGCCAGCCGGTGCCGGCCCACCTGGTTGCCCGGGGTAACGCGCAGCCACTCGATGGAGAAGCCGTGCGGGTTGTTGATGGGCGCCGCGTGCTCCCGGTCCTCCGTCATGCCATGGCCGATTACCGGCGCCAGCTCGCTCGCATGGCCGGGCAGGCAGGAGTCCAGCAACGCGCGGGCGGACCAGGCGCGCGCCTCCGCTTTCACGACCCGGCGCCCCATCTGCGCCTCCGTGTAGCGCGGCAGGGTGCTGATCTGCTCGGGGCTGAGCGCCGGCATCAGCGCGTCCGCTGCCGGCCAGGGCGTGCCCGCGTCGGTATCGACCAGCATGTTGTCCCGGGTCAGGTGCAGCCCGTATTGCGCCGCGGTGTCGAGGATTGAGGGGTGCCAGATGATCCCCCCGGTGTCGTCGCCGCCGAGTGCGGTGAAGATCCAGCCGTCCTCCGCGCCGGAGTTGGTGAAGCCGCGGAAGATCCAGGTGGGAATAGAGACGACGTCGCCGGGTCCGCCCTGGATTTCCCCGTCCTTGCCGTCCGCGCCCCAGCGGAAGGTCCAGGTGCCGCGCTGGATCATGAACACCTCCGCCGTGAAATGGACATGGAGGTTGTTCACCGTGCCCGGCGGCATCGCGGCGACGCCCAGGCTGAAGCCGTGCGCTTCCGTGAGGTTCACCACCTGGTCCCGCGACTGGGTGACGCCGGGGCCGACCAGCGAGTAGTTCTCCTTGCGTTCCGACCCCGGCATCTTGCAGTCGATGAAGGCGACCTTGCACGCCACCATGTCGGACCGCTTGATCAGCCGGGTCCGCGCGTCCTCGGGGCTGATGCGTGGGGCCATCGTGCAATCCTTTCCGCGCCATGGGGCGGCTGGGTTGCCGCCGCACTCGAATGTTCCGGCGTTTTAAGCCTGGGTCGAGCCGCTGTCCACGCCGCATCGGCCCGGCGCACGGTCCCGCCGCCCTGTCAACTTCGGCTTACGGAAACTGGCCCAACAGGGAGGCATTTGGACCAGTTCGTATCAAAATTAATTTTCGGCAATTTATGATCGTTTCTTCTATTTTTTGGTTTGCGCTATTCGTCTCTTTAACGTATCTAAACCGCATCGAAATTCCTGCCCGACCTCGGCGGGAAGCTCGTCGAAGCGAAATGAACATTTGGAGGATCGAACCGGTGGACCGCCTCAAGACGACCCTGCTCGCGGCAACATGCCTCGCCATCGCCGCCGTCGCGCCGGCCCATGCGGGCCAGGTGACGTATTCCAGCTATTCCGTCCTCAACCCTCAGAACGTGACCCTCCACGATGCCAATTTCTGGACGAAGGACGAGGTCGTCGGGTCCGGCCAGATCACCCTGAACGCCACCAACACGCCCAGCGGCATCATCGCCGCTTGGTGCGTCGACATTGCCGACCAATTGAAGAACTCTGGAAACTTCAGCACAGGGACGTTCCTGGACGGCGCCGTGGGCAACAAGATCAATGCCCTGTTGACGCACGTTGTCCCAACCCTGGCGACGGATTCTGCCAGCTCCTCAGCTCTCCAAGTCGCGATCTGGAAGGCGAAATACGGCGACGACCTGACCGTTTATGCCCCTTCGCATGTTTCGAGCTTGGCCAACGACTACCTGTCCAAGGTCGACAGGGGCACCTGGGCGGCAGACCCGACAATGCGCGTCGCGGTCCTGGCGGGCGGCGGAGTGAACCAAGATCAGGCCTACATGACCTCGGTTCCTGAACCGGCCACCATGGCCGTCGTGGCGACCGGCCTGATCGGACTGGGCTTGATCCGGCGCAAGCGGGCATAAAGCGCCAAGGAGCAATGTCGGGCGCGCTACGCCCGGCACGGCGCCGTAGGACCGGGTTTGCTTGACGGGCTGGTGCATCCGCCACTTTGATGGGGCGCATGACCCCCGTCCCGCCCCTCGCCCGCAAGGCGCCGCAACGCATCGAACAGCTCGGCCGTGTCCGTACGGACGAGTACGCCTGGATGAAGGATGCGAACTGGCAGCAGGTGCTGCACGACCCGGCGGCGCTGCGGGCCGACATCCGCACGCATCTGGAGGCCGAGAACGCCTACACGGCCACCGTGCTGTCGGAGACCGAGGCGCTGCAGCAGCAGATCATCGGCGAGATCAAAGGGCGCATGAAGCCGGACGAGGCGAGCCTGCCCAGCCCCGACGGCCCCTGGGAGTACTACGCGCGCTATGAACCCGGTGCACAATACCCGGTGCACGCCCGGCGGCCGCGCGGGCAGGCGGACGGCGAGCAAACTCTTGTGGACGCCGTCGCCCTCGCGCAGGGCCACCCCTACTACGCGCTCGCCGCCGCCCGCCACAGCCCGGACCACCGGCTGTTCGCCTATGCCGAGGACACCCAGGGGTCAGAGGTTTACCGCGTCCGCATCAAGGACCTGGCGACCGGCGCGCTGCTGCCCGACGCGGTCGAGAACTGCACCGGCAACTTCGCCTGGTCCGCCGACAGCGCCTGGCTGTTCTGGACCTTCCGCGACGCGAACGGCCGCCCGACGCGCGTCTATCGCCGCCCGGTGCGGGGCGGGCCTGCCGACGACGTGCTGGTGTACGCGGAGCCGGACCCCGGCTTCTTCCTCAACATTTCGCAGACGGACTCCCGAGCCTATCTCGTGATCTCCTGCGGCGACCAGCAGACCAGCGAGGTCTGGCTGATCTCCGCCGCCGACCCGGCTGCCGCGCCCCGCCTCGTCGAGCGGCGGCAGACCGGGGTGCGCTACGACGTGGAGCACTGGGACGGACGCTTCATCATCCGCACGGACGCGGACGGCGCGGTTGATTTCAAGCTGGTCAGCGCGCCGGAGGCGACGCCGGGCCGGGCGCATTGGCGGAACTGGATCGCCCACCAGCCGGGCCGCTTCATCGTCGGCACCGCCGCCTACGCCGGGCATTTCGCGCGGCTGGAGCGGGTGGACGCCAACAACCGCATCGTCGTTACCCGCCGGGACACCGGCCAAGAAACTGGGCAGGAGCACGTGATCGCGGTGGAGGAGGAGGCGTACGTGCTGCGCCTGGGCGGCGGCCTGGAGTACGACACGGCCACCCTGCGCTACACCTACGAATCGCCGACCACGCCGCGGCAGTGGTACGACTTCGACATGGACACCTTTGCCGCGACGCTCCGCAAGACGCAGGAAATCCCGTCCGGCCACGATCCCGCGCATTACGTCGCCCGCCGCCTGCATGCTCAGGCGCCGGACGGCGCGGCGGTGCCCGTCACCGTGCTGATGCGCCGGGACACGCCCGCGGACGAGTCGGCGCCGCTGCTGCTGTACGGCTACGGCTCCTACGGGATGGCGATGGAGCCGTCCTTTTCCATCCGCAACCTCAGCCTGGTGGACCGCGGCTGGATCTGGGCCATGGCGCACGTGCGCGGCGGGTCGGAGAAGGGCTGGGGCTGGTTCCTCGACGGGCGCGGGGCGAAGAAGCCGAACACCTTCACCGATTTTATCGCGGCGGCCGAGCACCTGGCGGATGGGGGCCTTGCGCGCCGCGGCGGCATCGTCGCGATGGGCGGCTCTGCAGGCGGCCTGCTGGTGGGCGCTGTCAACAACATGCGGCCTGATTTGTGGGCGGGCATCGTCGCCGCCGTGCCGTTCGTCGACGTGCTGAACACCATGTCCGACACCAGCCTGCCGCTCACCCCGCCGGAATGGCCGGAATGGGGCAACCCCATCGAGGACCCGGCCGCCTACGACGCCATCGCCGCCTACTCGCCCTATGACAACGTCGCCCCGCGTCCCTACCCGGCCGTGCTCGCCACCGCGGGCCTGTCCGACCCGCGGGTGACGTATTGGGAGCCGGCGAAGTGGGCCGCCCGCCTGCGGGACGCCACGACCGGCGGCCACCCGGTGCTGCTGCGCACCAACATGGACGCCGGGCACGGCGGCGCGGCCGGGCGGTTCGACGCGCTGAAGGACACGGCCCTGCACTACGCATTCGCGATTTGGGCTTATGAGCACCGCCGGGCATGATCCGGCCAAACCCCGCAAAGGACTCCCCTGTGAGCGGCTTCAAGAGCACCGAACGCTACATCGCCTCCCGTGACCTTGAGGTCGCGGTCAACGCCGCCGTAGCGCTGCAACGGCCCTTGCTGGTGAAGGGCGAACCCGGCACCGGCAAGACCGTGCTGGCGCACGAGGTCGCGGCCAGCCTCGGCTACCCGCTGGTGGAGTGGCACGTGAAATCGACCACCAAGGCGCAGCAGGGCCTGTACGAGTACGACGCCGTGTCCCGCCTGCGCGACAGCCAGTTGGGCGACCCCAAGGTGGCGGACATCGCCAACTACATCGTGCGCGGCAAATTGTGGGACGCCTTCGAGGCGGACGGGCCGCAGGTCGTGCTGATCGACGAGATCGACAAGGCCGATATCGAGTTCCCGAACGACCTGCTGCTCGAACTCGACCGCATGCAGTTCTTCGTCTACGAAACTCGGCGGACCGTCGCGGCCAAGCACCGCCCGGTGGTCATCATCACATCCAACAACGAGAAGGAGCTGCCGGACGCCTTCCTGCGCCGCTGCTTCTTCCACTACATCCGCTTCCCCGACCGGCCGACCATGGAGCGGATCGTCGAGGCGCACTACCCCGGCCTGCAGCGCGACCTGGCGCGGGAGGCGCTGACCGTGTTCTTCCAGGTGCGCGAGGTGCCGGGCCTCAAGAAGAAGCCGGCGACCTCCGAGCTGCTGGACTGGCTCAAGCTGCTGATGATCGAGGACCTGCCGGCGGAGGCGCTGCGCAGCCAGGACGCCAAGCTGGTGATCCCGCCGCTGCACGGGGCGCTGCTGAAGAACGAGCAGGACGTGCACCTGTTCGAGCGGCTCGCCTTTTTGAACCGCCGCGGCGGCTGACGTGTTCGCGCAGTTCGTCTTCGCGTTGCGGGAGGCCGGCGTGCCGGCGTCGATCACCGAGTACCTGACCCTGCTCGGCGCGATGCGGGCGGGGGTCGCGGACTACAGCGTGGAGGACTTCTATTTCCTGAGCCGCGCCGCGCTGGTGAAGGACGAGCGGTACCTGGACCGGTTCGACCTTGTGTTCGGCCAGGTGTTCCGCGGGCTGGAAGCGCCGGCGGAAGGCGAGGCCGAGGGGACCGCGCCGCGCGCCTTGCCGGAGGAATGGCTGCGCCGGATGGCGGAGAAGCACCTGACGGCGGAGGAGCGGGCGCAGGTCGAGGCGCTGGGCGGCTTCGACAAGCTGATGGAGACGCTGCGAAAGCGCCTCGCGGAGCAGCAGGGCCGGCACCAGGGCGGAGCCAAGTGGATCGGCACTGCGGGCACCTCGCCGTTCGGCGCCTACGGCTACAACCCGGAGGGGGTGCGGATCGGCCAGGATGGCAGCCGCTACCGCCGGGCGGTCAAGGTGTGGGACAAGCGCGAGTTCCGCGACCTGGACGACGGCGTGGAGCTGGGCACGCGCAACATCAAGCTCGCCTTGCGCCGGCTGCGGCGCTTCGCGCGGGAAGGGGCGGCGACCGAACTGGATATGCCGGGCACCATCCGCGCCACGGCGCACAACGCCGGGTCGCTCGACCTCAAGATGGTGCCGGAGCGGCACAACGCGGTGAAGGTGCTGCTGTTCCTCGACGTGGGCGGGTCCATGGACGACCATGTGCGCGCATCAGAAGAACTGTTCTCCGCCGCGCGCAGCGAGTTCAAGCACCTGGCGTTCTACTACTTCCACAACTGCCCATACGAGCGCGTCTGGCAGGACAATCGCCGCCGCCGCGACGCCACGATCCCGACCGAGCAGGTGATCCGCACTTACGGCCCCGACTACCGCGCCATCTTCGTGGGCGACGCGACCATGAGTCCCTATGAGATCGCCTCCCCTGGCGGCAGCGTCGAGCACTGGAACGCCGAACCCGGCGCCGCCTGGATGGTCCGGCTGCTCGGGCACTGGCGGCGCAGCGCCTGGCTCAACCCGGTGCCGCGCGCCGAGTGGGGCTACACGCAGTCGGTCGGCATGGTGCGGCAGTTGATGGAGGACCGCATGTTTCCGCTGACCCCCGGCGGCCTCGACGAGATGATCCGCGAGCTAGGCCGCTGACCCGTAGGCCGCGGGCTGCGCCCGCTGGCGCAGCCCGCGGCGGCAGGCGGGGCTAGTGCGCCGTCCAGCCCTGGTAGCTGCCGACGTTCTCCCGCGTCACGAGCTGCGACGGCATCAGGATCATCGGGTTCTCCGGCTTCTTGCCGTTCATGATGTCGACGCCCGTCTTCACCGCGAGCTTGCCCATCGCGTAGGGGTCCTGGCTCGCTGACGCCTGGATTTGCGTCTGTCCTTTCAAGGCGCCCACGATGTCGGGTGCCCCGTCCACCGAGGTGATGACGATGCCGGTGCGGTTGAGCTGCCGGGCGGCGAGGTCGCTGCCGATGGCCTGGGGGTCGTTGATGGTGAACACGCCCTGGATGCTGGGGAAGCGCGTGAGGTAGCCCTGCATCACGTTCAGCCCGCCGTCGCGTGAACCCTTGGCGTCCTGGTCCGACGACAGCAGCTTGATGTCGGGGAAGCCGCCCAGCACCTGCTTGCAGCCGTTCACCCGGTCGATCACCGCCGAAACCTGCGGCCCGTTCTCGATCACCACGTTGCCCTTGCCGCCGATGGCGTCCGCCATGAACTTGCAGGCGATCTCCCCGGCCTGGGTGTTGTTGGTCTGCACCGTGGCGTCCGCACCTGCCGCCGCGACATCGACGCCCACCACGGTGATCCCCGCCGCCTGCGCCCGCTTGATCGCCGGCGCGATGGCCCGCGGGTCGGCGGCGTTGACCAGGATCAGATCGACCCCGGCCGCGATGAAGTTGTCGATCTGGGTGAACTGCTTGTTCAAGTCGTAGTCGGCCGAGGACAGCGTCACCTTGGCCTGCGGGCTAACCTCGTGCACCGCGTCGGTCACGCCCTTGCCGACGGTGACGAAATACGGGTTGCCGAGCGTGCCGACGGTGACGCCGACCGCCTTGAGATCCTTGGCGGACGCAGCCCCGGACAGAAGCGCCAAGGCCGCGCCGGCCAGCAGCAGGGTTCTCAACATCAAGCGTAACCTCCCAGCCCTGTTGATAGGCGCCGGCGGGTGGGCGATCCCCGCCGGCGCAAATGGGGATCAGGTGCGGGCGTTGCCCTGCAGCCGGGCACGGTCGAGCGCCACGGCGCCGATGATCACCAATCCCTTGACGATGAACTGCCAAATGTCCGAGACGCCCACCAAGGTCAACCCGTTCGACAGCACGGCGATGATCAGCGCGCCGATCAGCGTGCCCCAGATCGAGCCGATGCCGCCGACGAAGCTGGTGCCGCCCAGGATCACCGCGGCGATGGCGTCAAGCTCGTAGCTCTGTCCAAGCTGCAGGCCGTTGGCGGCGAACAGCCGCGCCGCCGACATCACGCCGCCGAGGCCGGCGAGCAGGCCGGAGACGGCATAGACGAACAGCAGGATGCGCCACACCTTGATGCCCGACAGCCGCGCCGCCGCCGGGTTGCCGCCGACGGCGTAGATCCACACGCCCAGCACGGTGCGGCGCAGCACGAACCAGGACGCCACGATCACGACGAGGGCGATGATCGCCAGCACCGGGATGCCGAAGCTGGAGGTGATCGGGACCGTCGCGTTGCCGATGGCGGCGAAGGACAGGTCGGGGTTGAACACGGTGGTGTCGCTGCCCATCAGCCGCGCCAGGCCGCGCACCGCCGTGAGCGAGCCGAGCGTCACGATGAATGGCGGCAGCCCGCCGAACGCGACCAGGCTGCCGTTCACCAGGCCGAAGAACAACCCGGTCAGCAGCGCCGCCGGCACGCCGAGCAGTCCCCAGCCCGGCACCAGCGAGACGATCAGCGCCGACATCGCCGCAGCCGCCAGCATGCTGCCGACCGAAAGGTCGATGCCGCCGGTGAGGATCACGAAGGTCATGCCGGCGCCGAGCACGCAGTTGATCGCCGCCTGCTGCGCCACGATGGACAGGTTCTGCGCGCTCAGGAACCGCCCTTCGCCCAGGTAGTGGAAGGCGATGGCCAGGATGATCAGCACCGGCAGCATCCCGACCGCCTGGATGACGCTGCGAAGCCGCACCTGCCGCGCCGACAGCCCGGCGCCCCCAGTACTCGCGCCGGTGGTCGAGGCGGGACTGGCGGCGGCGCTGGCGGGCACGGCCGTGGCGGTCTTCTCGTTCGCTTCGGACATGTCGGCTTCCTTTTCTACGCGGCCGCCCCGGCGCCGTAGGCCATGATGTTCTCCTGGGTGATCGGCGCGCCGCCGGGTCCGCCGACCTCGCCGGCGATGAAGCCCTCCCGCATCACCAGCACCCGGTCACAGACGCCGATGACTTCCGGCAGCTCGCTTGAGATGACGATGACGCCGATGTTGCGCTTCGCCAGCTCGTCGATGATGCGGTAGATCTCCGACTTCGCGCCGATATCGACGCCGCGCGTCGGCTCGTCGAGGATCAGCACCTTCGGCCCGGTCTCCAGCCAACGGGACAGCAGCACCTTCTGCTGGTTGCCGCCCGACAGGCTGCCGACCGTGACCGCCGGGCTGGCGGCGCGGACGCGCAGCGCCTTGAACGCCTCCGCCGCGCGCCGTCGTCCGGCTAGAAGGTCGAGGACGCCGCCGCGCTTGGCGTCGCGCCCGATCACGCCGAGGTTGATGTTGGTGCCGCAGGGCAAGTCAAGGAACAGTCCCAGCCCCTTGCGGTCCTCGGTGAGGTAGGCGATGCCGGCTTCCAGCGCGTCTTCCGGCCCGTGCACCGTCAGCACGCTGCCGTTCAATGCCACCTTGCCCCCGGTTTTGGGGTCCGCGCCGTAGATCAGCCGGGCGAGCTCCGTCCGTCCGGAGCCGACCAGCCCGGCGATGCCCAGCACCTCGCCCCGGTGCAGCTGCAGGCTGCACGGCTTCACGCGCCGGCCGCCGTCGGTGATCCCCTCCACCTCCAGGATGACCGGGCCGCGGCTGCCGTGCGGGTCGTGGGTCTTGGTGTAGAAGCTCGACAGGTCGCGCCCGACCATCATCTTCACCAACGCCTCGGCGCTCAGCCCGTCCCGCGTGAGCGTGCCGACATAGCCGCCGTCCCGCAGCACGGACACGCGGTCGGCCAGCTCGTACACCTCCGCCATGCGATGGCTGATGTAGATCAGCGCGATGCCGTCGGCGCGGAGCTGGCGCACCAGCCCGAACAGCCGGTCGGTTTCCCGGGACGACAGCGCCGTGGTCGGCTCGTCCAGCACCAGGATCTTCGATTGCGCGTGCAGCGCCCGGGCGATCTCGACCAACTGCTGCTCGGCGATGGACAGGCCGCCCACCGGCGTGTCGGGGCCGAACGGCGCGCCGAGCCGCTCCAGCACCGGGCGGCAGCCCTCCCGCATCGCGCGGCGGTCGATCCGCCCGCCGCGCGCCGGCTCGGCGCCGAGGTAGATGTTCTCGGCCACCGTGAGGTTGGGCGCCAGCGCCAGCTCCTGGTAGATGATGGCGATGCCGTGGCGCTTGGCGGCGATGGGGTCGGTGATGGCGACGGGCTTGCCGTCGATCAGCAGCTCGCCGCCGGGGTCGGCCTGGTAGGCGCCGGACAGAATCTTCATCAGCGTGGACTTGCCCGCGCCGTTCTCTCCCATCAGCGCCAGCACCTCGCCGCCCCAGGCCTTGAGCTGGACGCCGTTCAGCGCCTTCACGCCGGGGAACGTCTTGGAGATGCCGCGCATCTCCAGCAGCGGGGTGCCGCCGTCCGTCATCCTATCCTCCCGCTCGGTCTCGCTGCCGATTGCCCCGTTTCTGATCCGGGCCTGAGCTTGGCTTTGGCCATTTCAGGCTGGGTAGCATGCGGCTTCGGTGAGGCTGTCGAGGAGCGCGCGTGGGATTGTTGCCATGTTCTGGGCCTGCGGGGACGTTGAGAAAGCCTGTGCGATC
>JAABUQ010002477.1_pt1 | contig 36440 bp, 38 predicted proteins | sample 5560001 | NCBI WGS metagenome assembly JAABUQ01 (sample SAMN10711888, study PRJNA513371) | rock metagenome | isolation source: Antarctica rocks | place: Antarctica: Victoria Land, Finger Mt nord | collected 2015-12-18 | reverse complement strand
AGTTTCGTGACGCTCGCGGGGTTGATGTCGACGCAGATCACTTTGCAGGCTGCGGGCAACAGGTTGCCGACGGCGATCGAGTGCAGCAAGGTGCAGACCATCAGCGCCATCCCGATCTCGGGCACGTAGCGGCGCATCGCGCGCTGCGCTTCGACGATGTCGGTGATGACGTCGGGCAGCGGACCGTCGTCGCGGATCGAGCCCGCGAGCACCACCGGAATGCCTTTGCTATACGCCTCATACATGATGCCGCCGCCGAGCCGTCCGCTCGCGATCGCATTCGCGATCCCGCCGTCGGCGCGGATGCGGTTGACCGCGCGCAGATGGTGGACATGGCCCTCTTCAACGGGGAAGGCGTCGTCGAGGTCTACGCCCAGCGACGTACCGAAGAACTGCGATTCGATGTCGTGAACGGCGAGCGCGTTGCCCGCGAAGAGCGCGTCGACGTAATCGTGGCGGATCAGCCGCTCGAGATATTTGCCGGCCCCCGTGTGCACGATCGCGGGACCGCCCACGACCAGCACACGTTTGCCCGCGGCGCGCGTCGCGAGCAGCTCGCGCGCGACTTCGGCGATCAGCGATTCCTTGGGTTTCTCGCTCGAGACGGCGCTCGACATAAACTCGAAGACCTGTTTGCGGCGCGGCCGGTCGAGCGCCATCACGCGCACGCCTTCGTGGCCGATGACGACGGACTCGCCCCCTTTGACGTCGGGCGGTGCGACGGTTCGCGCCGCATCGCCCGCGACGACGATCGCGCAGTCCATCTCGGGCAGCGTCGCGTGCAGCCAGCGGCCGTTCACGCGAACTTCGGTTTCCAAATTCGTCGTCGCGTAGAAGTCGTCGGGCAGCACGCCGTCGCGCGGCGCGGGTGCGACGGTCGCGTCGGCATCGTCCCGGACGAGGGCGCCGATGTCGCGCAGTTTATCGAGCAACTCTTCGAGGTGTTCGCTCGTGTCGGCTTCGATGCGCAGCCGCGCGGTACTCGGCTCGGTCGCGGTCTTGCCGACGGCAAAGTTATCGATCGTATAGCGCGCGAACTCGTTATCCATGATGATCTCGAGGACGCGGCCGAAGACGCCGGAGTCGAGGATGTGACCTTGCAGCTCGATCTCCCGGACGAAAGGCCTGCCGTTCTCCGCCGGGTTCGCCATTGAGTCTGACGTTCGTGCCGACGCCGCTGGGCAACCTGCGCGACATCACGCTGCGGGCGCTCGACGTCTTGCGCGACTGCGACCTCGTGGTCGCCGAAGACACGCGCGTCGCGCGCAAGCTGTTGGGCGCGCTCGCGCTGCCCTCCAAACCGCTTTGGAGTTACCGCGAACAGAACGCCGCCGCGGCGACGCAGCCCATTCTGGAACGCGCCGCGACCGGTCGCGTCGCGCTCGTCGCCGATGCCGGGATGCCCGCCATCTCCGATCCCGGTCGCGAGCTGCTCGTCGCCGCACGCGCCGCGGGGATTGCGGTCGAGGTGCTGCCGGGCCCGAGCGCCTTCATCTGCGCGGCCGTCCTCTCGGGCTTCGCGCTCGAGCGGCTCTGCTTCCGCGGCTTCCTGCCGCGCCGGGCGGGCGAACGTGAAACGGTCCTGCGAGCGGCGCTGGGCGGAGACAGTACGACCGTCTTCTACGAGTCGCCGCAGCGCGTCGTCGCGACGCTCGAAGCGCTGCGCGAGGTCGCGCCCGCAGCGGGGGTCTTCGTCGGACGCGAGCTCACCAAGACGTACGAGCAGCAGATCCTCGGAACGCCGGACGACGCGCTCGCTGCGCTCGAGCGGCCGGTGCGCGGCGAGATCGTGCTCGTGCTCGCCGCCGCGCGGCAAGCGGTCGTGCCGTACTCGGGGGCCGAGATCGATGCCGCAATCGATGCGGCGCTGGGAGCCGGGCTGGCGACGACGGAGATCGCAAAACGTCTCGCCAAACGCCGCCTCGGTGAGCGCGGCGAACTCTATCGCCGCACGCTTGAACGCAAACGCGCGACGGCGCCGGAGGATGTGTAAGCGGCTTGCCGGGCCGACCTCGGTCGGATAGGATAGCCGAGAAGGCCGCCGCGCTCCCCGAGGCGGCGTTTAAGGAGACAAGAATGCGCGCGATCGTTTCGGTGCTCTCGCTCTGGGTCATCGCCTTCGGCATACCAGCCGCCGCCGTCGCCGCCGGCGTGACCATCGACGGAACCGACGTGCAGAACGTCGTCGAGCGCAATCACCATCTCCTGGTTCCATTCCGTGCGCCGATGGAACAGCTCGGTGCGACCGTCACCTTCGCGAATCCGACGGCGACCGCCACGATGAATGGCAGCGAACTCGTGAAGGTCGACATCGGCAACGTGGACGGCTCGATCCAAGGCCATCCGCACCAACTCAGCGTGCCGCCCGAACTCGTGAGCGGTCTGGCGTACGTGCCGGTCGAGATGCTCGGCGATATCTCGCGCGCGACGGTCGTGTATTCGGACGATCGGACGTCGGCAACCGTAACGAATTTCGATCTCGCCGGCGTCGAAGCGGTCGGCTCGGGCGGGGCGTCGGAAGGACTCGACACGCCGTGGCTCTGGGTCTTTCTGCTGCCCATCAGTGCCGTGATCGCGGCGTTCGGCTTCGGTGCCGCCACGCAACAGTTGCGGCGCACGCAGCGGCCTTCGGGGATAGGCGCGCAGCGGCCGCCGCCGATACGTACGCGCTAGGCCGCTGATCCCCAGGACACCGCGCAGCGGCGCCAAAAGGCGCGCGCAATGTCCGACCGCGCCTTTTACGTGACGACGCCGATCTACTATATCAGCGGCAGCCCGCACATCGGCCACGCGTACACGTCGGTCGTTGCCGACGTGCTCGCGCGGTACGCGCGCACCAAAGGCGACGCGTTCTTCCTCACGGGTACGGACGAACACGGCCAGAAAGTCGCGGCCGCCGCGGCTGAGGCCGGTCTCGAACCGCAAGCGTGGACCGATCGGCTCGTGCCCAAGTGGCTCGAGCTCTTGCAACGCTACGACGTTTGCTACGACGATTTCATTCGCACGACCGAACCACGTCATACGGAACAGGTCGTCGAAGTTTTCGAGCGGCTCAAACGTTCGGGCGACGTGTATCTCGGAACGTACGAAGGCTGGTACTGTACGAACGACGAGACGTTCTGGCTCGAGTCCAAACTCGTCGACGGCCGCTGCCCCAATCCCGAGTGCCGCCGCGAAGTGCAGTGGCTCTCCGAGGAAGACTGGTTTTTCGCACTCTCGAAATACCGCGATCGTTTACTGGCGTACTATCGGGACAACCCACGCTGGGTGCGTCCCGAGCGCGCGTACAACGAGATGGTCGCGACGCTCGAAGGCGGCCTCGACGACCTGTGCATCTCGCGGCTCAATCTCGAATGGGGCGTCCCGCTTCCCGGCGGCGGAGTCATGTACGTGTGGCTCGACGCGCTGCTCAACTACATCACGGCGCTGGATTATGCCGATAACGGTGAACCGTTCCGGCGTTACTGGCCCGCAAACGTGCAACTCGTCGGGAAAGAAATCGCGCGCTTCCATACGATCATTTGGCCGGCGATTCTGTGGGCACTCGGCATCCCGGCGCCCGACGTCGTCTTCGCCCACGGCTGGATTACGTTTGAGGGCGAAAAGATGTCCAAGAGTCGCGGCAACGTCGTCGATCCCTTCGACGTCGTCGAACGCTTCGGCGCCGACTCCGTGCGTTATTTCCTGTTGCGCGAAGCGCCGTTCGGAAGCGACTTCTCCTTTAGCGAAGAGAAAGTCCGTTTGCGGCGCAACGGCGATCTCGGCAACGATCTCGGCAATCTCGTCAAACGTTCGCTCGCGATGCTCGCGCGTTATCGCGACGGCGTCGTGCCGCAGGGCGGTCCGAGCGCGCTGGGGGCTCGCTTCGCAACGCTCGGCGAACGCGTCGGCCTGCACCTGAGCGAGCTCCGCGTCCGCGAAGCGCTCGAGACGATCTGGGAGCTCGTCACGGCGCTCAATCGCGCGATCGACGAGCGCAAACCGTGGGAACTACACAAGCGCGGCGACGTCGCGGCGCTCGATGCCACGCTCTACGATCTCTGCGAAGGCTTACGCTGGCTCGCGCATCTCACCGCCCCGTTCATGCCGACGACCGCCCGCGGCATCTGGACGCAGCTCGGCTTCGCGGGCGAACCGCAGGGCGACTGGCGGACCGAACTGCAGTGGGGCCGCTTCCCGCCGGGAACCCGCACGGCACCGAGCGACGCACCGCTCTTCCCGCGCATCGACGCGCAGGGCGCCGCCTAGGAAACCCGTCGGAGTATCCGACGGGTGACGACGGGCGGCTCGGCCGAAGGCCGAACGCGACGGGTTCACGGAACGTGAACCCTCTAGCGCTCAAATCCGGTAACCCTTTTTGCGCAGGTACAAGATGACGTCGGGATCGAGGCGCTGCGCGGGATCCGGACGCCAGCCGCGTTCGGGCGGCGGCACTTCGCCCTCCGGCAAGAGCGGTCCGTCGACGTCGTAGGCGATTCGGCGCGCGGGATAGGTCAGCGGCCACGGCAGCGCTTCTTGCCGGACCGTGCCGTCGTCGTGCGTCGTCCGGCACGTGACGTAAAAGTGTACGTAGGAGCCGGTCGTCCAGGATCGCAGCGGCTCGCAAAGACCTTCGAACCCGTTGAGCTTGCCTTCGACGCCCGAGAAATCGATCGCCGCGCGCCGCGAGCTCGTCGCGGGCCGCACGTGATGCGTCACGTTGCTGGGCGGAGCTTCTCGCGAACGGTCCTTCGCTATCGATTTCGAGAGATCGTTTTCGATTTGCGCGAGTTGCTCGGCGGTATAACGCCGCCCCGTTGCCGGTCGTGCTTGTACCGAGGTTGCCGCTGGATGCTCCGCAAGTGCAAGGCGCTTGCCCTCGGTGCCCACCCGCACGGGCGTCGCTAGGGGGGTCGGCCGCGGCGTTGCGACCGGCCTCGGCGTTGCCCGTGGACTGGTCTTTGCAAGTTCGTGCCGCGCAACCGGCGGCGGCCCGGCCGCCTTGCGCACGCGATGCGGACGCGGAACCACCACAGGCAGGCGCGCCGTCACGGAGACCGGTTGCCGAGGCGCCTTTGCGGCCGGCGACGCGGCATGACTGCGATGCGACGGCGCAGGGCGCGTGCGCTTCTCGATATGCAGGACGGTCGAGAGTGCGACGGTCTCGTCGTCCTTGGGCACGCGATGCGGGACGGGAACGTGCGCGAGCAACCGTTCGACGGCGTCGTAGGTGGCGAAGACGAACGCCAACAGGAGTACGTGAACGGCGAGCGAGGCGGCGATCGCGACGCGCGCGATCCGGCCGGTGCGCCGCGGCGGAGCGGCGGTCGTGATCATGGTACCATCCTGACGCCATGTTCGACACGCACGCGCACGTTCACGATGCAGCCTTCGACGCCGATCGCGCGACGATGCTGGAGCGTGCGCGCACCGCCGGGGTCGAACGCATCCTGACGATCGGCACGGATCTGGCCGACAGCCGTCGCGCCCGAGCCGCAGCCCAAACCTTCGGTCTCGACTACGCGATCGGCATCCACCCGCACGAAGCCAAGGATGCGCCGCACGACATCCCGGCCGCCTTCGATGCCTTGGTCGCCGAGGGCGGACGCGGACCGACGGCGATCGGCGAAATGGGACTAGATTACTACTACGGCCATAGCCCGCAAGACGCGCAGCGGCGGGTGCTGGTCGCGCAGCTGCACTACGCCCGGGAACGCAATCTGCCGGCAGTCTTTCATCAACGCGATGGCTACGACGATTTCGTCGACGTCCTGCGCACGGAGACGAGCGGCGGTATCCGCGGGGTCGTCCACTGCTTTACAGGCAGTCCCCAGGAGGCCGCGACGCTCGTAAACGAGTTCGATCTACGCCTGGGAATCGGCGGCGTCTTAACCTTCAAGAACGCCCAGGCCCTGCGCGATGCGGTCCGCGCCGTCGGCCTGGGTGCGCTGATCCTGGAAACCGATTGCCCGTATCTCGCACCCGTCCCGTACCGCGGCAAGCGCAACGAGCCGGCGTTCATGGCCGCAACCGTGGCGCTCCTGGCCGAGCTCTTCGCTACCTCCGTCGAGGACGTCGTCCGGCGCACGGATAGGACCGCTCGCGCACTTTTCGACCCCTACTAGCGCCCCGCTATGACGACGTCCGGCTTGGCGCGTAGCGCCAAACGCCAAGGATTCGCGGAACCAAGGGGAGCGAGGCGCCCGCGCGCGAGACGATAGTTCCGCGAATCCGGTTATGCGAGCGTACCGGCGATGCTGCCCAGGAGGCTGGAGGCGCCGTCACTTAGCAAGGCGCCTCCCAGGAAGGAGCCGAGACCGCCGGTCGCCAGGGAATCGGCCTCATGCGTGAGGTTCATGATCGCGGCGAAGGGGTCGTTCGACGTACCCGTCGCACCGGTCGAGCCGCCGCCGCCCAACAGCGAGCTCACAAGCGAGCCGGCGCCTCCGGCCGGATTCGCGGCCCCGCCGAGGAGGCTCGTGGCGACGCCGAGGAGGGATCCGATCCCAGAGAGATTCATTGCACGCGCCTTTCTTTGGCAGGCTCCTATCACGCCCATGGCTCGCCGCAACAAGGGGAGCCTGGTTGGCGTCCAAGTTGGGCATGTCTGTCGCCCGCCTACCGGGAATCATCGCGAGCTAGCTTATGGAAAAGTCCGTCTACGTCCGCGAGATGTTCGCGTCGATCGCGCCCCGCTACGATGCGACCAACCGGATCCTCACGGGCGGCGTCGACGAACGGTGGCGCCGGCGCGCGGTGCGCGAGCTTGCCCCGCCGCCGGGCGGACGGATTTTGGACATGTGCTGCGGGACGGGCGATCTCTCGTTTCACCTCCTGCGCACGGACCCGAGCCTCGACGTGACCGGCGTCGATTTTTGCGAGCCGATGCTCGCGGGCGCCCGGCGCCGCGCAGCGCGCGATGCGCGCGGCGCCGTGCGCTTCGAACTGGCCGACGTGATGGCGCTGCCCTTTGAGCAGGACGTCTTCGACGGCGCGATCATGGGCTTCTCGATGCGAAATGTCATCGACATCGTGGGCACGTTGCGAGAAGCTCGACGCGTGCTCAAACCCGGCGCGCGTTTCGTGAACCTCGACGTCTCCAAAGCCCCGAGTCCGCTCTTCAAGCGCGCGTTCGACGTCTATTTCTACAGCATCGTACCACTGATCGGCGGCTTCGTCGGCGGCTCGAAGAGCGCGTACCGCTACCTGCCGCATTCGTTGACGAATTATCCAAACGCAGACGAGCTCGCTGCTCGGTTCTCGACCGCCGGGTTCGCGAACGTGCGCTACGCGCGCCTGGCCGGCGGGGCGATTGCCATCCACGCGGGCACGGCATGATCGACCGCTCGAAGCCGCTGGTCGGCGCCGCGCATGCGGACCGCGACCTCTCCGCACTCGTCGAGGAGTTCTTCCGCACGTCGTTCTCGACCGACAACGCCGTGATCTCGGAAGCCGTGCGTCGCATGCTCGCCGCCGGTGGCAAACGGTTGCGCCCGCGCTTGACGTTGCTCGCCGCGGAGTCGAGCGGCGGCGACGCGCGCGAAAATCTGCCGCTCGCGGCGTACATGGAACTCATCCACGTCGGCACCCTCATCCACGACGACGTGGTCGACCGCGCCGACACGCGCCGCGGCGTCAATGCGACGGCGGTCGATTTCGGCAATCGCGTGAGCGTGCTCGCCGGAGACTATCTCTTCGCCTGGATCTTCAAGAACGTCACGGCAAACTACCCGCACCCCGTGCCGCACATCCTGGCCACGACGCTCGCCGACATCACCGACGGTGAAGTGCTGCAGCATCGAGCCGTCGCCAAACTCGATCTGCCGGTCGCGCAATACGTCGAGATCGCTATCAAGAAGACCGCGTCGCTCTTTGCGGCCGCCGCAGAATGCGGTGCGATCATGTCGGGCGCGACGCCGCTGCGCGTCAAGGCGCTGCGCGACTTCGGCCGCTATTACGGCATCGCGTTCCAGATGCTCGACGATCTCCTCGATCTCGTGGCGAGCGAAGCCGAGCTCGGCAAACCCGTCGGTAACGATCTCGCGGAACGCAAGATGACGATCCCCTTGATCTACGCGCTCGAAGGCTGCGACGAGGCGTTTCGCGCGCGCGTGCGGCGTTCGTATACGGGTCGCCGGGGCGCGGAACCGGCCGCGGTCGGCGCGCTCGTGCGCGGCATCGCCGAGGCAGGCGGATTGAGCCGGACGCGCGACGCGATCGCCGCTTACGTCGAACGGGCTAAGATGTCGCTCGCGCCGCTCGGGAACGCACCGGCGCGGGCCGAACTCGTGGGCCTCGCGGACGCCGTCGCCCGGGAGAGCACGGTCCGCGCGCGGTAGACTCCGCTGCGCAGCCCGTCGAAAGGCGAATCCGTTCCCGGGCCAAACGCGAAGGCTTTGCGGAACGTTAAGCCACACGGAAGAGGTACAAGTCTATGTTCGGAAATCCGATGGAAATCGCGATCCTGGTCGGAGCGGCCGTGCTGCTCTTCGGTGCCGACCGCGTGCCCAAGCTCGCCCGGAGTCTGGGGCAAACGAAGAAAGAGTTCATGGTCGGTCAAGCGGAGGCCGACGTGGCGGCCGAACGCACGCGGGCCGAAGCGCGCGCGCAGGCCGAAGCGACTGCCGTCGATGCGACGGTCGCACGCGAGCCGCAGACGGCCAACGGGGTCATCGTCGGCACGCCGTCGACGCAACCCGAACCGCCGGCGCCGCGGAATTAGCATTTAGGAACCGCGCATCGCCTTGCTCGCCGAACGTCCCCCGGCAACGGAGTCGGAGTGGGACCAGAAGGAGATGCCGTTCACGGAGCACCTTCGGGAGCTCCGTGGGCGTCTCATCGTCGCGCTCGGGACGGTCGCGGGCCTCGCGGTACTGCTGTTTTGGCCCGCACAATTCGTTATCGTCTGGCTGAAGAACGAGTATCTGGGCCGCGCGGTCCAGCTCAATGCGTTCTCGCCGACCGACGTCATTTTTACGGAATTCAAATTCTCGATCTACGGCGCGATCGTACTGGGCCTGCCCGTGATCGTGTACCAGATTTGGCTCTTCATCGTTCCCGCGTTCCATCCGCGAACGCGGCGCATCGTCTACTCGTACACCGCGCCCTCGATTCTGCTCGCGGCGGCGGGCCTCGCGTTCTGTCATTTCTTCATCATCCGCCGCGTGCTGACGGCGCTGCTCGGCATCACGCAGGCCGTTGCCAAAGAGACCTACGGCGTCGAAGCCACGATGAACATCATTCTGCTGACCTTTCTCGTGTTCGCACTCATCTTCCAAACGCCGATGGTGATGCTCGCGCTCGCGCGGATCGGCATCGTCAACGTACCGATGCTGCGCAAGTATCGCCGCTACGCAGGCATGGGCATTCTGCTCCTGGGTGGTCTCGCGGCACCCGACGCATCGCCCGTGACCATGCTACTCATCGCCGTGCCGATGTACGTTCTCTACGAAGCGAGCATCTGGATCATCGTCGTGCTCGAGAAGTCGTGGCACCGCGAGTCGGCGGCGTGATGGTGCGGCGCTAAGATGGCGACGACTGCAGCGCCGTCCGCGAAGAAGCCGCTCGTCGCACTCCGCGCGCTCGTCGACGAGCTGCTCGGACAGCTTTCGGACTTTTGGTTCGGGATGTCGCTGCTGGGCGTGTGGGGCGTCATGACCTTGATCGGCGTCGTCGTCGATCAAGGCAAAGACCCCAGTTTCTACGAGAGCAACTACGCACCACCGCTCGCGCGGCTCGTGCTGCGACTGCACCTCGAGAACATCTATCACTCCCCCGCGTACCTCGCGATCATCGGCTTGATTCTGGCGTGCATGACGCTCGCCACGTTCTGGCGCGTCATCCCGACGCGCTTGCCGCCGCTGCGGCCGATCAAGATCGACGCGATTCCGCTCAGCGCCAGCGTGCGGATCGACGGCGACGAACGAACGGTACGCGAGCGCGTCGAAGCATTCTTCGCACAGCGCGGCTGGCTCGTGCGCAAACGCGAGCTCGGTGGGACGGAGTGGACGTTCGCCGACAAGCACAACTGGGCGCGCCGCGGCGTGCTCGTCGCGCACGTCGGCTTCGTCATCATCGCGGCCGGCACGACGCTGTACTGGGCCTTCGGCTACAGCGGCCAAACGACCGTGATGTCGGGCAGCGCGGTCACGATCCCCGAGAACGGCACGACCTTCAAACTCGATCGCTTCGCCTACCGCATCGATCCGATCCAAACGCGCAGCGGCACCGTGTATCAACCGATCGACTACGTCTCGACCGTTCACGTGAGCACCAAAGGCGGGGCGATGCACGCGGACGTGCTGCGCGTCAACCATCCGCTGGACATCGGCGGGACGAACTACTATCAGGCGTCGTACGGTTTTGCCGTCCCCTTCACGGTCACCAAAGATGGGCGCCCGCTGCCGAACGCACCGCAAGGCCCGCTCAAAGAGGGCGAAGCGTTCGCGCTCGGCGACAGCTCGCGTTCGTTGCAGTACGCGAAATTCGTCGGCACGATCGGACCGGGCAACACGATCGATCCCGATCCGCGGCCCAATGCGCCGGGCGTCTTGCTGAGCGTCTTCGACGGCGCGCAGCATATCGGCAGCGTGCTCGTGCCGCTCGAGCGTGGCATCGATCTGGGCAACGGCTATCGCGTGAATGCCGGACGCTACGTGCTCTACAGCGGCATCCAATACCGTCACGATCCGGGCATTCCGCTCGTCGGACTCGGGGCGTTCGTGCTGCTGGCGGGGCTGTGCATGTCGTTCTACTTCTTACCGGCGCGCCTCTACGTGCGGGTCGATCGCCTGGGCAGCGCCGCAAACGTCGGGATCGCGGCGACGACCGTCAAAGGCTACGACATCTACGAAGAACAGTTTGCCGCGCTCGTTGCGGATCTCGAACGCGTCGATACCATGCCGCAGGCGCCGCACCCGTTCGCCGCGCACGCTCTGACCGCAGGGGAAACGCTATGAATACCGATCAGTTGCTCATCGTCATCGCGATCTCGGCGTACATCATGAGTACGCTCGCGTTTTTGACGTATTTTCTCTCGCGCGACCGGCTCCCCAAGCTCATCGGCATCCCGTTCGCCTTCGCCGGTTGCGCGCTGCAGTTCGTCGAGCTCGTCTACCGCTATCAGACGAGCCATATCTGGCCGCTCACGAATCTGTACGGCTCGCTCTCGCTCTTCTCGGCGATGAGCGTCGCGATCTTCATCGGCTTCGCGATCAAGTACGACATCTGGTTCATCGGCGGCTTCGTCGAAGCGATCGCGGCGAGTTTTCTCGCCTACGCGCTGACCTGGAACGAAGGCTACCTGCCGGCCGTACCGGCGCTGCAATCGTATTGGATCAAGATTCACGTGCCGCTCGTCGTCACGTCCTACGCCGCGTTCATGGTGGCGGCGGTGACGTCGATCCTGTACCTCATCAAATACTACGGTGAGAAGACGCTCGAACGCCGGGCGGGCGCGCCCGTCAACTTGCGCGGCGTCGCCGCCGCAGGCGGACCGTCCGGCGGCCTCGCGATGCAAGCCTATGCCGAGCCCCCGCGGCGCATCGTTGGCGGCGATTCGCCGGCACTCGGCACACAGGCCGCTGCGGGCGATCCGCTCGCGCTCTGGCTCTCGACGTTGCCGTCGCTCGCGAAACTCGATATCCTCACGTACCGCGTCGTTTCGATCGGCTTGCCGCTCTTGACCGTCGGCATCATCACGGGCGCGTGGTGGGCCAAGGAGGCCTGGGGCGCGTATTGGCAGTGGGATCCCAAGGAAACCGCCGCCCTCGCCTCGTGGATCATCTACGCGCTCTACATGCACCTCCATACGCGCAACGCGTGGCGCGGTATGCGTTCGGCGTGGATGTCGGTGCTGGGTTTCATCTCGATCATGTTTTGCTACCTCGGCGTGAACATCTGGATCAGCGGCCTGCACAGCTACAAGATGTGATGCGCCGGCGCACGGCGGGGGCGCAGCGCCGATGAACGAACCGCAAGCGCCCGCGCTGCGCGCGTTCGTCACGCTTGCAGCGGCCGTTCTGGCGTTAGTGCTGGTCGTCGCGTGCTTGCGGTTTCTGGCCGCACTGGGATCTTCAGGCGTCATCATCCTCGCCGCGATCCTCATTACGTATCTCATCGTGCCCGTCATCGATGCGCTGCGGCGCTTCATGCCGCCGCTCGCGGCGGTGTTCGTTACGTATGCGATTTTCGCGGGCGCGATCGCACTTGCGGTCGTTCTCGTCGTGCCACCACTCGTCGAGCAGGCACGCGGGCTCATCGTCGCGGGGCCCGCGCTCGTCGACCGGCTGACGCGCGAACTCTCCGATCCGCACAACCGGCTCGTCGCGCGACTGCCCGGCGAAGTTCGCACGTATCTGATCGGCCTTCCCTCGCGCGCGATCGCCGCATTCTCGACCTACGGCGTGGTCTTCGCACAGCGAACCGTCGGCGTGCTGCTCTCGACGGTCTCGCTCGTCTTATCGCTCATCATCGTACCAATTCTTGCGGCCTACCTCTTCTTCGAATCGGGTGAAGTCAAGCGGGCGGCGATCGGTTTCGTTCCGCCGCGCGCGCGCGCGAAAACGCTCGCGATCCTGGCGGACCTCAGTGACGCGATCGGCGCGTTCGTGCGTGGCCAGCTGCTCGACGGCGCGATCGTCGGCGCGTTGATCGCGCTCATGCTGTGGATCACGCACGTTCCCTACGCGCTGCTCATCGGCGTCGCTGCTGGATCTCAACCTCGTGCCCTACCTCGGAGCGATCGCCGGCTTCATCCCCTCCGTGTTGCTGGCGCTGGGCTACAACGGTTGGCAGAATGCGCTGCTCGTCGCGATCCTTTTCGGCGTTATCCAACAGGTCGACGGCACGTTCATTTTGCCGCGCATCATGAAAGCCAACGTGCAACTCTCGCCCGTGGTGATCATCGTTTCGATTCTCGTCGGAACCGCGCTCTTCGGCTTCATCGGAACCTTTCTAGCGGTGCCCGTCGCCGCGATGCTACGCGTCCTCAAAGTCCACTTCGCGCCCGCACCGCCCAGCACAGAAATGACGGCGCTCGAAACGCGCGCCAAAGCGCTCACGATCTTGAAGTGATGCGGCGCCTAACGATCGGAGGGTTCGTCCTCGAGGCGTCGCGCCGCGGCGCCGGCAAGAGTCGGGACGCGCGGGAGCAGCGGCGAACGATCGCCGGCACCGGCGGCGCCTGGCTCGTCGTCCGGCCCGCGCTCGCCAAGCGAAAAGTCGGGCGCTGCGGCGCGGCCGAAGAGCGCTGCAAGAAAGCGGCGGATCGGTCCCGTGCCCGCCAGGCGCTTCTCCATTGTGGCTCGCTGGCGGCGAGCCCAGAGGGGACCATTCGAATCGACGAGCGGCGGCATGGCAGTGGTGTCTCTTCGCCCGTCACGGCCCGGGTCGCTGCAACGCCGGGCGCAGCCGGCGCGGTTGAGGGCGGTACATGATCGCACGCGCTACCGGCTCGACGCTCGAGGACCTTACGCTTTCCGAAGGCTATGCGGCGCTCGGCGAACGCTTCGTCGAGCGGCGCGATCCGACGCCGCTGCCCGAACCCTATCTCGTCGCGTTCAACGCGGGCCTCGCGGAGTCGCTCGGCCTCGATGCCGCGGAAGGACAACGTCCGGAGTTCTTGCGTCTAGCCGCCGGCAATGCGCGCTTCGGGGGCCTGCAGCCGTTCGCGACGGTCTATGCGGGACACCAATTCGGGACGTTCGTAGCGCAACTCGGGGACGGCCGCGCGATCACGCTCGCCGAAATCGAGACGCCGCGCGGGCCCTTCGAATGGCAGGTCAAGGGCGCGGGGCAGACCGCATTCTCGCGTTTCGGGGACGGCCGCGCGGTGCTGCGCTCGACGATCCGCGAGTATCTTTGCAGCGAGGCGATGGCCGCACTCGAGATTCCCACGACGCGCGCCCTCGCAATCGCCGGCAGCGACGAATCCGTCTTTCGGGAAACGCCGGAAACCGCCGCCGTGCTCACGCGCATCGCGCCGTCACATCTGCGCTTCGGCAGCTTCGAATACTTTCACTATCGCGGCGATGCGGACGCCGTTCGCGCGCTCGCCGATTACGCGATCGCGAAGTTCTATCCGCACCTGGGAGAACTCGCGGCGGGCGACCGTTACGCCGCTTTTTTACGCGAGGTCGCGCTGCGCACGGCAACGCTCGTCGCACGCTGGCAAGCGGTCGGCTTCGCGCACGGCGTGATGAATACCGACAACATGTCGGTGCTCGGCTTGACGCTCGATTACGGACCCTACGGTTTTTTGGACCGTTACGACCCGGGCTTCATCTGCAACCACACCGATGCGGCCGGCCGCTACGCCTACGATCAACAACCGACCGTGGCGCTCTGGAATTGCCATGCCCTCGCGGCGGCACTCTCCACGCTCGTTTCCAAAGATGCCGCCGACGCCGCGCTCGCGGCGTACGTGCCGGCGTTTCAAGCCACGTATGCGGGCGCGCTCTCTGCCAAGTTCGGACTCGCGGAGCGTGGGTCGGACGATGCTGCGTTTCTCACCGAAGCGCTCGCAACGCTCCAGCGCGGCGCGGCCGACTATACGAATGTGTTCCGCGCGCTTTGCAGCGTTCGCCGTGAACCGGATCCCCATGACGAGCGCGTCGTCGCAACGTTCGCGAATCGCGGCGAAGGCGTGCAATTCGTCGAACGCTACCGCGCGCGTCTGGCAAGCGAGACGCGCTCGGATGCGGCTCGCACGGCCGCCATGCTCGCCGCCAATCCGAAGTACGTGCTACGGAACTATCTCGCGGAGACGGCGATTCGCGCCGCGCGCGAGCGCGACTATAGCGAGCTTCACCGGCTGCACGCCGTGCTGCGACGCCCTTTCGACGAAGCGCCGGAACACGAAGCCTACGCGGCAGCGCCACCGGACTGGGCCGCGTCGCTCGCGGTGAGCTGCTCGTCCTAACGAGTCGACCGTCGCCGTCCGAGGCTCAGTCGCCCGGCGCGCCTCCGAGCGCCGGGCGCTTCCTCGCGACGGGACCTTGCGAGCGCAAGACGTACGGCAACACGGCGAGTGGCGCGAGCGCGCAGCCGACATCGCGAGCGGATACCCCGGGCCCGCGAGCGTTGCGAAGGTCGCCACCACCGCACCGATCGCCTGACCGCCGGAGAACGCGAGGTTGTAGGGACCGCGCGTGCGCCGAAGCGGTCGACGAGGCGCCCCGCGGGATAACGAAGCGCGAACGCCGTCAGCGCCGTCGCGGTGAAGATGGCGGCGCCGTTGACGATGCCGCGTTCTTGAAACGTCAGCACCGCAAGGGCGCCGTTCACGCCGCCCTGCAAGGTCGAGGCGAGCGCGAAGAAGCAGGCCGGCAGCCACTGCGCGCGCACGACGACCGTCGCTCGGCGGACGCTCGTGCGCAAATCGTAGCGCTTGGGAAGCGCGAAGAGACATGCAGCACCGATGGCGGCAAAGACCGCGCCGGACGCATATTGCACGCCTCCAATACCGTGCTGCCGGAGAAAGACACTCAGCGCGGGCGCGCCGCAAGCGTGCTGCCGCCCATCGCGCCGACCGCCGCTGCGCGCGAAGCGCCGTCGCGCGTCAAAACCAGCGGCATGGTGCCGACGGGTAAATTGAGTGCGACTTCGAAGAAGAGCGCCGAAACGACGAGCACGGCGTAGGCCATCAAGCGATCGTAGCATGCCGCGCCGGCCCGTGGCACGGACGAATCGCGGGTACGGCATACCAAAGTGGTTGCCGCTTGCCCCCCACTTTGGTACGTTCCAGGCTGGCCGTCCCTGCGGTACGTCGCAGCCCCGGCCGTCGTCTCATTAGTCGGTTGGAGCCGCGCGCCGCGCGCAGGATGAAAGGGCCAGTGGCAGTACACGAAGCGCAGTCTTACAAGGAACCGGGCACGCCCGAAGAGCAGTCGCGCCGCACGTTTCTCGCGAACGCCACGCTCGCGGTCGGCGGCGTGATCGGGCTCGTCCTCGCGGTGCCGCTCGTAACGTCGCTCATCCCCGAGTCGCTCCTCTCGCCTTCCAAGAGTGCGGGCGGCACGTGGGCCGAGCTTCCCAAGAACGAATTTGCGAAAGTAACCGCGGGCGGCACGCCGATCAGCCTCACGTTCAATTTCAAATACGCCGACGGGTATTTTCCGCCGGCCGACGACCAGCAATCCGTGTGGGGCGTCAAGCTGACGCCCGACCAAGAGAAGACGTTCCAGCAGAAGCGTCCGGATTTATTCTCCAAGCCGAGCGCCAAGGTCGCGTATCCGGTCATAACGGCGAGCTACGTCATCTTCAGTTCCATCTGCCCGCACCTCGGCTGCCGCTTCGACTGGAAAGCCGAACAAAAGCGTTTTGTATGCCCGTGCCATGGCTCCCAATTTGGACCCGAAGGCGCGAAGCTTGCGGGGCCTGCCCCGCGCGGACTCGACCCGTTGCCCTTTCGCGAGCACGATGGAGCGGCGCAAGTGACCTGGATTCAATACAAGTCGGGCCAACCCGACCGTGTCATCGTCGCGTACAGCTAATCTGCAAGGGAACCACTCGTGAGCGTATTGACCTGGATCGAGCAGCGAACCGGGATCGTCAGTCAGACAACCGACTTTCTGACCGAAGACGTTCCCGGCGGCGCGAGCTACTGGTACGCCTTCGGTAGCGCCACCATCTTCGCGATGATCTTACAGATCGTCACGGGGATCTTTTTAACGTTTTACTATGCGCCCTCGACGGCGTCCGCGTGGGAATCCACGAATTACATCTATCACAACGTTCCGCTCGGCTGGTTCGTGATCAGCTTGCACTTCTGGGGTGCGACGGCGATGATCGCGCTGCTCTTCATGCACATGTTGCAAGTGCTATTATGGGGCGCGTACAAAGCGCCGCGCGAACTCTCGTGGGTCGTCGGCATTTTGCTGCTCGTCATCACGCTCGTTCTCGGGCTCACCGGCTACCTGCTGCCGTGGGATATGAACGCGTACTTCGCGTCGCAAGTCGCGATCAACATCGCATCGTCGGTGCCGATCGTCGGTACGGCGACACAGCAGCTTCTCAGCGGCGGACCCGGCATGGGCACGCTCACGATCGGCCGTTTCTTCGGCTTGCACGTGTGGTTGATGCCGGCGGCGCTGATCTTACTCGTCGCCGCGCACCTTTCGATCTTCCGGCACAACGGCTCGGCCGGTCCGCCGGTCGACGTCGATCTCAAGCGCCTCCCGCAAGGGCGCTTTTGGCCCAATCAGATGTTCATGGACGCGGTCGCGTCGTTTGCGGTGTTCGCGATCATCGTGCTGCTCTCGATCTTTTCCCCCGCACCGCTCGACGAGAAGGCCGACCCGACGAAGCAATTCATCGCGTACCCGGCGTGGTACTTTCTGGCGCTCTACGGTCTGCTGCGCATCGCGGGTCAGACCCCCGCGAGCATCACACCGATCGCGAACCTGCTCGCGACCGTCCTCATTCCGGGCGGGCTCGTCACGCTGCTCATTCTGCTGCCATTCCTCGATCGCAATCCCAGCCGGCAGCTCAACCGCCGGCCGTGGGTTCTGGGGCTCACGGCCCTCTCGCTCGTGTTCGCGGTCGGGCTCTCGCTCTACAGTCAGCTCGCGATTCAAAAGGAACAGGCCGACGCGAGCCAGGGCGGCGCTCCGGCCCTTGCCGCAGCAGCTTCGAATTCTCTGGGGGCGGGCAATTCGGCCGGAGCAAGTTCGACCGTCGGAAAGTCTACGACCGGCGGAACGACGCCCGCCTCGACCGGCCCGGCACACGGCGCGCAGGTCTTCACGCAAAACTGCACGACCTGCCATGGCGCCAATGGTCAGGGCCAACCAGGCGTCTTTCCTCCGCTCGCCGGCAACAAGCAAGTAACGGGCGATCCCAAGGTGAGCATCAACGCATTGCTCCACGGACTCAAAGGCGTGCCGATCGACGGCAAGACGTACGCCGCGCAGATGCCCGCGTGGAAGGGTCAACTCTCGAACGCCGATATCGCCGCGGTCATAACGTATATCCGTTCCTCGTGGGGCAATAAAGGGTCGCCCGTCACGACCGCGCAGATCGACGCCGCGGCGAAGTAACGTCGCAAGCAGCGCATGCTGATGGATCGACGCGAAGACGCGAACGGCAGCTACAAGAGTGCGATCTTACCCAATTCTCACAACATGTCGCTACTGGCCGCAGTATAAACGGCATATGAACATCGCACGCTCATTCTCGGCGCTCGCGATTGCCGCCGCAATCGCCGCTCCGCTCGCGGCCTCGGCGCAAACCGCACCCGCACCGGCCACCGCCGCGGCTTCGCCTGCGGCAATGGCCGGCAACCATCATCACCAGCGGTGGATGCGAGCGATGCGCTCCGTCAACCTGACTGCCGATCAAAAAACCAAAATCAAGGGTTTCATTGCCGACGCCAAGACGGCAAACCAGAACGCCGATCCCGCCACCAAAAAGGCGAACCACGCGAAGCTTCGCGCCAACATCGAAGGCATTCTGACCCCCGAACAGATGACGCAATACAGAGCCGCGCTCGCCGCGCAACCGTCGCCCGCTCCGAAGTAGCGCGCCCTCGGCACGTGGCCCATTTTCGACCTTTACGCTCCGCACGCCAACGAGTTCGTTGACGCAGCGTCGACCATCGAGCGTCCCGCCGGATTCGGACTGAAGATCGTCTTGCGTTTCATTTCGCAGCCGCGCCTTGACCGGCGCCTGATGCTGGGGTGGTCAATGCCGTGTGCGGTTGCTCCGGCAATATGAGGGGTGGTCTCGGTGACTGTGAAAAATCGAAATCCTTATCGAGTTCGCCGAGGACCGCTGCGTTTTCGCGCACGTCGGGCCGCGGGTCGGGGCGCCCATCCGTTTTGGGATCGAGCCGCGCGCCGTTCAGAAAATCATCTTCGATAAACTTTAGGTAGGCGTCGAAGCTGAGCTGCTGATGGTCGATGAAGCCGCGACGCGCGTAGGGACTGATGACCATTGCCGGGACACGAATTCCGTACCCGAGTTGATCGATGCGTGGCGGCGGCACGTGGTCGTAGAAGCCGCCCCAGTCGTCCCAGGCGAGAAAGATCGCGGTGCTTTTCCAGTCGGGGCTGCGCATGATTTCGTTCACGACGCGCGTTACATACGATTGCCCGACGCTCACGAGCGCCGGCGGATGCTCGCTGTCGCGAAAGTCAGGCGCGATCCACGAAACCGCCGGCAACGTACCGGCTTTCGCAGCCGTGGAGAAGGCGTCGAGCGTTTGGACGTTCCCGAGTTGTTCGTCTTGATGCACGTCGCTGAACTTCGGCAGAACGTTCCAGATGGGCGGAACGCCGCCGCGGTTTAATGCGTTTCCCGCTCGCCTGCGGCCGGGCGCTAGCGGGCCGCCGTCGAGATAGTACGCCCACGAGACGTGGTCGCGGTTCAACAACCAGGTGAGGTCGGTCCAGCCGTACGGCGTTTCGATATCGGGCCTCGGACGTTTGCGGACGATATCGTTTTGGCAACTCCGCGGATCGCTCGGAACGGCACAGTTCGCCGACCATGCCGAGACCAGGTAGAGATGCGACGGCAAACTGTAGGACGCGACCGGTTCGAACATGTGGTCCTGCAGCACGAAATCTTTCGCATACGCCCAGTAGTTTGGAATGTCCGACTCGGTATGGTAGGCCATCACCCGATTCGCTTTCGCACCGGCGCCTTCGCCGCAATTCGGATCGGTTGGGTTCTTGCATCGGCCCTGCGCAGCGGCGGCAACGCCCACGAAACCGTCCATCCGGCCGCTATCGATCGCGCGTGCGGCCGCGGCGGCACTGTGGGCGGCGCCGCCATTGAGGTCTTGATGGTCGACGAACGGCCGGGCGCAGGCCGTCGACGTTGGGTCGGGGATGCACGCAGTTGGCACACCCGCGCGCATCGCGATCCCGTCGGCGCCGGGAAAGGTCCCGAAGTAATGGTCGAACGAGCGGTTCTCTTGCATGATGACGACGACGTGGCGGATCTTGTGAATGCCGACGTCGGCGGCAGCGCCCGGAGCCGGCGCCGTCGCAAATAAGCCGATCAGAGGTAGTGTGGCCGCCGCGAACGCCCCGGCCGCCAGGTCCCTAGCGAGCGCCGGCCGCAATACCGGCATTCGTTTGCGCCAACGCTTGATTTACGAGACCGAGTGCGGATTCGCGATGTCCCGCTTTGTCTGGGACGGCTACTCCAAGTTGAGCTCTCGCAGCCTGGAGGTCGCGGCGCGCCGTAAACATGTGTCCTTGATACGCGAGCGCCGCCTCGCCGCCGAGCGCGATTCCCACGCTGACGAGAACGACCGCCAGTATCGCGGATTTCGCTCGATGAACCATTATGAAACTCCGTTTAAAAGCAAGGGCAACCTTTCGTCCTTATCCGCAATCGTAGGCGATCATCGGCGCAAGGCTTCTTCTTCACGTGCTTTTCATAATTCACGGAGCGAGGGCCGAGGGCGTCGCGCGCGTGGTCGGCACCAGGCAGCGAAAATCCGAGAGACGCGTTCTCGCAAACCCCTGTTGCGTGCGCGTTCACGCGGTGCCTTCGGTACGTCGGCTCATGCGTTCTCCCGGACTTACGCACGTTCTCCTACGACTGAAAAAACGGAACGGATCGATGTCCAGCGGACGTTCGGTCCGTCCCGCCGGAGAGCCTAACGGCGAAGGACAATTCGGTTTGCGATGAAGGTGCCTCGGCTGTAGTAACCGACAACCGCGACGCGCTCATTCGCTGCAGGGGTGAGCCCGGTGGGCAGGATGACGGTACCGTTCTTGAGGTCGATCGTCTGAACGTTACCGTTTCGACGAGCAAGCTGGAGACGGTATGGCTCGAACCCCGCGACCGTGCCCAGAATGACGTGACGGCGATCGAATTGATAGCGGTCCCACGCCGGCTGCCATGCGCCGTACACGGGAACGCCGTGCGGCCCCACGACAATGATTTCGTCCGCGCGGGCCGGGGCAAAAGTTGCCGATACGATTCCCGAGCCGACCAGCAGCGCAAAAGCGGCTACTCGCATATTCATGATAAGTCTCCTTCGGATAATTTTCTTGAGAGCGAAGGTCGATTGACCGACCCCAAATATTGCAACGGTGCCGTACGGTCAGTGGTTACTTGCACCGGCCGGTCCTCATGGATATCTCATCGCTGCACATCCAATACGATAACCGGCGCTTCGCCGCGAATGAACCCGTATGTGACATCGCAGCAAGAAGCTCATAGCGGTGCGGCGTCGACTGCCACCTCATCACGGGATGCGGCAAGGAGCGGTTGCGTGAAATCCCATCCGTCGCGATGCGCTGAACGAACGCACTTGGAATCGTCGTTTTGAATAACCGCGCGCAACAAAAGGGCGGAGGAAAACACGTTCCCTCCGCCCATCGGTTCACTTCGTAGGGAGCCAGTTACAAGCCGGGTTGATCCGCGCGATTGTGTTTCGTGAAATAGACGTCGTTCGAGTTATTATTGAGTCGCCCGTTGAGATTGGCGCGCTCCTGCGGCGTGAGATAGCCACCGTTCTGACGCAGGTCGCGATTGCGCGCATATTGATCGTGGCGCAAGCGCCATTCGTCGCGGTTGTATTCGCCATGTGTGAGTTGGCCGCTCGCCAGGCCCTGGTTGATGCGAGCCTGCTGGTGGTTGATACGGTTTTGGACTTCGCCCGCTTGCGCGGCGCCCGGCAGGACGCTCGCTGCGAGCGCAGCCGCAGCCGTCGACGTAAGGATGAATTTCGAGATGAAGGCGGTGGAAAACATCGGGGTTCCTTTCGTTTTCGCGCGGGACCGGAGTTTTGTCACGATGTCATCCTAACGCGCGGCGCGCTCGTACGTCAGCGCGCGCCGGCGATTCTAAGCTGCGGCTAAGGCCGCTCTCATGCGCGCTTAAGTTTTGCGCTGGTGCAACACGAACGAGTTGCCCTCACTGTCCTGCGCGAACGCCATGAAACAGACCGGCGACTCCTCGATGTGGTCGTCGATCGTCACGCCTTTCCGGCGGAACTCCGTGACGGCTTCGTGCACGTTCGGCACGGCGAACATCACGCCGTTGCCGGCTTGCCACGACCCGTCGTCCATCTTCCATACGCCGAACGTCGCGCCGTCGGGCAACTCGAACTCGGCGCCTTGCTCGCCCTGCCACGAGGGCACGAGCCCCATCGTGTCGCGCCAAAAGGTGATCGCGCGCGCCGGATCTTTCACGAGATACGCGTGCAGGTCGATACCCGAAATCTTACTCGCCACTTCGACTTCCTTTCACTCCGGCGGCTGTGCCGCGCGCTCCGACTTCGCTGCCGGCGCAGCGCGGCCCGTCGTAGAGAAAGAGCACGTCGTTGTTCGAGTCGGCGACGATCCGGCGGTCGCGACCGTACGTCGGATCGGGTGACGGCCGTTTCTTAGACGTGATGACGAAGGCCCGCGCGGCCGTGCAGATCGCGCGCCGCGGATCGACGGCAGGATCGGTGTCGCGATCGCCGGGACTCGCGAGCTGCGCGATGCGCGGGTGCGTGTAGAAGACGAGCGCATTGCCGCCCGAGACGCCTTGGATCGCGACGAAGTCGCCCGGCCGCCGCTCGCGATCGATCGCGGCCGCGAGCGCCGGGATCGGTTTGAAGCGTTCGACGATCGGTTCGCCCGCGACGGCGATGATGAGCATGACCGCGACGCTAGCGGCACCGAGCGCAAAGGGCGCGAGCCACGCGGCTCGGCGCGTGAGCAACAGCGCGAAGCACGCGATCGAGCCGAGCAAGATCACGGCGCCGAGCGCCATGAAGTCCAGCGCGATCGCTTGCAGGTCCGCACCCAGCTTGTTGTCGTGTGAAAACGCCCACAACGCGAAGCCGAGGCCGGCGATCGTGATGGGAACGACGGCCGTCCAGGCGAGCGCGGCGCGCCGGTCGACGCTTTCCACGGCGGCGTCGAACCACACGGCAACCAGGATCGCAAGCGCCGGTAACTCGAGGGCAATATAGTTGGGCAGCTTCGTCTTCGCGAAACTGAAGAAGACGAAGGGAACGATGGCCCACACGAGCGCGAGCCGCGCGAGACTCCCGTTCGACGGTTCACGCGCAGCGCGCCACGCCGTGCTCGCGGCCGGTACCAGAAACGCGAACCATGGAAAGAAGCCGAGGATGACCACGGGCACGTAGTACCAGAGCGGCCCGCTCTGATTCTCGATCGTACCGAGATAGCGGCCCACGGTGTAGTGGCCGACGAGCTCCGTAAAGGCTTGTGGCCCGGCAGCGCGCCAGAGCACGATCGCCCACGGTGCCACGACGAGCCCGCAGAGCGCCACGCCGCCGAACCAGTTGGACCCCGTCGGCCAGCGGACGCGCCCGCGGACCCGGCTCTCCCAGAAGGCCCAGGCGACGATGACGAGCAGCACCGTCACGGGCGCCACGAGCCCTTTCGCGAGCAAGCCGAGCGCGACCGCGAACCAGCCCAGATACCACGAGCGCGCGTCCCCCGTTCGGAGCGCCCCGAACCAGGCGAGGATCGCCGTCGCCACCGCCAGGTCCAGGAGCGCGTCCATGATCGCGAGCCGGCCGACGATGGCCTGCATGAGGGCGGTCGAGAGAATCGTCGCTGCCAGGAGCGCAGCGCGCGGCGATGCAACGCGCGCGACGACGTAGCCGACGGCCGCGGCCATCGCAATCGTCGCGAGCGCCGAAGGGAGGCGCAGCGCGAACTCCGTGACGCCGAACGTTTTCGCGAACGCCGCAGCGACCCAAAAGTACAGCGGCGGTTGGATGAACCAGGCCGCGCCGTTGAGGTGCAGGACGACCCAGTCGTGCGTGATGAGGATCTCGCGCGCGACTTCGCCGTAGGCGGTCTCGCTATTGTCCCACAGCGTCCCGACGCCGAGGCCCGGGATGGTCGCGCAGGCGGCCACCACCGCACCGATGAGCGCTGCCCGCCATGACGCCGAAACCACGACCTCGAGTCTTGGCACGCTGCCCGGAAATTCCCGCGAAGCGCGACCCGTCGGATAGGCCGACGGGTTCCGAGGAACGGCCGCGGCGAAGAGAGCCGCGTGTATCCGATCGCGCTCGATCTCGCTGACCGCTTGACGGTCGTCATCGGCGGAGGCGGCGTCGCGGAACGCAAGGTCCGCGGTCTGCTCGCAGCGGCCGCGCGCGTGCGGGTCGTGGCCCCGCAGGCAACGGCTGGCCTACGCGAACTCGCGACGCGCAGCGAGATCGACTGGGAGGCGCGGGCGTATGCGGCCGGCGACCTCGCGGGGGCGCGCCTGGTCTACGCGGCGACGGATCGTCCCGACGTGAATGCGGCCGTCGTCGCGGACGCGCGCAGCCGTGCGATTCTCGTCGACGACACGACGGGCCGTATTTCGGGCGACTTTACAACCCCGCTCGCGCACCGCGTCGGCAACTTGACGTTCGCCGTCGACACCGGCGGCAGTTCGCCGTCGTTCGCGCGGCGGCTGCTGCACGAGCTCGCCGAGCGTTTCGACGAACGCTACGGTCGCGCCGCGGCGACCCTGCGGCGCGCACGCGACTACGCCAAGCTCGTCGTGCCCGCCGCAAGCCGGCCGGCCGTCATGGCGGCGCTCGCGTCCCGGGAAATCGGCGAGCTCGCGGCGATGAATCCGAGCACGGTGGAAAACGACGTCGAAGCCGCGTACGCGGCGCTCCAAACTGCGGACCCCGGTGGCGAGCCGCCCATCGCGCAGCTGGTTTGCGCGACGCGGGGCAGCGCGCTTGCGATGTGGCAAACGCGCCACGTCGGTGCGGTCTTCGCGCGTGCAGGCGTCGCTTCGACGATCCTGCAGATCTCGACCAAGGGCGACCTCGTGCAAGACCGCTCGCTCGCGGCGCTCGGCACCGATAGCATCTTCGTCAAAGAACTCGAACTCGCGCTGCGCGACGGGCGCGCCGACTACGCCGTCCACTCGTGCAAGGATTTGCCGAGCACGCTGCCCGAGGACATGCGTCTCGCCGCCATCGGCGAGCGCGCCGATCCGCGCGACGCCTTTTGCTCCGAGCGCTATGCGTCGCTCGGCGCCCTGCCGGCGGGCTCCGTCGTCGGGACGTCGAGCCCGCGCCGGCGTGCGCAACTCCAGGCGCGACATCCCGACCTGCGCTTCGAAACGATCCGCGGCAACGTCGATACGCGCCTGCGCAAACTGCGCGATGGCAAGTACGACGCGATCGTGCTCGCGCTCGCGGGCTTGCAACGCCTCGGACTCGCCGCGACGCATACGGTTCCGATCGAACCGGAGGTCATCGTGCCCGCCGTCGGACAGGGTGCGCTCGCGATCGAAACGCGCGCGAACGACGCGCAGCTCGCCGCCCGTCTGCACGGGCTCTTCGCGCACGGCCCGACCGAGTTCGCCGTAAGCGCGGAGCGCGCGTTTCTGCGCACGTTGCGCGGCGGCTGCCAAGCGCCGGTCGGCGCGCATGCGACCTACGCGGCCGGCATCCTCGAGATGGCGGCCGTTATCGCCGCCCCCGACGGCAGCCGCCTCGTGCGTGACGGTTTCGTCGTCGCCGCCAACACGCGGTCCGACTGCGAGCGGCTCGCCGTGGAGCTCGCCGCCAAGATGCTGCGCGCGGGTGGCGAGGCGATACTCGCCGATGCCGTCGAGGTGCGCGCGCAGCCGCTCGCGGGACGGCTCTTTCTGCTGCCGCGGACGCAGGAACGGCCGAGCCAGATCGCGCCCGCGCTGCGCGCTGCGGGCGCAGACGTCGTCGAAGCGAGCGACAGCGACGCGGCGGCGGCGGCGCTCGCCGGCCGCGTGCCCGACGGGCTGCTCTTTCCCTCGAGCGGCTCCGTGAAAAGCGTCGGAGCGTATCTCGCCCGCCTGCGCGTCGGTGGCGCACGACCGGTCGTCGCGGCGATGGGCGACGCGTCGGCGAGCGCCGCGCGCGAAGCGGGTTTTACGCCCGACGTGGTCGCAACGGAACCGACCGTCGCGGCATTCGTGCAAGGCGTGACCCAATACGTGATCGGAAGAGAACACGCATGAACGCGCTCGAGCTACTCCGCCCCAAGAGCACGGTCGATCTGACCAAACGGCCGCGCCGGCTGCGCAGCAGTCCGGCGATGCGCGACCTCGTGCGCGAACGCGACGTCCGGATCGCGAGCCTCGTGCAACCGCTCTTCATTGCGGACGACGGCCAGCCGCGCGGCGAGATCACGAGCATGCCGGGCATCTTCCGCTACGATGTCGATGGCGCCGTCGCCGAGTGCCGCGAAGTCGCCGCGCTCGGTCTGCGCGCGGTGTTGCTCTTCGGTATCCCCGACGTCAAAGACGCGGTCGCATCCTCGGCACACGATCCCGGCGGCATCGTGCAGCGCGCGATCCGCGCGATCAAAAGCGCGGTACCGGACCTACTCGTCATTGCGGACCTCTGCAACTGCGAATATACCGATCACGGCCACTGCGGCATTCTCGACGAACGCGGCGACGTCGACAACGACGCGACGCTCGAGCTGCTCGCGCGCACCGCGCTCTCGTACGCGGAAGCGGGCGTCGACGTCATCGCGCCCTCCGACATGATGGATGGCCGCGTCGGCTATCTGCGCGCGACCTTGGATGCATCGAGCTTTACCGCTTTACCGATCATGTCGTACGCCGTGAAGTTCGCATCGGGCTTTTACGGCCCGTTCCGCGATGCGGCGGACTCGGCGCCACAGTTCGGCGACCGCCGCGCGTACCAAATGGATACACCCAACGCCCGGGAGGCACTGCGCGAAGCCCTGCTCGACCTCGACGAGGGCGCCGACTTCCTCATCGTCAAACCCGCACTTGCGTACACGGATCTCATTCGAGCGGTGCGTGAGATCTCCGACGTTCCGGTCGCGTGTTACAACGTCAGCGGCGAATACGCGATGGTGAAGGCCGCGGCGCGCAACGGCTGGATCGACGAAGACCGCGTCGTCGACGAGACGCTCGCGAGCTTCGTACGCGCCGGAGCCGACATCATCATCACGTACTTCGCAAAAGCATACGCGCAGCGCCACGCACCGTAGCACGCAGGACGATGCCAGGATCGGCATCTTGATTCTCGCCGGAGGCGAAGCGACGCGGCTGCCCGGAAAGCTCGCGCTCGAGGTCGGCGAACTGCCGATGCTCGCGCGCGTCTACCGCAATCTTTCGCGCGGCGGCCCGGTTCGCGAAATCGTGCTCTCCTGCAAAGCGACGCTGCCGCCCGCGCTCGACGCGTTGCTGCCGGTCCCCGCGGTGGTCGACCGCTGGAGCCGGCGCGGGCCCCTGGGCGGTTTGCTCTCAACGCTCGCGCAGATGCGTTCGCGCTGGGTCTTCGCGGCCGCGGGCGATGCGCCGTTCCTAGACGCCGCGTTCGTCGCCGCGCTGGCGGCGCAGCGCCGGTCGGGCGACGAGGCGGTCGTACCGGCGCGCGTGCGCGATGGCGTGACGCAAATCGAACCGCTGGCGGCACTCTACGATCGGCTGGCGTTCCTACGCGAAGGACTGCCCGTCTTGCGCGCGGGACGCGGCAAGCTGCAACTCGTGATCGACCGTCTCTGCGCACGCATCGTGCCGGTCGACGATCCGCTCCTTTTCGCGAACGTCAACACGCCGGACGAGTACGAGACGTACCGGAGTGCGGGTCGCTAGCCGGCTTACGCCGGCGCGCGAACTTCGACGAGCGCCAGGGCCCAGCCGCGCTCGTGTGCGCGCCGATGTGACCGAACGCCGTTCTCGCGTGTCACCCAAGGTAAGGCAGGAGGCAAGGTTACGGACGATATTCGGCGATGTAGACGGCATGGCGGGCCGCCTGGTTTGACGGGGGCTCGACGCACTTCTAAGGGAGATGCTTGGACGACGGAGCCCTGGTTCGCAAGGCCAGGAACGGCGATCTCCATGCGGCCGAAGAGCTTCTCGCGCGGCATCAGAACGCCGCCTACACGGCTGCGCTCCGGCTTCTGGGCAGACCCGCCGACGCCGAAGACGTCACGCAGGACGCCCTCGTCAAGGCGTTCACGCGGCTCTCTGACCTCGAGGAGGGCGCGAGCTTCCCGGCGTGGCTGCGCCGCATCGCCGTCAATCTCAGTCTCAATGCTCTGCGCCGGCGCGGCCTGTTCCACTTCGAACCGCTCGAAGGGACGAGGACGGGCGCCGAACACGATGCGCGCGAGCGCGATTTTGTCGACGAACGTCGACCGACCCCGGAGGAAGAAGCGATGAGCGCTGCCTTGCGCGACGAAGTCGAAGATCTCGTGCGCCAACTGCCGCCCGAGCAGCGCGTCGCGGTCGTGCTGCGCGACATGTACGGCTACGACGTGAGCGAAGTCGCCGAACTGCAGCACTGCGGCCTCTCCGCCGCTAAGATGCGCATCACGCGTGGTCGCGCGCACTTGCGGCGATTGCTCGAGGACGCACGCCGCGTACAGCCAGATGGCGCGGCGTAGCGTGCCGCCGCGCAAGCCCGTGGAGCCATCTGAAGAAGAACTGCGCCCCGTCCGCCTCCTCTTGCACGATGCGGCGACGCACGACGAAGCGCCCAAGCGCGACCTCGTGCGCGGCGCGGTGAAGCGGCTGGCCTTCCGGCGCCGGTCGATCACGAACGTCAACGAATTTTTTGGCGCGCTGCGCGCGATCGTGCGCGGCTTCGTGACGCTCATGTCCGTCGAAGAGCCGGACGGTCCCTCGCATGGATGAAGCCCGGCGCGCGTTCGAGCGCAACCTGCATGACGCCGCGCGCTACATTCCCAACCTCATCGGCGCGCTCGTCATCCTCGCGATTGGCGCGCTCATCGGCTGGATCGCCGCGCGTTTCGTCGCTGGATCCCTAACGCGCGTGGGCTTCGACGATTTGGGCGAACGAACGGGTCTGATCGACGATCTCGCGCGCGTCGGCATTCGCATGCGGCCGGCGCGTCTGGTCGGGCGGATCACGTTTCTCGTTATCTTCGTCGCCGCATTCGTGCAGGCCGTCAACGGGCTCGAACTCGCCCCCATCTCGGAATCCCTCGGCACGTTCTTGACGTATCTGCCGCACGCGGTCCTGGCGGTCGTGATCGTGCTCGCGGGCATCATCGTCGGCGATACCGTCGGGCGCGGCACGGCGGGCGCCATGTCGCGCTCCGGCGTTCTCTATCACGACCTTGCCGGAACGTTCTTGCGATCGGCGATCATCGTGCTTGCCGTCCTAATGGGGTTGCAGCAGCTCACCGTCGACTCCAGCTTTTTGTTCTACGTGCTGCTCGTCGTTTTCGGCGCGGCCGCTTTCGCCGTTGCGGTCGCCGGCGGCTGGGGTGCGCGCGTCTTTGCAGAAAATCTCGTTGCGTCGCATTACGCGGAGCGTCATTTTCGCATCGGCGATTATATTGTGATCGAAGGACGCAGCGGCGCGATCGAGCGGCTCGATGCGACGAGCATCACGCTCCGCACTTCCGACGGTCGAACGATGATCTTCCCCAATGCCGTGCTCGCACGCTCGGCGATCGAGACCGGGACGCAGCCGCCACCACTTCAAACGTCGCCGCCCGCGTAGCCGACGGCCGCCGCACTACGATATGTGACCGAATCGGTCCAACGCGTGTCTTTAGCAGGTAACACGCGGGGGCCCGAAACGGATCGCTCGCGTAACGGGACGATCGCGAGGATCAGCATGTCAACCTACGAGCGGGCCGAAGGCGAACTCGAACCGCCGCTTGCCGCGATCTTTACCGACCGCGAAAGCGCACATGCGGCACTCGAAGCGCTCTATCGCGCTGGATTTCGCCGATTTTGGCGCGGCCAAACGCCGGACACGCCTCCGGCGGGCGAGCCGACGATCGAGGCGGAGACCGCCGGCGGCTTCATGGAAGCGCTCGGGCGCTTCGTACGCGGCGACGAATCGCGCGATCAGGCACTCCACGACGCGCTCATCACGCACGGCCTCGACGAACTGCAAGCGCGGCGCATCGAAGCTGCGATCGCGCCCGGCAACGCCGTCGTGCTCGTCGACGGCGAGTACGACCCCGCGCTCGCGCTTCGCATTCTCAGTGGCGGCGGCGGCCGGCTCGAATCTCATACGCCGGCTGCGAACTCGCCGAGCCTCGGCGACCGTTAATCACATACCGACCCACACCACTCGTTAAAGGAGAAGTTCATGGCCGGAATATTATGGGCAGTCATCGTCGTCTTGTTCGTCTTGTGGCTGCTCGGCTTCATCGCCCACGTCGGCGGTGGTCTCATCCACCTCGTGCTCGTCGTCGCACTCGTCCTGCTGGTGTTCAACTTGCTAACCGGTCGCGGCGCCCGCGTCTAGGGAACCCCTGATTTTGCGCGTAGCGTCGTCGCTACGCGCAAAATCAGAGCTTGCCAAACGCGCCTCAGCGCTACCATCGATATCCGTTGTTTTTCCAAACCTTGTACAGCTTTCTTAGATACCGGATGTAGAACACTGCAAAGAGTAGCCAACCGCCATTTGCAAATTGATAGGCTTCGCTACGAATTCGCCGATCAGTACTTGTAAAAGCGACTACTTCGCCACCAACTACCACGAATAGCCCAACCATCTCTAAGTGCAAATTCCATCGGCGCTTGGTCCCTGCGCTTGAAGAATCCATACGCGACGACGATGATCGCCAAGAGACATGCTGCAGCTGATAAAGTGCGTATCGGAAGTACGCCAACGATCTGAATTAGTTGTCACCTCCGAACTGGTAACGCAGATCTGTTTAAGTGGGAAAACAATTGTCGGATAAGTATGCGACGAAGTAAAGCAACGATCCGCCAGCAAGGACAAGTAACGCAATTAAAATTTCGTCTGGTAAATTTGCAAGAAAGAAACCAAGCAAGAATAGAGGCGTAGTATGTCCTGGCAGCTTGGATGGCTGCCGGGCCGACAACCACAACTCCTTCGTTGATCTTTTGCGCCATGTCGTTTAAGGTACCCCGAACGTCATTTTGCGCTACTACGCAATCTTTTTGATGAACGATGTCCGTAACGTACTGTGGTCCGGCAGTGCCTGCAGTTCTCGGGTAAAAAGTCGACGTGCCGTCCCAGGTCGACTGAACGGAGTTGTTGTTAAACGTGGTTGTGACAGAGACGACGGCGATGGTCCTATAAGGGCCCGGATCGCCGCCGCCGCCAGGATTGCACGGTTGCTCAAATTGCGGGACATTTCGCGTGTCGCGCCGCCCGATTGCGTAGCAAGGCGCGAATGGGACGATGGTGCGCTCACGAGTGTTTTGATTAATGATCGCACGAACCCCAGCTCTCTGGTACAGCGTCACTTTGTCGGGGCTAAGCGCGAGGTCGCGGATGGGTGCAACCGGCGGACGAGTCGGCAGCAGCCTCGGGACAAAATTGCCTTTTCCGAGCCCTGAGCCGTTTTGGGTAAACGGATCACACCTCAGATTGCGAATCAAGGAACTGCGTAGATCATCTGTCGGCCAGCAAGCTTGCGCGTTGACGGCGATCCGCTCTCACTGTTCTTTTCACGGCTAGGGTGTTAGGGGCGGTTCGATCCTCATACAGCGTGCAAGCTGATGTTTCGCACGCCGCCGCAATGTAAGGGGCAGGGACTGTTGCATGACGGGGGCAAAACTGCGATTCAAATCGGCAGTGAGCGCGCGCGACGAAAGCCATGTAGTCGTTAATTATTCGAACGCGAGCGCAGCGCTGCTGGAGTTCGTAGCGAGGTACGTATGACGGCAGGCGCGACGCAGCTCTCGGCATCCGAGCAACGCAGCCAACTCACGCGCGCGGTGATCGCGAGTACGATCGGCACATCGATCGAGTGGTACGATTTTTTTCTGTACAGCACCGTCACGGGTCTCGTCTTTGCGAAGCTCTTCTTCCCCAAGAGCGATCCGCTCGTCGGAACCCTACAAGCCTTCCTCGTCTATGCGGTCGGCTTCGTCGCGCGGCCGGTGGGCGCGGCGATTTTCGGTCACTTCGGCGACCGCATGGGCCGCAAATCGGCGCTGATCGCAACGTTGCTCTTGATGGGGATCGCAACGTTCCTGGTCGGCTTCGTGCCCGGTTACGCGCAGATCGGCATCTGGGGTGCCGTGCTCTTGACGCTGCTGCGCTTCGTGCAGGGCATCGGCGTCGGCGGCGAATGGGGCGGCTCGGTTTTGCTCGCGATGGAGTGGGCCAAGACGAACAAGCGACGCGGACTCATTGCAAGTTGGCCGCAGTTCGGCGTGCCCGCGGGGCTCTTTCTCGCAAACCTCGCAGTCCTCGCGTTCAGCTCCCTCTCGGGCGACCGGTTCTTGGAGTGGGGCTGGCGCATACCGTTCTTTCTGAGCGCGATTCTGGTTGCTGTCGGCCTCTACATCCGCATCGGCATCATCGAGACGCCGATCTTCAAACGCGTTGTCTCCGAGAACCGCATCGCTGCGGCACCCGTGCGCGAAGTGTTGCGCACGCAGTGGCGTGAAGTCGTCCTGAGCGCTCTGGTGCGGCTCGCCGAGCAGGCGCCGTTCTACATCTACACCGCTTTCGTATTCTCGTACGGCGTCGACGTCCTCAAGGCGCCGCGCACGCTACTGCTCTACGCGGTGCTCTTCGCATCGCTGTTTTCGATGATTTGGAATCCACTCTTCGGCCAGCTCTCTGACCGCATCGGGCGACGTAAGATGTACGCGATCGGCGCCGCACTCACGGGCGTCTTCGGGTTCGCGTACTTTGCGCTGCTCGATACCGCGGTGCCGGCGCTCATCTTCGTCGCGATCTTCCTATCGCTGCTTACGCACGACATGATGTACGGTCCGCAGGCAGCCTTGATCGCCGAGAGCTTCACGCCGCGGCTGCGCTACAGCGGCGCCTCGATCGGTTACCAGCTCGCGTCGATCATCGCGGGTGGACCGGCGCCGCTCATCGCGACCTATCTCTTCGCAACATTCCATTCGGGCTACGCGATCGCCGTTTACATCGCGTTCTGCGCCGTCGTCTCGCTCATTGCCGCAGCGAATATGAAGGACTACACGAATCGCGATATTTCGGGCGACTACGCGACGACGCTGGCCACCGCAACGTGAGATGACGCGCACGCTCCTGGGCGCGCTCGATGCGCATGCGGCGGCGACGCCCCAGGCGCCTGCGATCGACGAGATCTCGTACGCCGACTTAGCGACGTCTTCGCGCCGCGTCGCGGCGCAGCTGCTCCGGCGCGGCATCACCGCAGGCGAACGCATCGTCTTGTACGCGGAAAATAGTCACGCGTTCATCTACGCGTATCTGGGCGCGCTCCGTACGGGTGCCGTCGTCGTCCCCACCAACGTTCTGTACCGCGAGGCCGATCTATCGCGCGTTCTGGAAGATTCGGGCGCGACTGCAATTGCCGTCTCGGCGCAGAGTCGCGGCTTCGTACCCTCCAGCACCGCGGCGACCGTCATCGAGCTTGCGGAAGTCGAGTCGTGGGCGCACGATGCGTCGCTCGCGGAAGCGCGGACCGGCGGCCCGTCAGCCCAAGAACTCGCGGTCTTGATCTACACGAGCGGCACGACGGGCCGCGCGAAAGGGGCGATGCTCACGCACGCCAATCTGAACGCGATCGCCGAAGCACTCGTCGCCGCGTGGCACTGGACCTCACGCGACGTGTTGCTGCTCGCGCTGCCGCTCTTCCACGTGCACGGCTTGGGCGCGGGGCTAGGCGGCACGCTCGTCGCCGGTGGGCGCCTTTTGCTGCGCGAACGTTTCGATGCGGACGACGCGACCGCAACGCTGGAACGCGGCGAAGCGACGATGTTTTTCGGCGTTCCCACGATGTACGTGCGGCTGCTCGAACGCGCGCGCGACGTCCGCTTTGCGAACGTCCGTCTCTTCGTCTCGGGTTCGGCGGCCCTGCCCGCCAGCGTGCACGACGCCTTCGCGCAGCGCTTCGGCGCCTCGATCCTCGAGCGCTACGGATCGACCGAGTTCGGCTTTGCACTGACCAATCGCTACGAGGCGCCGCGGTACGCGGGAACCGTCGGCTTCCCGTTCCCGGACGTTTCGGTGCGTCTGATCGACAGCGATGGCAACGACGTTCCGGCCGGATCGGTCGGAGAGATCGCCGTCGGCGGTCCGACCCTGGGCGCCGGCTATTGGCGTAACCCCGAAGCGACCGCTGCGGCATTTTTTAGCGATGCCGCCGGAACCCGCTGGTATAGAAGCGGCGATCTGGCGACCTTCGATCCCGAGCGCGGCTACACGATCGCCGGCCGCACGAAAGAGCTCATCATCAGCGGCGGCTTCAACATCTACCCGCGCGAGATCGAAGACGAGCTGCTGCTGCTTCCCGGCGTCCGCGCGGCCGCCGTGATCGGACGCCCCGACGCGGCGCGCGGTGAGGTTCCGGTCGCTTTTCTCGAGACCGATGAGGCCGCCGACTTCGAGGCGATTCTCGCGCGGTTGCGCGGCCGACTCGCCAGCTTCAAGATTCCCAAAGCGCTCTTCCGGATCGAGGCGCTGCCGCGCAACGCGATGGGCAAGGTCGACAAGCCGGCGTTGCGCTCGCAACTCGAGGAACGCGTCCGGCACTCCGCCTAGATGGCGTAACCCGAGCATCGTTGTAGGGGTCATGACTGGGTGGCGATGCAGCGTGCACCGTCAGCTGATTACAGAAAAGACCCATTCCCTTGAAAAGCCAGAAACCAGCCGCTTCTCGTGCGAGCGGTGACGCCGAACCGGTTGCGACGCTTGCCAGACTCGCGAGCATCGCGCCGAGCACGGCGGCCTTCGTTGGATGGGGACCTCGCATGTCCTCATCGGTACGCAACGTGCTGCGCGGCCTCAACTAGACGAGGCGAAGACCGGGTAGGAGGGGCGTCGCCGTTCCTCCTGCCGCACCACCGTACGTGCCTTTCGGCATACGGCGGTTCATCGAACCTGAAGAACCCAGTTAGGCCAGCAAAACCTCGCGCGTTCCAGAATGCCCAGGCATCGATCTGTCGATGAGTCAGCCCAACGTGCAAAGTTCGCGCAGTCGTTCGAGCGCGCTTCAATTCCTGAAGAGAAGCGCGTCTTGCTCTTAGAAACTCAGGGGTTCAAATCTCGGGTACCGAAGAAAGTCATATCTCGGCCGTCGTTTCCGGGCAATCGATTGCGGGAAGGGCAGACGCGTGATGAGCGCGGATCAAGTCACTAGTCAGACTACGAGGCCTGACGTCGGTAAAAAAATGTTCAGGTCGGGACGCTTGACTTCGCGCGACATCGCCGCTGCGGCCGGAGTCTCGCAAGCGACGGTCTCAAACGTGCTCAATAAACCACACCACGTCGCCGATGAGACTCGGGAGCGCGTGCACGAAGTAATGCGTCGTATGAACTTCGTGCTCAATGATCCAGCTCGTTCGTTGCGAGTCGGTTCCTCGCGGACGCTCGGTGTCATTGCGCTCGACCTAACGAACCCTTTCTGGGGCGAGGTTACCCGCGGTGTCAGCGATGCTGCGGTCGCGCGCGGTTACACGGTATTGCTTGGCTCCTCCGGCGAGAGCCGCCAGGGCGAAGATAACCTCCTACGCTTATTCGAGCAACATCGAGTAGATGGCGTTCTTGTCTCATCGGTCGCTATCGCTTCCCCCGCCATCGAATCGCTCGATAACCATGGCATCAACGTAATCCTGCTGGACGAGCCTGATGCGACAGGTCGACACAGTTCCGTATCGCTCGATCAAGTCGCGGGCGCAAGACTCGTAGCGGAGCATCTGCTCGCGCAAGGTCACCGGCGCATCGGCTTCATCAATGTGCCACATGACATCTGGTGGTCACGTCAGCGACTATGCGGCCTTCGCGCCGCCGTCGAAGCGGTCGGCGAAGACCCGCAGGAGGTCATCAGCGAATTGATCATTCCGACCATGACCGCCCAAGCCGCCGAACCTGCCGTCAGCGAGCTGCTCAAGGGCGCTCCCGATCTGTCAGCGATTGCATGTGCAAACGATATGATAGCGCTCGGTGTGCTGAAACGACTGAACGACAGTGGTACACGTGTACCGGGCGATATTTCCGTCGTGGGCTTCGACGATAGTTACTTTGCCGGTCTCCTTTCGCCCGGGCTCACAACCATTCGACAGCAGCCGTACCGCTTAGGCCGCACCGCTGCCGAGCTTGTCATCGACCACGACAACGCTGAACCAATTAAGACAGTCGTTTTCCAACCTGAGCTCGTCATCCGAGAGTCAACTCGCCCGGCCTGACCATCGTTCGAACGTTCTTCTCGCGGGCTAATAATTGGGGATATTTGCTCTTAAGGAGCTTCAGCGGCGTGCTTTGCCACGAGCTCGTCACGAGAGACGGGATTAGGTGCTCCAGCAACGGTAGGAGAAAGCCGCGGCTGGCGCGAGGTATGAAGAAAACCATTATGGTTCTGGGACGGTGATCATGCCGCAATCTCGGTAAGTCGATCGGACGAATATGCGGCGTCACGGCACTCGAGTTGTTCGTAATCGCCGAATGCGGCGGTAGCTGCATCCCCTCCGAAGTGATGGCTTGCATAACTCACAAGTTACTTGCTGCCACGGACGCCGGTTGCTTCTCGACGGCTTGCGACGACGAGCGCGGCCGCAAGCACGACGCCGGAGACGACATACTGCCAGTACGAGGCGACGTTAAA
>JAABUQ010002476.1_pt1 | contig 36456 bp, 33 predicted proteins | sample 5560001 | NCBI WGS metagenome assembly JAABUQ01 (sample SAMN10711888, study PRJNA513371) | rock metagenome | isolation source: Antarctica rocks | place: Antarctica: Victoria Land, Finger Mt nord | collected 2015-12-18 | reverse complement strand
GCCGGAAAGCATGTCGGTCGAGCGGCGGCGGCTGATGCAGGCGTACGGCGCGACCTTCGACCTCACGCCCAAGGAGGGCGGCATGAAGGCGGCCATCGCCCGCGCGGCCGAGCTTGCCGTGCAAAGCCCCGGCGCCTGGATCCCGCAGCAGTTCGAGAACCCGGCCAACATCGCCGTCCACGTCCGCACCACGGCCGAGGAAATCCTGGCGGACTTCCCGGACGGCGTGGACGCCCTCATCACCGGGGTGGGCACGGGCGGGCACATCACCGCCTGCGCCGAGGTGCTGAAGCCGCGCTGGCCCGGCCTCAAGGTGTTCGCGGTGGAGCCGACGCTGTCCCCGGTGATCTCGGGCGGTTCGCCGGGTCCGCACCCGATCCAGGGCATCGGCGCCGGGTTCGTGCCGGCGAACCTGCATGCCGACGTGCTGGACGGCGTGATCCAGGTCGAGGCGGAGGAGGCGCGCGAGTACGCCCGGCGCTCCGCCCGGCTGGAGGGTCTGCTGGTCGGCATCTCGTCCGGCGCGACGCTCGCGGCGATTGCCAAGAAGCTGCCGGAGCTGCCGGAGCTGCCGAGCGGGGCGACGGTGCTGGGGTTCAACTACGACACCGGCGAACGCTATTTGTCGGTGCCGGACTTCCTGCCCGCCTGACCCAGCGCCGGCCACCACCCTTGCATCGACCCGTTCCCCACCCATTTACCATCCAGATGGATGGCGTATGGATGGAAAGCGATGGATGCAGCGCCTGAGCGGAAGGCCGACAGCGAGAAGATCACCATCAACCTCGGTTTCGTCGATCTCGGCCATGTCGACCTGATGGTGCAGGACGGCTTCTACTCGAACCGCACGGACTTCATCCGCACGGCTATTCGCAACCAGCTTGAGCGCCATGCCGACGTGGTGCGGCAGTCGGTGGCGCGGCGCAGCCTGGACCTGGGCCTGCGGCATTACGGCCGGGGAGAGCTTGAGGCCGCGCAGCGCCGGGGCGAGGCGCTGCATATCAACGTGCTCGGGCTGGCGAGCATCGCCCCCGACGTGTCGCCTGACTTGGCCCGCGCGGCTATCGCCTCGGTCAAGGTGCTGGGCGCGCTGCACGCCAGTGCCGCGGTCAAAACGGCGCTCGCCGACCGTACGCAGTAGCCCTCCGGCGGCCCAAGCCGTCGGGAACAACGGAAGCCGATCCCGGTTCCGAACGGGGATGCCTTGTAGGGTCCCGAACATGAAAGCCAAGACAATGAAGCCATTCCTGCCGCAGGGCCTGATCGAGGCGGCGCGTCTCACCCGGGCCGGCCGCCTGTCCGAAGCCACGGCGGCCCTGCAAGGCGCGATGGCGGGGCAGCAAGCCTCCGAGCCGAACCGGCGCGGCCCGCCGACCATCGACGGCACCGGCGAGACAGTGCCGGACCCGGCGGAAGGGGTCGGGCTGCCGATCCCCAAGGCGCTGCGCGGCCTGCTCGACCGGGTCAGCCCGGGCGGTTTCCCCATGCCAGGCGGCGCAGCCCGGACTTCATCCCCAGGCGCCACGCCGGCGGGCCTGCCGGACGGCGCGCAGTTCCTGGCGAAGACATTCAGCAATCCGGTCGGCAGCCGCCCCTACAAGGTTTATGTGCCGAGCGGCTACCGTGGTCAGCCAATGCCGCTGGTCGTCATGCTGCACGGCTGCACCCAATCACCCGACGACTTCGCCGCCGGCACGCGGATGAACCTGGCGGCAGAGCAGCACGCCTGCCTGGTGGCCTATCCCGGCCAGACCAGCTCGGCGAACATGCAGAAGTGCTGGAACTGGTTCAGCGAGGCCGACCAGCGCCGCGACGCCGGGGAGCCGTCATTGATCGCCGGGATCACGCGCGAGGTGATGCGCGACTACGCCGTCGATCCCGCGCGCGTGTATGTCGCCGGGCTTTCGGCCGGGGGCGCGGCTGCGGCGGTGTTGGGTGAAACGTATCCGGACCTGTATGCGGCCATCGGCGTGCATTCGGGCCTGGCCTGCGGTGCTGCCCGCGACATGCAGTCGGCGTTCACCGCGATGCAGCGGGGCGGCCCCGTTCCCCGGACGGCCGGCCCGCAGGGGCGCGTCATGCCGGCCATCGTGTTCCATGGCGACCGGGACACCACGGTGAACCCGCGCAACGGCGACGCGGTGGCCGAGCAATCGGCGCACGGCGCCCCGCTCGGCACGCAGTCGGAGGACGGCCAGGTGCCCGGGGGCCATGCCTACCGCCGCACCCGGCGGATCGACGCGGACGGCCAAACGGTCATCGAGCAGTGGGTGGTGCACGGCGCGGCGCATGCCTGGTTCGGCGGCAGCTCCGCCGGCTCCTACACCGACCCGCGCGGGCCGGACGCCACGGGGGAGATGTTGCGCTTCTTCTTGGAGCACCCCTACCCCGCGCCGGTTCCTGCCGGCTGACCGCGCCGGCGTCAGGTGCCGACGTGGCGCTCGATGATCGCGAGGTTCCGCAGGTTGGCCTTCAGCGCCATGTCGAACACGTCGCCCAGCACCGGCACGCTGCCGCCGGCGACCTCCAGCGCGACGTTGCCAAGCATCCGGGCCAGTTGCGGCCTCGGCACGCCGAGCTTCGCGGCCTCGTAGATGATGTAAAGCGACAGCGCCCCGAGCACCGCGTCCCCGCCGACCGGCACCAGGCCGACGATGCTGTTCAGGCCGAAGCGGAAGCGCGTGCCCGGCAGCTTGAACACGCCGTCGATCAGCCAGGCGAGGCGGCGCAGCCGCTTCAGCCGGGCCAGGGCATCGGGATGTGCGGATAGCGGGATGGTGCCGGCGTAAGCCATGGACTGGTCTCCCCACGGATTGACCGCGCCGATGTTGTGCGGGGCCGGGCGTTGTTCAATGCTGCCGTGCTGATGCAACCCGCAGCCGGCCGCATTGGCTCGACGCCGCATTGGCTCGACAGCGAGGGGGCACCGCGGCGCGGCAATGCAATCTTGCCGCCGGCCGCCGAACTTTTCCCCACGATGGAGCGTATGACAGGGGCTTCGTTTCCCCCGTCGTGAGGACTATCCAATGGCTGCAGCAAACCGATCCCGCGTGACCGAGGGACGGCCGCATCCGCGCGGGGCCACCTGGACCGGGCGGGGCGTGAACTTCTCCCTGTTCTCCGCCAACGCAACCAAGGTCGAGCTTTGCCTGTTCGACAACGACGGGGAGATCGAACTCGAACGCATCGAGCTGCCGGAGTACACCGACGAGGTCTGGCACGGCTTCCTGCCCGACACGCGCCCCGGCACCGTGTACGGCTACCGCGTCCACGGCCCTTACGCCCCGGAGGAGGGGCATCGGTTCAACCCCAACAAGCTGCTGATCGATCCCTATGCCAAGGCGCTGGTCGGGCATCTCAAGTGGGGGCCTGAGCTGTTCGGCTACCAGATGGAGTCGATGGACGACCTGACCTACGACGAGCGGGACAGCGCGCCGCTGATGCCGAAGTGCCGGGTCATCGACCCCGCCTTCACCTGGGGCGACGACCGCCCGCCGCAGATCCCGTGGGAGCACACCGTGCTGTACGAGGCGCATGTGCGCGGCATGACCATGCGGCACCCGGCGGTGCCCGAGGAGCTGCGCGGCACCTTCCGCGGCCTCACCGCGCCCGAGGTCATCCAGCACATCAAGTCCATCGGCGTCACCGCGGTGGAGCTGCTGCCGGTCCACATGTTCGTGGACGACAGCCAGTTGCTGGAAAAGGACCTGGTGAACTACTGGGGCTACAACACCATCAGCTTCTTCGCCCCGGCCCGCCGCTACGCCAGCGTGCCCGACTTCGCCTTCTCCGAGTTCAAGGAGATGGTGGCCCGCCTGCACGGCGCGGACCTCGAAGTCATCCTGGACGTGGTGTACAACCACACGGCGGAGGGCAACGAGCGCGGGCCGACCCTGTCGTTCAAGGGGATCGACAACGCCTCCTACTACCGGCTGCTGCCGGATCAGAAGCGCTACTACATCAACGACACCGGCACCGGCAACACGGTCAACCTGTCGCATCCCCGGGTCATCCAGATGGTGACGGACAGCCTGCGCTATTGGGTCGAGGAGATGCATGTCGACGGCTTCCGCTTCGACCTCGGCACCATCCTGGCGCGGGAGCCGTACGGCTTCGACCAGCAGAGCGGCTTCCTGCGCGCGGTCGGGCAGGACCCGGTGCTGTCCCAGGTCAAGATGATCGCGGAACCCTGGGACTGCGGCCCCGGCGGCTACCAGGTCGGCGGCTTCGCGCCGGGCTGGGCGGAATGGAACGACCGCTACCGCGACACGGTCCGGGCGTATTGGAAGGGCGAGGAAGGCAAGCTGCCGGAGGTGGCGACGCGCCTCATGGGATCGGCCGACTTCTTCAACCACCGCGGGCGGCAGACCTGGGCCAGCGTCAACTTCATCACCGCGCATGACGGGTTCTGCCTGAACGACCTCGTGACCTACAACGACAAGCACAACGAGGCGAACGGCGAGGACAACAAGGACGGCAGCTCCAGCAACGAGTCCTGGAACTGCGGCGTCGAGGGGCCGACGGACGACGAGGAGGTCAGCGCGCTGCGCGAGCGCCAGATCTGCAACATGATCGGCACCCTCCTGCTGTCGCGCGGCACGCCGATGATCGTGGCCGGCGACGAGTTCGGCCGCACGCAGGGCGGCAACAACAACGCCTACTGCCAGGATAACGACATCTCCTGGCTGAACTGGGAGATCGAGGACAAAGGGCACCGCCTCCTCAGCTTCGTGCGGCGCGTGGCGGCGATCCGCCACAAGTACCCCGTCCTGCACCGCACCCGCTGGCTGAGCGCGCAGTGGAACGAGGAGATCGGGGTCAAGGACGTGGCCTGGCTCACGCCGTCGGGTGACGAGATGACGGACGAGAGCTGGACGGACGGCAATTCCCGCTGCCTCGGCATGCTGCTGGACGGGCGGGCGCAGCCGACCGGGGTGCACCGCCGCGGCGTGGACCAGAGCCTGCTGCTGATCCTGAACTCCTATCACGACGCGGTGGGATTCCACCTGCCGGAGGTGGTCGGCGGACAGCGCTGGACGCGGCTGATCGACACGAACCAGCTTGACCACGTGGAGGAGCCGACCTTCGAGTTCGGCGCGAGCTACACCGTGACCGGCCGGTCGGTCCTGCTGTTCGAGCTGGTGATGGACCCTGACTACGCGACGGCGCGGCTGGAATCAGACGCTTGATGGACAGGCCGGCACCGGCGGGCTGACCGTCGGTTGCACGTCCTCGTGCCGGGGCAGGTAAAGCCGCACGGTGGTGCCGTGGCCAAGCTCGCTGTCGATCTGCACCACGCCGCCCGTCAGCCGGACGAACGACAGCAGTTGCGAAAGCCCCAGCCCCGTGCCCCGGCCGATGGGCTTGGTGGTGAAGAACGCGTCGAAGGCGCGTGCCCGCGTCGCCTCGTCCATGCCGGTCCCGGTGTCGGCGACCGCGATCTCGGTATGGTCGCCGGGGCGGGCGCCTTCGTGGCCGGCGACGTCCGCCTCGTCCAGGCGCACCGGCCGGGTGCTGATGGCGAGCCGCCCGCCCTGCGGCATCGCGTCGCCCGCGTTGATCGCGAGGTTGAGCAGGGCGTTCTCAAGCTGGTTGGGATCGCAGAGCACCGCCCATGCGCCGCCGGCTTGCAGCTCGACCTCCACCGAAAGCCGCACCGCCCGGCGGATCAAGTCCTCCATGCCGGCGATCAACTCGTCCGGGTCGACGGGCATCGGCTGCTGCGCTTGCCGCCGGCTGAACGCCAGCAGGCGGCTGGTGAGCGCCGCCGCGCGGTCAACCGACTTGAGCGCGCTCTCGATATGCCGCTGCGCGTCGGCCATGCGCCCCTGTTCCGCCCGGCGCTGCACCAGCTCGATGCTGCTGGATACGCCCTGGAGCATGTTGTTGAAATCATGCGCGGTGCCGCCGGTGAGCTGGCCCACCGCCTCCATCTTCTGCGCCTGACGCAGCGCCTCCTCCGCCTGCGACCGCTCCAGCGCCTCGGCGTGCAGGGCGTCCACCGCCTGGATCAGCGCCGCCGTGCGTTGGGCGACCAGCCGTTCCAGCTCGGCGCTGCTGCGGGCCAGGGCCTCGCGGGCTTCCACCATCTCCTGGATGTCGGTGCAGGTGCCGATCCATCGCTGGACGGCGCCGGTTTTGGGGTCGCGCAGCGGCGAGGCGCGGCTCAGGCACCACCGCCAGGTCCCGTCCGCCCGCTTGAGGCGGTACTCCGCCTGGTAAGGCTCGCCGGTTGCCAGGCTGCGGCGCCACGCGGCCATCGCGCGGGACAGGTCGCCCGACCGGAACAGCACGCGCCAAGCCTCGCCGTAGCCGTCGCCGGACCGGAGGCCGGTGTACTCGTACCAGCGGAGATTGTAGTAGTCGTGGCGGCCATCCGGCCGTGCGGACCAGACCATCTGCGGCATGGCGTCGGTGATGGTCCGGAACCGGGCCTCGTTCTCCCGCAGGGCGGCGGCGCTGCTGGCCTGCTCTTGCTCCCGCGACGCCAGCGTCGTGGCGGCCCAGGCCAGTGCGGCGCCGATCCGGCTTGCCTCCTGCACGCCTGGCGGTATGGGCCGCGGCAGCCTGCCCAGGGCCAGCGCGTCGGCCGCGCCCATCAACGCATGCAGGGGAGCGGCGACGCGGCGGGCATGCCACTCGGCGGACAGCAGGCCGAGCAGCAGCACGATGGCGCCCGAAGCGGCCACACCGGCAATCGAGCGCCGCAGGGCCGCGTCGCCCAGGTCCAGGCGTGTCGCCGCCAGCGTTGACCAGCCGGTGCCGGGCACGCGGGCATTCGCCGCCAGGATCGGGAAGCCGTCCTGGGACCTCGCTTCAAAAACACCGCCGCCCTGGCGGACGGCCGCAAGCGAGGCGGCCCCGATGCGCCGTCCGGCGAAGTCTCCCACGTTGCTGCTGTGCGCCACGATCAGCCCGTTGCCGTCCACGACGATGGCCCGCCCCTCCTCGGGGCTTCGGCGGTCGAGGATCGGGGTGAGCATCAACGGCGCGAAGGCCATGGCGAGGCCATAGGCCACCTGCCCATTCAGTTCGACCGGCACCTCCACTGCAACCAGGCCGTCGTAGGTAGGCGGCCCGGCATGAAGGTCCGATACCTGGGGCCGCCCGGCGGCCGTCTTCGACACGCCGCCTTCTCCCGGCTCCGGCAGGGCCGCACCGGGCGGCAAGCGCGAGTCTGCCCGCACCCGGCCCGACATGTCGGTGAGCACGATATGCGCGCCGTCCGGCTTCGGCATGAGCAGCGACTGCCGGCGGAACGCCTCGAAGTCGCCGGCGGCCAGGGCGGGCGAGGTCGCCAGGGCGAGCAGCGCAGTCCTCGGAACCGTCAGTTCCCGCGCGACGTCGACGGCCAGCGCCTGCGCACGGGCGTTCAACTCACGCTCCATGGCGTTTCGGCCTGCCTGCCAGGCATACGCTGCGCCGATTGCCGCTGCGGCCATGGCCGGGGCGATGGCCCAAAACGACAATGCGACCAAGCTGAAGCGGATGGACCGGTCGCTCGGCATCATGCGGCCCGTTTCAGCCCAGCGCGCTTTCCGTCGGCATCGTCGACCATTGCGAAACTCACCGTTCCAAAATCAACCGATCACAACATGGTGCGCGCAAAGCGGCGTAAAGTCCCAATGAAGTTGTTGCTGCAACCGATTTGATCCGTTTGCTCATATAAAATTGGCAAAATCGCAAATTTGAGCAAACAGGACATGTCATGGCCCAAGGAACAACCTGCGGCCCCGTTGGTTATACCCCGCACAGGTCCAGGCAGGGGAGTACGTGATGAAAAAGCAAACGGCGGCGGCGGTGGCGATCGGCAGCGTGCTGGCCGCGGCGGCGCTCGGCGCCCGCAACGGCCCGCAGCGCCCGCGGACGGCGTTCTGGTACGCCCGGCTGAACAAGCCGTCCTTCACGCCGCCTGGCCCGCTGATCGGCGCGGCGTGGGGCGTGCTGGAACTGCTGCTGGCGGGGTCGGGGTACCGGCTGCTGCGCGCGCCGCGCACGGAGGCGCGCGACGCCGCGGTCGGATCATGGGCGCTGACCTTGGCCGGCCTCGCCGGGTATCCGTGGCTGTTCTTCGGCCGCAAGCAGTTGGGGGAAAGCGCCGTCGCCTCCGGGTCCATGCTCGCCGCGGCGCTCGGCACCGCGGCCGCAGCCCGCGAGGTGGACCGCCCGGCCTCCGCCATGACGGTGCCGCTCCTGCTATGGCTCGGCTTCGCCACCGTGCTCAGCGAGGAGCTGTGGCGCCGGAACTGATCCCGGTCCGGCGGCCCGGCTAGGAGTGGTGCATCCGCACGTGGCCCGTCGTGCCGGCGTCGGCCATCGGCGACGTGCCGCCGTGGTGTGCGTGCTGGCCGCTCCACTGCGTGCTGGCATCCGCCGCGCTGGCCTGTGCCGGCCCATCCGTCCAGTCCGCCGCCGCGGACGGCGTGGCGGTGTCGGCGTAGCTCGCCAGGACCTGGCTCGCCATGTCCGACGTGACCGGCGGCGCCGGGTCGCCTGCCGGGCTTTGCGGGGCGCTTGCGGAGGCGCCGGCCACGAAGCTGGGCGCCGCCGATCCCGTGGCCACCGTGTCGGGCGTGATCGCCGCGCTGCTGGCGTCAAGCGCCGCCGCGGCGGGAGCCGCCGCCGGCACGGCGCTTGGGGCGGCGGTCCCGGGCGTCGGCTCGGACGAGAGCGTGGTGTTGCTGCCGATGGACGCCGGCCCGGATGCCACGTTGGTCCAGCCGTAGAGCTGGTTGCCGCCGATGCTGGCCGTGGCGCCCGTCCTGTTCACCACCGCCGTGCTGTTGTGGGCGGTGTAGCTCGTCGCAATCGTGTTGTTCTTCACCGTCAGGCTGCTGTTGGCATAGACGTTGCCCTCCTCGCCGAAGGTGATGGCGATGGGGTTCTGCGCGTTGGCGCCCTTCTCGATGAAGTTGTTCTCGATGTCGCCGACGCCGCCGTTCGTCAGGTCGATCTCGTAGCTTGCCGTGCCGCCCGCGCCGTCCGTGATGGTGTTGCCGGTGATCGTGGTGCTGGCGGCGCGGCTCTTGATGTCGTGGCCGACCTGCGCGCCCGTAATCGTGCTGTCCTTCACCGTCAGGCTGCCGACGGCACCCACGTAGATGTTGTGGGTCTGTCCGTCGCCGATCCCGTTATGGGCAAAGGTCGAGTTGGCAATGGTGATCGACCCGTTCGCATCGGCGTTGGCCAGGATGCCGTTCTGGTTGTCGTGGATGTTGACGTGGCTCAACGTCAGCGTGCCGCCCTCGTAGCGGATGCCGGCGCCGTTCATGTCCTTCACCGTGGCGCCCGAGATGTCGAACCCGGTGATCGCCACATTCGCCCCGGCGCCGCCCTCGTCGACGAGGCCCTTGCCGTTCGCCGGCTGCGCCGTGCCGACGAGCTTCACCGTGCCGCCCACGGCCTGCAGCGTGAGGCTGTGCGAGATGTTGAGCACGTCGCCCGTGTAGGTGCCGGCATCCACGTTGACCGTGTCGCCGGTGCGCGACGCCGCCACCGCGGCGGCAATCGTCGAATACTGCTCGCCGCTTCCGACCGTCAACGTTGTCATGAGCATCTTCTCCTGATGACGGCAGGAGACGTGAATGCTCCGGAGCCTGCGGGGCGTCTAAAATTTTGAATGGCGCCTTGGCAACCCAGGATCGGCGCCTGTCGAAGCATAGCGGCGCATTCAACGAGGACGGAAGCGCGACACGTCGGATTGTGAGATGGCAATCCTATTCAGGCGGCGTCCTGCCGGCGCATCCACGCGCGCGGCAACGGACAAATGATGGGCAGCAGGGCTGAAACGCGGGCGGGTCCGTCCCTTATGTCGGAACGCCGCGCGGGCCGCTGCCTGCGCCGACCCCTTTGACGGAAGCCCCATGCCCCAGACCTCCGATAGCCCGTTGTTCCAGCCGTTCGCCCTGGGCGGCCTGCAACTGAAGAACCGCGTCGTCATGGCGCCGCTGACCCGCAGCCGGTCCAGCGACGCCGGCGTGCCGCCGGACTTCGCGGCCGAGTATTACGCGCAGCGCGCGACCGCCGGGCTGATCGTGTCGGAAGCGACCAACATCTCGGCGCAGGCGCGCGGCTACGCGCTGACGCCCGGCATCTGGACGGCGGAGCAGGTCGCGGCCTGGCAGCACGTCACCCGTGCGGTGCACGCGCAGGACGGACGCATGGTGCTGCAGCTTTGGCACACCGGCCGCATCTCGCATCCGAGCCTGCATGGCGGCGCGCTGCCGGTGGCGCCGTCCGCCATCAAGCCGTCCGGCCAGGCCTTCACCAACGATGGGCTGCTGGACCACGTGACGCCGCGCGCCTTGGAAACCGACGAGATCCCCGCCATCGTCGCCGACTACCGCCACGCCGCCCGGTGCGCCCGGGACGCCGGGTTCGACGGGGTCGAGGTCCACTCCGCCAACAACTACCTGCTGGAGCAGTTCATCCGCGACAGCACCAACAAGCGGACCGACCGCTATGGCGGCTCGCTGGAGAACCGGCTGCGCTTCCCGCTGGAGGTGGTGACGGCGGTGACGGAGGTTTGGGGTGGCGGCGGCCAGGTGGGCATCCGCATCTCGCCGGGCACCACGGCGCCGGGCGACACCCCGCTCGACAGCGACCCCATGGGGACCTACGGCGCCTACATCGATGCGCTGTCCCAATTCGGCCTGATGTACATCCACGACATCGAGGGGGTGACGCAGATGAGCCGCGATGCCAACGGGATCGACTATCCCGCGCTGCGCCGGCGGTTCAGCGGCGCCTACGTCGCCAACAACAACTATGGGCGCGAGCTTGCGGACCAGACCCTGGCCGAGGGCAACGCCGACCTGATCAGTTTCGGCCGCCCGTTCATCGCCAACCCCGACCTGGTGGACCGCATGCGCACCGGCGCGCCGCTGGCCGACGCGCCGAAGCAGTACTGGTATGGCGGGGATGCCACGGGGTACTCGGATTGGCCGGGGATGCAGGGGCCGGTCAAGCTGGCGGCTTGATTCCGCGCGGGCCTGCCGGGGATAGTGCAGGCCGCGTCCCCGCCGGGGCGCCGGGCGCAAAAGGAGACGCTGCAAAAGCGGCCCCGCCCGCGTTATGCTACACGTTGTGCCTGGCAAGCCCCTTCAAGTCAGATGGACTCCGATGCCGCCTCCTGATCCCTATGTGACGCTTGGAGTAGCCCGCGACGTCACACCCGAGCAGATCCGCTCCGCATTCCGCAAGCTCGCCAAGACGCACCACCCCGACCTCAACCCCGGCAACGCCGCCGCCGAGGAGCGGTTCAAGGCGGTCAACGCGGCCAACGAACTGCTGTCCGATCCCGACAAGCGCGCCCGGTTCGACCGCGGCGAGATCGACGCCGCGGGCGACCCCGCGGCGCCGGAGCCGCCGCGCTACCGCCGCTACGCCGAAGCGGCGGAGGGTGGCCGTTACCGGGCCGACCCGGATGACAGCCAGCCGTTCGGCGACATCTTCGGCGATTTCCTCAACCGCGGCGGCGAGCCTCTGCGCATGCGCGGCGCCGACGCGCATTACGCGCTGGCGGTCGATTTCCTGGACGCCGTCACCGGGGCGACCCGCACGCTGACGTTGCCGGACGGCCGCACCTTGGACGTGAAAATCCCGCCGGGAATCGAGGATAGGCAGGTCTTGCGCCTCAAGGGCCAGGGCAGCGGGGGTTTCAATGGCGGGCCGGACGGCGACGCGCTGATCGAGATCCATGCCAACCCCCACCCGTTCTTCACCCGGGAGGGTGACGACATCCACCTGACGCTGCCGGTGACGCTGAAAGAGGCCGTGCTCGGCGGGCGCGTCACGGTCCCCACGCCTTCGGGCAGCGTGGCGATGGCCGTGCCCAAGCGGTCCGACACCGGCACGCGCCTGCGGCTGCGCGGGCGCGGCATCCCGGCCCATGCCGGGCGGCCCGCCGGCGACCAATACGTGACGCTGCAAGTCGCCCTGGCCGACGCCGACGACGCGCTTGAGGCGTTCCTGCGCGGCTGGGACCCGGCCACGCCGGGCAACCCACGCCGCGCGATGGAGGGCGCATGATCACCGTCCAAACCCTGTCCGCCACCGTCGGCGTCGCGGAGGCGGAGATCACCCGTTGGGTGGAGCTGACCTGGCTGCGCCCGGACGGCTCGCCCGGCGGCTGGCTGTTCCGGGAAGTGGACGTGGCCCGCGTCCGCCTGATCGCCGAGTTGCGGGAGCTGCGCATGGACGAGGAGGCGATGCCCGTGGTGCTGTCGCTCATGGACCAGCTTTACGCGGCCCGGCGGCGGATGCGGCTGCTGCAGCAGGCGGTCGACGAGGCTGCGCCTGATGCGGTCCGCGCTCGGCTGCGGGTGTTGCTGGAGGGGTTAGGGGCGGATCAGGAGTGAACGTGCCATGCCCTTCGCTTAACCAAGCCCAGGCGTTGCATTTGGTGTACTGGTCGTTTGACAGAGTGATACAGTCAGTCATGCTGACTTGACGAGCGGCGGCTCTTAGCAGACGGTTGAGATGTGCCGGGGTGCCTGTGGTTCGCAGGCTGAGATCATACCCGTTGAACCTGATCCGGGTAATGCCGGTGGAGGAAGCCGCCATGGTCCGTCCTGCAACCCTGGCCGACGACGACCTGATTGCCAGCCACTTTCTGCGGATGTGGACCGACGCGCCAACCACGGCAGCAGCGGTTGTTCCGGACGTCCGCGAACGGGTGTTGGCGTTCGTGGCAGAGGCGCGGAAGCGTCTCGCGTTCGCGGCCTTCATAGCCGAGGTGGACGGCGTACCCGTGGGATCGGCCTCATGCCAACTCCACCTCACTCCCTACCCGAACGTGCTAGAGCCGGGCTACCGCCGCTACGGTTACATTTGGGGCGTGTATGTCGAACCAGACTGGCGCCGGCGCGGGCTGGCGCGTCAGCTAACAGAAGCTACGCTGACCTACCTGCGTGACCTCGCCTGCACACGGGTGATCCTCAACGCATCGCCCAGCGGTCGTCCGGTATATGAGAGCATGGGGTTCCAGCCTTCGAACGAAATGCGATTGAACCTAGAGAAAGTTGGGTGAGAAGGTCGTCCGCAGCAGGCACGCAACTGCCTCGGTCAGCATGGGCAAGGGCAGACACGGACAGTTTGGGTGCCGCATCGTCATCGGCTCCTCGTCTATGACCTGCTGCGGCAGCACTGGAACATGCACGAAGGTGACGGCACATGGCTGGCCGCGTTTGGCCGCGGCGCATAGCGCGAGATAGAGAAGCTGGTTGCAAAGGTGGTTCCCGGCGTCGTTCGACATGGCTGCCGGGATACCTGCTGCGTTAAGCGCCGCAGTCAGCCGTCTCTGCTCGGGCCAAGTCGAATGGAAGGCGGCTGGCCCTCCATGTGCAATCGGCACATCGCGAGGCAGGTTGCCATGCCGGTCCGGCGTGCCAAAGTCTCGCAAGTTGGTTGCGATCCGTTCTAACGTCACCTTGTTGCGGCCCGGTGCCTGCCCCAGCAGCAACAGATGCGTGGGCCAGGGCTGTTCATCCAAGGCCGCTTCAAGTGACGCTGACAATGCCATCGTGTCGCCAGGCATGATCCTGGTGCGGACCTCAGCACCACCGGACGCGCGCCGCAGCTCCTGGAGATATTCTGTGAGTGCCTCGACCAGAACGGCGGAGGCATTGCGGTGCGGCGGGTCGTTTGCCTCGAAGCCAGTTATCAGCACGACGCGGCGGCCTCCCGGCGCAAGGGACGTGACACTGATTCCTGCGGTTGGGTCGCTGCCGCTTGGCATCATTCCGCAACGTCGCGAAGGGACACGCGCGGCTGCAAGGCCCTGTCCCGCACCTGCCTTGCCTTCGCAGCCACTTCATCGACGGCCAAGCTCATTTGGATACCTGACGAAGACAGCTCATCGAAGGTGAACCATCTTGCCTCCATGGCATCGTCGCCTGCAACCGGCTCACCAGAGAGCCAGCCGCAGAGCACCGCTATGAGCACGAAATGCCGCGTGACTGTTCCATCCGCCGCGGTCTCCACTGCATCCAGTGCGGTGAAGGCTTCGGTGGCATGGGCGATGACCCCTGTCTCCTCTCGGAGTTCCCGCACGGCAGCCTGCTCGGTTGCTTCCCCAAACTCGATTTTGCCTCCTGGGAAGCCCCAAAGTCCGGCATCTGGGGGGTTGATCCTACGCACAAGGATCATCGCATCGCCGCGTAGAACCACTGCAATCACAGCAGCAACCGGCGTTCGAGCGTGTTCAAGCATGACCGACACGATAGCCTCATGCCGCGCCTTCTGTCTCGCCGGTGTGCCTGGCAGGAGGTTTCCGCTGTCGCAATGGCACCCTGTCCGCCAAACCAAGCCCAACCGGGCACGCCCGCTCTGTCCGTCAACCTTGGACAGCAGACGGGAAAGCGGACATTTTGATTGTCGGACGGGAAGACGGACCGTGCTGACATTCGTGTGCGGGCTCATGCCATCCGACGGCGACTCGCGGCATTCGGCAAAACGCTCCACACGCGCGGGGTATAGCGTCTGCTAAGCTCAAACCAGAACCCTGCCAGAACGCCCCAGCACAGGAGAGGCCGCATGAAAGTCACCGTCGAGATCGACTGCACCCCGGACGAGGCGCGCCAGTTCCTGGGCCTGCCCGACCTGAAGCCCATGCAGGCCACCCTGATGGCGAAGATGGAGGCGCAGATGGCCGAGGCCGCCGACCGCTTCTCGCCGGACGCCATGCTGCGGTCCTGGATGTCGCTCGTGCCGCAGACGCCGGACCAGTTGAAGGACGTGATCGGCAAGTTCTTCCGCCCGCCCGCGGGCGGGATGCCGGGCAAGACCGGGAACTGATGGCCGGGGTGCGGCGGCTCCGGACCGCGCTGTCCCGGCCGTATTGGCGGCTGCGGCGGCGCGGGCTGCGCGTCGTCTTCGCCGTGCTGCGGCCGGGCCGCGTAGGGATGCCGAACGGCCGCACGCTCCATTTGGACCCCGCCGACGGGCGCAGCTTCGCGCTCTGGCAGGCATCGGGAAACGTCAACCGGCGCAGCATGGCGCTGTGGCAGGCGCTGCTGCGGCTGCATCCTTGGTCGCTGATCCTGGACGTGGGCGCGAACCACGGCGAGATGCTGCTGTGGCCGGAGCTGCCGCAGGGCGCCCGGGTCTATGCGTTCGAGCCGAACCCTGCCTTGGCGCCGTTGCTGCGGCGGTCGCTTGCGGACAGCGGCGTCGCGGCGGAGGTGGTCGAGGCCGCGGTGGGGTCCGTCGACGGGCGCATTGCGCTCCACCTCGACCGGCGCTGGTCCGGCACGTCCAGCTTGATTGCGGCCAACACGTCGGGCGACTACAGGACCGTCGAGGTGCCGATCACCCGGCTGGACAGCTTTCTCGCCGGGCTGGACGGGCCGGCGCCGGGTGGCAGCCTGCTGGTCAAGATCGACGTGGAGGGGCTGGAGGCGGAGGTGCTGCAGGGCCTGCATCCCGCGCTGGACCGTTGGGACCGCGTGGCGATCATGGCGGAGGTGCATCGCCTGCCCGCCGAAACGCTGGATGGCATCGCTTCGGAGTTCGATATTCTGGCCCTGGACTCTGCCGGGGCGTGGCAGCGCCTCCCTTTGCCCGCACGGGAAAGGTTCGACGGCATGGACGTGCTGCTGCTGCCCAAGGGCGACGCCGCGCGCTACGGGCTCGGGCAGCGTGCGGCGGCGCTTACGGCAGGCTTGTGCCCGGCTTGACCCGGCGCCGCAGCGCGCGCATCGCCAGCATCGCCGCCGCGATGGCCAGCAGCGACACCCCGGTCGTGACGCTGCCGAGCGCATAGAGCACCGGCGAGGTCACGTTCGTCGTCATGCCGACGATCTCCAGCGGCAGGGTGTTGGTGCTGCCGGCGGTCAGCATGGTGCGGGCGAACTCGTCATAGGACAGGCTGAAGCCGAACAGCGCGATGCCGACGACGCCGGGTGCGATGATCGGCAGCACGATCTCGCGGAACACCTGGCCCGGCGACGCGCCGAGGTCGCGCGCCGCCTCCTCCCACGCGCGGTCGAAACGGTTGAACACCGCGAACATGATGAGTAGGCCGAACGGCAGCGTCCAGGTGAGTTGCGCCCCGAACGCGGAGTTCCACCAGGAGGCGTCCCACCCCAGGAGGTTGAACAGCAGCCCGACGCCCAGGCTCACCAGCACGCCCGGCACGATCAGGCTGGCGACGGTCAGGGTGAACAGCGCGCCCGCGCCGCGGAACCGCCGGCGGAACGCGACGGCTGCGGCGACCGAGACCACGGCGGTCGCCGCCATCACCATGGTGGCAAGCGCGAGCGACCGGGTGAAGGCCGCGCCCAGATCGCCCACCGCCTGCTGCTGGAACAGCCGGGTGAACCAGGCGGTCGAGACGCCGCGCATCGGGAAGGTCAGCCCGCCCTCCGGCCCTTGGAACGACAGCAGGACGATGGTGAGCGTCGGGCCGTACAGGAACAGCACGAACAGCGCGAAGAACCCGCCCAGCAGCCAGCGGCCCAGCCCGGTGATCATAGCTCCCGCCGGATATCGACGACGCGCAGCAGGGCGGTGACCATCAGCAGCACCAGCAGAAGCAGCACCACGGCGTTGGCGCAGGCGGCGGGATACTGCAAGAGCGCGATCTGGTTCGAGATCATCAGCCCCACCGACGCCCGCTGCCCGCCGCCCATCAGCCGCACCGTCGTGAAGTCGCCCATCACCAGCGTGATGATGAAGACGGAGCCGATGGCGATGCCGGGCTTGGACAGCGGCAGGACCACTTCGCGCAGCACCGCCCACGGCCCGGCGCCGGCATCCACTGCGGCCTCGATCAGCCGGCGGTCGATCCGCACCATGGTGTTGAACACCGGCACCACCATGAACAGCGCATACAGGTGGACAAAGGCCAGCACGACCGCGAAATCGGAGAACAGCAGCACGTCGAGCGGACGGTCGATCAGCCCGGCGCCCATCAAGGCGCCGTTGAACAGCCCCTCCCGTCCCAGGAACGGCACCCAGGAGATCATACGGATCACGTTGGACGTGAGGAACGGCACGGTGCAGACCAGGAACAGCACCGCCTGCAAGCCGGCGCTCCGCACGCAGAACGCCAGGAACAGGGCGACCGGCACGCCGACCGCGACCGTCAGCGCCCAGACCAGCGCCGTGTACTTCAGCGTATTGAGGTAGGTCAGCCACGTCACCGGGGACAGCAGCACGTCCGTGTAGTTGGTGAGCACCACATCCGGGATGATCCGCACGCTGTCGTAGTCGAAGAAGCTGACCACCACGATGGCCGCCATCGGCACGAGCAGGAAGGCGCCGAGCACCAACGTGAGCGGCGTCGCCAGGAGGTAAGGCGCCGCCCTCACGCGACCACGAACTCGTTCCATTTCTGCACGAGGAAGCGGTCCTCGGCCATCACCGAGTTCCAGCAGGCGACATGCCCCATGCGCTCGGTGAACGACCCGCCGTCGCGAATTGCGCCGGCCTTTTCCATCACGCGGCCGTCCGGCGACTTGATGTCGGACTGCGCGGGCTTGCCCTCCATCCAGAAGCCCCACTCGTCCGGCGTCATGTTCTCCTTCGCCGTTTCCAGCACCGCGCTGTAGTAGCCTTGGCGGTTCAGGTAGGCGCCGGCCCAGCCGGAGAGATACCAGTTGATGTACTCGTACGCCGCGTCCAGCTCCATGCCGGACAGGTTCTTGGACAGCCCGAGGCCGCCGCCCCAGGCGCGGTAGCCTTCCTCCAGCGGCTGATAGGTGCAGGCGATGCCGCGGGCGCGCACGGCGGTGACGGCAGGCGACCACATGGACTGGATCACCACCTCGCCCGACGCCATCAGGTTCACGCTCTCGTCGAAGCTCTTCCAGAACGCGCGGAACTGCCCGGCGCGCTTGGCCTCGATCAGGAAGGCGGTGGTCTTCTCGATCTCCTCCCGCGTCATGTTGCCCTTGTCGCCGTATCTCAGGCGGCCGAGGCTCTCCATCACCATGGCGGCGTCCATGATGCCGATGGACGGGATGTTGAGGATGGATGACTTGCCCTTGAACGCCGGGTCCACGAGGTCTCGCCAGTTGCGGATCGGCCGGCCCACCAGGTCCGGGCGGATGCCGAGCGTGTCGGCGTTGTAGATCGTGGGGATCAGCGTCATCCAGCCCGTCGGTTGGGCCGCGAACTTGGTGGAACCCGGCCCCTCGACGAAGCCCACGGTATGCGGCGCGGTGCCCTGGGCGATGCGGCTGTCGGGCGACAGCCGGCCCGTGGTGAAGATCGGCACGATCTTGTCGTAGTTCTTGATCCGCTTCACGTCCATCGGCTGCAGCACGCCGGCGGGGAAGATCTTCTTGCAGATCCAGTACTCGATGTCGGCGATGTCGTAGGACCGCGGCTGCGTCACCGCCTTCTGCGACACCGCGTCGCTGTCGAGCGCGGTCATCGCCAGCGTGAAGCCCAAATCCTGCTTCACCTTGTCCGCCAGCGCGTTCAGGTTCGACACCCCGGTGCCGAACTGCCGCAGCGTGATGTTGCGGATGTTCTGCGCCCAGATGGTCGGGAACCCGGTGATCGCGCCCGACCCGGCGGCGGCCCCGGCCAGGCCCAGCCCGGCCTTCAATGCGGCGCGGCGGCCGATGGTCTTTGCGTGTGCCACGATGGAACTCCTGAAAAACGGGGAAGGGGAGGGGTTCAGGCGCTCAAGGGATGGGCGTCGGCGGCCGACCAGCCGATCCAGGCAGGCTGCCCGACGCCCACGGGGTCGGCGAAGAACACGGCATCGGGCAGGATCGCCACCGCGTCCTCCCCGTGCTCGATGGCGAGCGCCACGCGCACCGACGCGCCCTGGTATTCCACCAGCGACACCGTGCCCCGCACGCCCGGGCACGCCGGGTCCGGCGCGGTGGACAGCCGGCAGCGGTCGGCGCGCACGGCCACCTGTCCGCCCGGGCCGTCCAGCACGTTGTGGCCGCCGATGAAGCGGGCGACGAAGGCGGCAGCCGGGCGGTCGAACACCTCCCGCGGGGCCGCCGCCTGCTGGATGCGCCCGCCGTCCATCACCACGACCAGGTCGGCCAGCGCCATCGCCTCCTCCTGGCTGTGGGTGACGTGGACGAAGGTAAGGCCGAGGTCGCGCTGCAGCCGCTTCAGCTCCGCCCGCATCCGCCCGCGCAGGAACGGGTCGAGCGCCGACAGCGGCTCGTCCAGCAGCAGCACCCGCGGCTCGGTCAGCAACGCACGGGCCAGCGCCACCCGCTGCTGCTGCCCGCCCGAAAGCTGGGCGGGCATCCGGTCGGCGTATGCCTGCATTTGCACCATCTCCAGCCCGCGCCGCGCCCGCGCGTGCCGCTCGGCCCGGCCGACGCCGCGCATCTTGAGGCCGAACGCCACGTTGTCCAGGCAATCGCGATGCGGGAACAGCGCGTAGCTTTGGAACATCATGGCGGTGCCGCGCCTGGCCGGGGGCACGTCCGTCACGTTGCGGCCTTCCACCAGCACGTCGCCCTCCGACACCGCCTCGTGCCCGGCGATCATGCGCAAGGTCGTGGTCTTGCCGCAGCCGCTCGGCCCCAAGAGGCAGCAGTACACGCCGCGGGGGATGTGCAGCGTCACGGCATCGACGGCGGTGGCGCTGCCATACCGCTTGCTCACCGCGACCAGCTCGACGCCCTGCACCAATCCGCTTGCTCCCAAGATGCCTTGGGGGTTGCAAGCTACGTACCAACGGTCCGTCGGGCTAGGGTTATTTCGTCCCGTACAGCCGGTCGCCCGCGTCGCCGAGGCCGGGGCGGATGTAGCCGTGCTCGTCGAGGCCGCGGTCGATGGCGGCGGTGAACACCGGCACGTCGGGATGCTCGTCCTGCAGCACGGCCAGCCCTTCGGGCGCGGCGAGCAGGCACACGTAGCGCAGTTGCGCGGCGCCCGCCTGCCGCAGCCGGGTCAGCGCGGCGGCGGCGGAGTGCCCGGTCGCCAGCATGGGATCGACCACGACCACCAGCCGCTCCGGGATGTCGTCCGGCAGCTTGAGGTAGTACTCGACCGGCACCAGGGTCGCCGGGTCGCGGTACAGCCCGATGTGCCCGACGCGGGCGGAGGGCACGAGGTCCAGCATCCCGTCCAGGATGCCGTTGCCCGCGCGCAGGATCGGCACGAAGCACAGCTTCTTGCCGGACAGCAGCGGCGCCTCCGTGGCCTCCATCGGCGTCTCGATGGTCACGGTGTCGAGCGGCAGGTCGCGCGTCACCTCGTAGGCCATCAGCAGGCTGATTTCCCGGGCGATCTGCCGGAACTCGGCGGTGGGCGTCGCCTTTTGCCGCAGCAGCGTCAGCTTGTGCTGCACGAGCGGGTGGGCGACCACCGTGACGGCGGGGAAGCGCGCGTCGGGAATTGCCTGCATCAGAACACCGTCCCATCGCTGAGGATGCGCAAGGGCGGCCCGCCATCGGCCCGCCGCTCCGCCGCCGCCTGGCGTCCCGCCGTCCAGGTTCCGCCCTCCAGCAGGCGGGACAGCGGCAGGGTTGCCGCGTCGCCGCCCAGCCGGGCGCGGAGCGGCGGCGCGATCCGGTCGAGCAGCGCCACCGTCAGCGCGCGCCATTCCACCACCGCCGGGTGCCCCGGCGGCAGCGGGTTGTCAGCCAGCCCCGGGTCGCGCAGCCGCAGCACGCCGAGATCGAGGAACAGCCCGCCGTTGCGGTACTCCGGCAGGCCGGTCAGCGCCTCGATCCCCGCGACGGGAACGCCCGCGTCCTCGAACACCTCGATCAGCGAGTAGGCCAGCCATTGCGAGAGCTTATGGAAAGGCACCAGCCCGGCGCTGCCCGCCGGTCCGCCGGCGAGCGGCAGGTCCGGGTAGCGCCACACGTCGCCCAGGCTGCGCCCGGCAAGCACGATGCGCGGCGGCCAGACCGGGCCGAAACCGTCCAGCACCGCCGCCAGGATGTCGCGGGCCGCCACCGTCGCGCGGTCGCCGGCAAGATGATCGAACAGCCGGCCAACCCGGGGATCGTCGCGCCCGAACAGGTCCGGCCGGGCCAGCAGCGCCGCACCGAGGCCGCGCAGCAAAGCCGCGCGCCCTTCCAGCCCCGGCATAGGGTTAGCGTCGTTCACTTGGAAAGCTAGTGCCAGCGCCGCCGCGTCAATCCGGGCCAGCCCGCCGGCATCGGCGCGCATCCCGCCTTCTGCCGAGAACAGCCCGGCCTGGAATGCATGCAGGCTGGCCACCGCCAACCCCTCCGACCGGGAGAGCGTCAGGCCGGTGCCCGGCTCGGCATAGCGCCAGCTTCCAGCGCCCGCGTCCAGCAGCACGCTGACCACGCAAAGCTCGACCCGCGCCCGTGCAGCCTCTGCCGCCCCCAAATCGGCCAGCACGGCGCCCAACGGTCCCCAGCGGTCGAAACTGCCCGCCGCAAAGTGCCGCCAGCGCGCGTGATGCGGGATGCGGAGGTCCGGATAAGCGCCGCGGACGACCGACGCGACGTAGGCCGCGGCATCGTCCAGCCGCGCGAGGTCCACGGTGAAATGCCGCAGCCCGTCCGCTTCCGCCAAGGCCAGCATCACCTGGGCGCGGCTGCGAACCGCCTCCGCGGTGCAGAGCCAGGCTGCCGCCTCGGCCTCACTCATCCAGCGCGCGGCCCTTGGCCTCGTGCAGGACCTCGGGCGGTGGCACGGCGTCGGTGTAGTAGCCGGCCGCCTTCTTCGCATCCATCTCGACGCTGGCATCGGCGGGGATCAACTCGTCGGGGATGGCGACGCGCTCCACCACCTCGATGCCGCTCGCCACGATGGGCGCGTACTTCATGTTGCTCATGGACACCAGCCGGTCGATGCGGGTGATGCCGAGCCAGTGCAGCACGTCCGGCATCAGTTCCTGGAACCGCATGTCCTGCACGCCCGCGACGCACTCCGTCCGCTGGAAATAGGCGTCCGCCCGGTCGCCGCCCTCCTGCCGCTTGCGGGCGTTATAGACCAGGAACTTCGTCACCTCCCCGAGCGCCCGGCCTTCCTTGCGGTTGTATACCACGACGCCGACGCCGCCGGCCTGCGCCGTCTCGATGCAAACCTCGACGCCGTGGGCCAGATAGGGCCGGCAGGTGCAGATGTCGGAGCCGAACACGTCGGAGCCGTTGCACTCGTCATGCACGCGGCAGGCGATCCGGGTCTCGGCCCGGCCCAGCCCGGCAGGGTCGCCGAACAGGTACACCGTCATGCCGCCGATGGGCGGCAGGAACACGTCGAGGTCCGGCCGGGTCACCAATTCGGGGAACATGCCGCCGGTCTGCTCGAACAGGCCGCGGCGCAGGTCGGCGACGCCGATGCCGAAGCGGCGCGCGACGCCGGGCAGGTGCCAGACCGGCTCAATCGCGACCTTGGTCACGCGCACGTTGCCGGCGGCGTCCAGCACCGTGCCGTCCGGACGCAGCCGCCCGGCCCGCACGGCATCGGCGATCTCCGGCATGTTGATGTGGGCGCGGGTCACGGCGATGGACGGCCGCACATCGACGCCCCCGGCGATGCGGTCGGCGAACAGCTCGGTGCTCAGGTGCCCCCAAGGATCGAGCGAGACGATGGCGTCCCCGTTGGACCATTGCGGGAACGGCCCGATCCGCACCGCCGGGCTGGTGTTGGTCAGGTCCGGCTGGTGGTCCGACGCAAGCTGCCCGGCCGCGACCGCGAGCGCGCGATACACCGAGTAGGCGCCGGAATGCGTGCCGATGGCGTTGCGGTTCGGCCCGGCGTTCAGCGTCGCGACCACGGCGCCGCGCACCCGGCCGTCCGCGCTGCCCCAGTCGATCCGCCGGTTGCCCGCGCCGGCGTTGCCGGGATGCGACGACAGCACGATCGGGCGCGGCACGGGCCGCTTCTCGTTGGTCCGCACCGGCGGCTCGTTCCAGTCGATGGCAGGCTCCTGTCGCAATAGAGGCCAGGCTAGTGAGAACCCGGCGGGTTGGTCAACGGCGCACGCCCAGCCATCCCACGCCGGTCACTCTACACCGAAATGAGTGACGGATTGGTTAACGTTGCGCGCCGGGGCAGTCCGGCCCGCTTGAAAATATTGTAACCGTGCATATCATAACCGTATGGACAATGTGTCTTCCCAACTGGACGAGGTGGAACTTCTGCCGACCCGCAGCTTCGGCTACCGGCTTTGGATGCTGCGGCACGCCTGGACGCGGCGGATCGAGGCGGTGCTGCAGGCGACGGGGCTGACGCACATGCAGTTCTTCCTGCTGCGCGCCCTCGAAGCGGTTGTGGGCCTCGGCGAAGTGCCGACGCAGAGCCGCCTTGCCGATGGCTTGCATATCGACCGCATGACCGCGAGCAAGGTGCTGCGCAACCTCGAAGCCAAGGGGTTGCTGGTCCGCGCCGTGCATCCGGACGACCCGCGCGCCAACAGCGTGGCGCTGACGGAGGCCGGCGCCGTGCTGCTGCGCCGGGCGACGCTGCTGGCGGTGACGGAGCAGGACCGATTTTTCGGCCGGCTTGGTGAAGCGCGCAAGGCGGAGTTCAGCATCATGCTGGATGAGTTGCTGACCAATGACGGTTGCCCCTTTGCCTCCATATCGAAAGAGCTTGAATGATGGACGGTTCGCAACCTGTGACGGCCGAGCGGCCCTTGGTCAGCCAGGCACCCTTGCCGGCGCCCGGCGCCCCGGCGCCCCGGCCCCGGCGTTCGCGCAAGCGCGCGCTGCTGGCCACGGCGGCGCTGGTGTTGCTGGCGGGGGCTGGGTACTTCGGCTACGGCTGGTGGACCACGGGCCGCTTCCTGGAAGAAACGGACGACGCCTATGTGCAGGCGGACATGGTCGCCGTGTCGTCGCGCGTCGCCGGGCAGGTGGCGGAGGTGCCGGCGGGGGACAACCAGCGGGTCCGCAAGGGCGACGTGCTCGCCCGGCTGGACGACCGCGACCTGCAGGCGGCGCAGGCGCAGGCGCGCGCCGACGTGGCCGCGGCGGAGGCGGACATCCAGTCCCTCCAGGCGCAGCTTCGCCTGCAGGACAGCACGGTCGCCGCTGCGGACGCCGACATCGCCAGCGCCGATGCCTCTGCCGCCTACGCGAAGTTCGAGTTCACCCGCTACACGGACCTGGTGCGGACCGGCACCGGGTCGCTGCAGCGGGCGCAGCAGGCGGACGCCGACATCAAGGGGCGGGACGCCGCCGCCGCCCGTGCCCGCGCCGCGGCGGAGGGCGCCCGGCAGCAGGCGACGGTCCTGCACGCCCAACTGAGCCGCGCCCAGGCAGCGCTGCTGCGCGCCCGGGCGGTGGCGGACCAGGCGGCGCTGAACTTGTCTTATGCAACCATCACGGCGCCCGTTGATGGCGCGGTGGGCGACCGCACAGTGCGGGCCGGCCAGTATGTACAGCCGGCGACCCGGCTGCTCAACGTGGTGCCGATGGACGCCGGGCTGTACGTGATCGCGAACTTCAAGGAGACGCAGCTCGCCCGCATGGGCGTGGGGGAGGCGGTGCGCCTCCAAGTGGACATGCTCGGGGGCGAGCCATTGCTTGGCACGGTGGACAGCCTGGCGCCCGGCAGCGGCTCCACCTTCGCCCTGCTGCCGCCGGAGAACGCCACCGGCAACTTCACCAAGATCGTGCAGCGCGTCCCGGTGCGCGTCCGCCTCGCCCCCGACGCGCGGCTTGCGCAGTTGCGTCCGGGCCTGTCGGTCACGGCGTCGGTCGATACGCGCACGGCGCCGCCGGGGCCGCTGCGGACGCTGGCGGAGCGATGAGCGGCGCCGTCGCCGCGGCGGGCGCCGCGCCGCCGGCTGCCCGGGCGGGGCTGCGGGACTGGGTGGCGTTCCTGGGCGGCTCGCTCGGCGCGTTCATGGCGGTGCTCGACATCCAGATCACCAACAGCAGCCTGGCCGACATCCAGGGTACGTTGGGCGCCAGCCTCGACGAGGGGAGCTGGATCAGCACGGGCTACCTGATCGCCGAGATCATCGTGATCCCGATGACCGGCTGGCTCGCCGGGGTGTTCAGCCTGCGCCGCTACCTGGTCGTGAACGCGCTGCTGTTCCTGGGCTTCTCCGTGCTGTGCGGATTGGCGACCAACCTCAGCGAGATGATCCTGTTCCGCATCGGCCAGGGCTTCTGCGGCGGCGTGCTGATCCCGACCGCCTTCACCATCATGCTGATCCGCATCCCCGGCAGCCAGCGCGCCGTCGCCGGAGCCATCTTCGGCTTGACGCTGACCTTCGCCCCGGCCATCGGCCCCGCAATCGGCGGCTGGCTGACCGACACCTATTCGTGGCACTGGATCTTCTACATCAACCTGATCCCCGGGGCCGCGCTGGTGGCGATGATCTGGTGGGGGCTGGACCCGCAGCCGATGCGGCTGGAGCAACTGGCCCGCGGCGACTGGACCGGCATCGCCTGCATGGCAATCGGCCTCGGCAGCCTTGAGTACGTGCTGGAGGAGGGGCAGCGGAAGGACTGGTTCGGCGACCGCTCCATCGTGCTTTGCGCCGTGCTGGCCGCGGTGTTCACCACCGCGTTCCTGGCGGTCGAGCTGCTGAAGAAGGAGCCGTTCATCGACCTTCGCCTGCTGCGCCGGCGCTCGCTGTCTGCGGCCTGCGCGGTGAACTTCGCCACCGGCCTGGCGCTGTACGGCACGGTCTACATCCTGCCGCTCTATCTGTCGCGCGTGCAGGGCTACAACGCGTCGCAGATCGGCGAGGTGCAGATGTGGATGGGGCTGCCGCAGCTTGCCATCCTGCCGTTCCTTCCCTTCGTCCTCCGCCGGTTCGACAGCCGGGCGGTGCTCGCCTTCGGCATCAGCCTGTTCGCGGCAAGCTGCCTGATGAACGGCTTCGGCATGTCGGCCGACACGGGGATGGACCAGTTGAAGTGGTCGCAGCTCGTGCGGGCGCTGGGCCAGCCGTTCATCATCTCGCCCCTGTCGCAGATGGCGACCGTCGGCATCGGCCCGGCGCAGGCCGGGGCGGCGAGCGCGCTGTTCAACATGTTCCGCAACCTGGGCGGCAGCTTCGGCATCGCCATGCTGGCGACGGCGGCGGAGCACCGGGAGCATTGGCACTTCTCCGCCATTGCCGAGCGGGTGACGCAGAACTCGGTGCTGCTGGCGGAACGGCTGGGGCAGATGGCGCAGGCGGCCGGCCCGGAGGGGGCGCTGGCGCGGTTGGCGATCCAGGTGCGGCGGCAGGCGACGGTGATGGGCTATGCCGACTGCTTCCTGCTGATCGGCGCCGGGCTGCTGCTGAGCCTTTTGGGCATCGTGTTCCTGTCCCGCGCCCAGGCGGGCCGCCCGGGCGGCGGGCATTAAGGAGGACGCGATGGCACAGGACCCCCGGACCATTGACGCCGTGCTGCGCCGGGCCGTGGACGCCGGGGAGGTCCCGGGCGTCGTGGCGCTCGCCGCGACCGAGGAGGGCGTGTTCTACGAAAGCGCGTTCGGCACGCGGGACCTCGCACAGGGCACGGCGATGACCCTCGATACGATGTTCCGCATCGCCTCGATGACCAAGGCAGTGACGTCGGTCGCGGCGCTGCAGCTCGTCGAGCAGGGCAAGCTCACGCTGGACGGCCCGTTGCCCGACATCGACCCGGCCCTGTCCGCGCCGCAGGTGCTGGAGGGCTTCGACCCGTCCGGCACGCCGCGGCTGCGCCCGGCCCGGTGCCCGATCACGCTCCGCCACCTGCTGGCCCATACCGCCGGGTTCGGCAACGAGCAGTGGAGCGCCGATATGGTCCGCTACATCAAGGCGAGCGGCACGCCTTCGGCCAGCACCGGCAAGCTTGCATCCCTGCGCTTGCCGCTGATGTTCGATCCCGGGGCGCGTTGGGAGTACGGCGTCAACACCGACTGGGTCGGGCTGCTCATCGAGGCGGCGGGCGGGCAGAAGCTCGACGCTTATTTCCAACAGCACATCTTCGGTCCGCTCGGCATGGCGGACACCAGCTTCACACCCACCTCCGAGCAGTGGGCGCGGATGGCGTCCGTCCACCAACGGCAGGCGGACGCCTTGCAGCCGCAGCAGCACGAAACCCCGTTCACGCCGGAGTTCCTGCGGGGCGGCGGCGGCCTTTACTCGACCGCATCGGACTGCATGGCGTTCCTGCAGGCGCTGCTGCATGACGGCACGTTCAACGGCGCCCGCATCCTGCGCCCGGAGACGGTCGCCACCCTGGGCCAGAACCAGATCGGCGGAATCGAGGCCGGGGTTTCAACGACGACCGCCCCCGCCCGCTCGGCCGACATCGACTTCTTCCCGGGCGCCAGCCTGAAATGGGGCCTGGCCACGATGATCAACATGCAGCCCGGCCCGGACGGCCGCAGCGCCGGCACGCTGACCTGGGCCGGCCTGTTCAATACCCATTACTGGATCGACCCGGCCCGCCGCGTCGTCGGCGTGCTGATGACCCAAATCCTGCCGTTCGGCGATTCGGCGACGATGCGGCTGTATGGGAGGTTCGAGCGTGCAGTTTACGACTCGCTGAACATCGCCTGACCCGCCTCCGGCAACGGCAACGGCAGCGGTTGCCCGGCCCGCTCCCGCTGCACGCGGCGATGCATCCACGACGTGAGCAGCGGGGTCAGCACCGCGGTCACGATGACGGAGGCGGCGACCTGAACCGTGGCAATCGGCGCGATGGCGGCGTAGCTGGGATCGGCAATCGCGATGGCCTTCGGCACCGCGGCGGCGTTGCCCGCGGTGCTGCTGGCCGCGGCGCCCGCAATGCCGGAGCCGCCGAGCGCGCGGTCGGCCAGGATGCAGAGCGTGCCGGTCACGACGCACACGAACACGCCGAGCAGCACCCCGGACGGCCCCGCCGTGAGCACGTTCATCAGGTTGATGTTCTGCCCGAGCGTGAACGCCATGAACGGCACGATGACCGGCTCGTGCTTGCCGAAGAAGTCCCGCAGGTCGCCGTCGAGGTTGCCGAGCACCGCCCCGGCCGCGATGGGCGCCACCACCGACACCATGGCGATCCACGGGATGGTCGCGAGGCCCGCGCCGACCAGGAACAGCATGGTGACGAACGGCCCGGTCTCGATGCTCTGCGGCACGTAGGTGCCGGCGTCCTCCTTGTCGCCCATTACGCTGGTCAGCGCCATGAACATGCCGCCGTTGGTGTCGCTGAGCGCCACCATGAGCGCCAGCGAGCTGTAGCCGAACAGGCTGCCGTCCGAGAGCTTGGCGACTGCGAGCGCCACGGCGACGGCGATGCCGAGCTTGGCGCCCATGATGCCGAAGCCGCGCTTCAGCATGCGGGGCGCCGCGTTCAGCGTCATCTTGGTGCCCACGGTGAACAGGTACATGCCGAGCACCGTGTTGTAGCCGGCGTTGCTCAATCCCTCCGTGAAGCCGCCGATCTTCAGCAGGTTGGGCGCAAGCGTGTTGACCAGCATGCCAAGGAACAGCGGCACGACCATCAGCCCGCCCGGCACCCGGTTGATGAAGCGCATGATCGGCATCGTCTCTTTCCCTTGTCGCGGCCCGGCGTGATGCCTTTGCTGGCTCTGGCCGGCATCTTCGGGCGTCTTGGGGGAAAGTTGCAAGCGGCGCAGGGACCGGGCCGTCCGATCCCTGCGCCGCCGCGCGCGGGCTAAAGCGCGCCGACGTTGCCCTGGTAGTCGCAGAACACGCCCACGGCGGTGCCGTTGCGCATCGCCTTGCCGCGCCACACGCCGCTGTGGTCCTTCTGCAGCCCCGTGACCTGGGTGAAGCCGCCGGTCTCGATGCGCCGGCGTGCCTCGCGCATGGAGAAGCTGTTGGAGCCGGGCACCGGGGCGGCGGCGGTCTTGCGGTCGGCGTCTGAGGTGGTGACGGCGGGCTGCGACGGGCTGCCGTTGTTGCGCTCGCTCCGGGGGCCTTCCGTGCCGAAGTGGCCGCCGAACGTGGACATGGAGCCGTGCGGCGCCGGAACCGCCTCGCCCGGCACGACCCCGGTCACGGAGCCGTTGCGCCCAATGGTGGAGGGCGTGCCTGGCGCGATGTAGTACGTGCCGCTGGGATTGGCTGGCGGGGTCTGCGCCCATGCCGTGCCGCACAGGAGCGCCGCGGCCATGCCAAAGCCGAGTGCCTTCATTGAAGAGTTCCTTCCTGAAACCGTGTGACGAACGTTGTGCCGTGCTGCGCAGTTGCGATCACGGACGCGCCAGACAATGCTAGACAGGCAATGCTGGGCGACGCGGCGGGATATGGCATGGCCGCGTTGGATGGGGAGATGGTGGGATGGACGCTGCGGCACCGGACAATGCGGGCCAGGTCGAGTACTGGAACGGCGAGGCGGGACAGCGTTGGGTGCGCAGCCAGGACCGCATGGACCGGGCGTTCCAGCCCTTGACCGCGGCCTTGATGGAGCGCGCCGCGCCGCGTCCGGGCGAGCGCGCGGCCGACATCGGCTGCGGCTGCGGCGACCTCAGCCTGTTGCTGGCGGGCCGTCTCGGGGCGGAGGGACGGGTGCTCGCGGTGGACGTGTCGCGGCCGATGCTGGACCGGGGCCGGGCGCGGGCGCTGGCTGAAGCGGGGCACGCGGCCATCGACTGGCAGGAAGCGGACGCCGCGGCCTGGCCGTTTCCGGAGGGCGGGTTCGACCTGCTGATCTCCCGCTTTGGCGTGATGTTCTTCGCCGCCCCGGCCGAGGCCTTCCGCAACATGCGCCGCGCGCTGCGGCCCGGCGGGCGGCTCGCGATGCTGTGCTGGCGTCCGATGCAGGACAATGCCTGGGTGGCGGTGCCCCGCGCGGCGATGCTCCCCGTCGTGCCGGCGCCCGAGCCCATGCCGCCGCATGCGCCGGGTCCGTTCGCGTTTGCCGACGCCGCCCGGGTGGGCGCGATCCTGACCGAGGCCGGTTTCACGGCGGTCGCCAGCGTGGGCGTCGATGCGGCGCTGGACACCGCCGTCCCGGGCAGCACGGACGCGGCGGCGCTGGACGACGCGGTGCGGTTCGCGACCGAGTCCGGCCCAGCTTCCGCCCTGCTGCGCGACGTGGACGACGCGACGCGGGAGCGCGCCGTCGCCGCCGTCCGCGCCGCGTTGCGCGACAGGGCCACGGTGCGCGGCCGAGCCGGTGGCGGCCGGGCATCGCTCGGCGCCGCCTGCTGGCTGTTCACCGCGGAGAACCCGGGCGCCGCCGGGCACGCCCTTTGACCGCGCCAGACTTCGCGGCCCTGGCCGCGCGCTGCCGCGTTTCGCCGGGCGAGGCGGTGCGCCTGGACGACCATGACCCGGCGGACCGCATGGGGCTGTCCAAGGCGGACGCGGAGGCGATGCTGGCCGCGGGCGCCGAACGCCTCGCCGTGCTGCATGGCCGGCTGTTCGCGCAGCGCGCCTGGTCGGTGCTGCTGGTGCTGCAGGGCATGGACAGCAGCGGCAAGGACGGGGCGATCAAGCGGCTCGTGGCCGGGCTGAACCCGCAGGGCCTGCGCGTCACCTCGTTCGCCGCGCCGAACGCCGAGGAGCGCTCGCACGACTTCCTGTGGCGCATCCACCGTGCCCTGCCGCCGCGCGGCACGGTCGGCGTGTTCAACCGCAGCCACTACGAGGACGTGCTGGTGCCCCGCGTGGAGCCGGGCGCACTGGTGGGTCTAGGCCTCCCGGCCAGTCTGGCGGGGCCGGAAATCTGGACGCAGCGGCTCGGCGCCATTGTCGGGTTCGAGAGCTATCTCGTCCAGCAAGGCACAGCACAGGCCAAAATCTTCTTGCACCTATCCCGGGATGAGCAGCGCAAGCGGCTGCTGGCCCGCCTGGACGATCCCGCCAAAGCCTGGAAGTTCGATCCATCGGACACCACGGCGCGCGACCGCTGGGCGGAGTACCGGTCGGCCTACGAGGCGGCGATGAGCGCGACGGCGACGGCCGCGGCACCCTGGTTCATCGTGCCGGCCGACAGCAAGCCGGTGGCGCGGGCTTTGGTGCAGGCGATCCTGCAAGCGACGATGGAGGGCCTGGATCTGGACATGCCGCCTTTGTCGCCGGAACGCCGGGCGCAGATGGCGGAGGCACGCAAGCAGCTTGTGGGATGATCCGCGCTAAAGCTCCACCTGGGTGCCCAGCTCGACGACGCGCTTGGGCGGGATCTGGAAGTAGCTCGACGCGCTCACGGCGTTGCGGGTCATGAAGGCGTAAAGCCGCTCCCGCCACCGGGGCATGTCGGGGTGCACGGTGGGCACCGGCGTTTCGCGCCCGAGGAAGAAGGACGTTTCGGAGATGTCGATGGGGAACTCCGCCCGGTGCGCGTCCAGCGCCGCCGGCACGTCCGGCGCCTCTGCGAAGCCGAAGCGCAGGGTGATCTCTGTGAAGCTCTTGTCGACCGGCTGCACCGTCATGCGCTGGTCGCCTTGGACAAAGGGCACCCGCTCGGTGATCACCGTCAGCAACGCGACGCGCTCGTGCAGCACCTTGTTGTGCTTGAGGTTGTCGGTCAGGGAGTAGGGCGCCGTCGCCCGGCGGGCCGCGAGGTAGACCGCCGTGCCCTTCACCCGTGGCAGCGCCGGGTCCAGCCGGGCGAGGAACTGGTCGATCGGCAGGTTGTCCGCGCTGGTGCGCTCCAGCACGATCTGCCGGCCGCGGCGCCAGGTGGACATCAGCGTGAACACGACGACGCCGACCAGCAGCGGGAACCAGCCGCCTTGCGGAATTTTCACCGCGTTCGCTGCGAAAAAGGCGAGGTCCACGACCGAGAAGAAGCCGATCACCAGCGCCGTCACCGGCACGCTCCAATGCCACAGCCGGCGGGCGACGAGGGCGAGCAGGCCCGTGGTGATCACCATGGTGCCCGCCACCGCGATGCCATACGCCGCCGCCAGGTTGTCCGAGGACCCGAACGCCAGCACCAGCCCAATCACGCACAGCATCAGCAGCCAGTTGATCTGCGGCACGTAAACCTGGCCGATGGCCTCCTCCGACGTTTGGCGGACGTCGAGCCGGGGCAGCAGGCTGAGCTGCATGGCCTGCTGCGATAGGGAGAACGCGCCGGAAATCACCGCCTGGGACGCGATCACCGTGGCCGCCGTGGCGAGCGCCACGACCGGCACCAGCGCCCAGTCCGGGAACAGCTTGAAGAACGGCATGTCGGCCGCGTCGGGGTGGGCGAGCACGAGCGCGCCCTGGCCGAAGTAGTTGAGCGCCAGCGCCGGCAGCACGAAGGCGAACCAATCGAGCCGGATCGGGCCGCGGCCGAAATGCCCCATGTCGGCATACAGCGCCTCTGCCCCCGTCATGGCGAGGAACACCGAGCCGAGCGCCAGGAAGCCGATAGCGCCGTGGCTTGCCAAGAAACGGACAGCGTACAGCGGGTTGAGCGCCGCCAACACGCCGAGGTTCTGCACCACCTGCACCAGCCCGGTCCCGGCCAGCACGGCGAACCACGCCACCATCACCGGGCCGAAATACGCGCCGATGCGCTCGCTGCCCCGGCTTTGCACCACGAACAGCCCGATCAGCACGGCCACCGTGATCGGGACGACGTAGGGCTTGAGGGAGGGCGCGGCGACCTCCAGCCCCTCGATGGCGCTGAGCACCGAGATGGCCGGGGTGATCATGCCGTCGCCGTAGAACAGCGCGGCGCCGGCGATGCCGACCATGAGCAGGGCGGTGCGCCGCCGCGGATCGGCCTCCGAATGCGCGGCCAGGCCGAGCAGCGCCATGATGCCGCCCTCGCCGTCGTTGTCGGCGCGCATGACGAACAGCACGTACTTGACGGTGACAACGATCATCAGCGCCCAGAAGATCAGGGACAGCAGGCCCAGCACCGTTTCGGTCTCAGTGCCGCCGCCGGCCGCCTTCAGGCATTCGCGCAGCGTGTAGATCGGGCTGGTGCCGATGTCGCCGTACACGACGCCGAGCGCGCCGATGACGAGGGCGCGGCGCATGGGGTCCGCAGTCGTGGCGCTGGGTGCTTGGCTGGACATCGTGCCTCCACGGCGCGAAGCCGCCCTTGTCGGTTGGCCTGCCGGTCCATGAACCGGCAGGTCTTCCTTCAATGCAGAGACATCAGGTGAGTTGCACGCTGACAAAGACGGGCGGCCTGCATCGCCCGTCGGCAATCGCCCATTAGCCTTGGGCGGACGGCACCGCGACGAACAGGCTGTGGCCGTCCCGCAGCACGCGAAGCGCCACGGCCTGCTGGCCCTTCTGCTCGCGGCCTTGCTGCGCGCGGCCCTGCTGCGCACGGATCGCCTGCACCGCCTGCTCCGGCGTCGCGACCGGGCGGTTGCCGACGCTTTGCAGCACGTCGCCGGGCTTCAGCCCCGCCTCGCTCGCCGGGCTGTTCGGACGCACGGCCGCGATCACAGCACCCGTCACGTCGTCGCCGAGGCCCAGGCTTTCCCGCGCGGCCGGGTTGATCGGCGCGAGCGCCAGGCCGATCTTGCCGCCTGACTGCTGCTCGCCCGGCGCCCCGGCGTCGGCAACCTTCTCCGGCAGCGCCGCCGTGGTCATGGCCAGCTTCTGCTCCGCGCCGTCGCGCAGCACCGTCACATTCGTGCTGGTGCCGGGCCGCAGCGCCGCCACCTGGCGGGCCAGGGCGCGCGGATCGTCGACCGCCTTGCCGTCCACCGCCGTCACCACGTCCCCTGGGCGCAGCCCGGCCTTTGCCGCCGGCCCGTTCGCCTCGACATCCGCGACCAGGGCGCCCGTGGCGTGCGGCAGCTTCAGCGCCGACGCCATCTCGGGGTTCAGCTTCTGCGACATCACGCCCAAGTAGCCGCGGTCCAAATGGCCGTGCTCTTCCAGCTCCGCCACCACCTGCTTGACCAGGTTGGACGGGATGGCGAAGCCGATGCCGACCGAGCCGCCGGACGGGCTGAAGATCGCGGTGTTCACGCCCACCACGCTGCCGTCCGTGCTGAACAGCGGGCCGCCGGAGTTGCCGCGGTTGATCGGCGCGTCGACCTGCAGGAAGTCGTCATACGGCCCGGCGCCGATGTCGCGCCCGCGCGCCGAGACGATGCCCGCCGTCACGGTCCCGCCCAGCCCGAACGGGTTGCCCATCGCGACCACCCAATCGCCCGGGCGCGCCTTGTCGCTGTCGCCCAAGGACAGGAACGGCAGCTTCGCCCCGGCCTCGACCTGCAGCACGGCGATGTCGGTGCGGGGGTCGCGGCCCACCACGCGGGCGTCCAGCTCCCGCCCGTCGTCGAGCGTCACGACGACCTTGGTCGCGCCATCGACGACATGGTTATTGGTGACGACGTGGCCCTCGGCATCGACGATGAAGCCGGAGCCGAGCGCCTTGGTCGGGCGGCCCTCGTTGCCGTCAGGCCGGCTGCCGAAGAAATGGCGGAAGGTCTGGTCCTGCTCCGACCCCTGCGGGAACGGCGAGTTGGCCTGCTCCGCCTGCACGCGCTCGGTGCTGGTGATGGTCACGACCGCGGGGCGCACGCGGGCCACGAGGTCGCCGAAGCCCGGCAGCGCCGGGACGGAGGGCGCCGCGATGGGCGCCGCGGCCCGCCCTTCGGCGGCGGCGGGGCGCAGCGTGGCGCCGATGCCGCCCAGCGCGGTGCCGGCCAGCAGCACGGCGGCGAAGGCGGCGCGGCGGGATTTCAGACTGGACATGGGGTGCTCCTGATTGGCTCTTGCGGATCACTTCCGCATGGGGAGGCATATGCCCCGGCCCCCATGGAGGAACGCCCTGCGCCAACATGTCGAATTTTTCAGAATGGAGGAAAGATCAGCGTGACCGACAAGCCCGGCGCCGCGTCCTCCAGCCGCAGCTCCGCGCCGTGCAGCCGCGCCACGGCGGCAACCAGCGCCAAGCCGAGGCCGCTGCCCGGCATGCTGCGGCTGCGGTCCAGGCGGTAGAACCGTTCCAGCACGCGCCCGCGCTCGCCTATGGGGATGCCGGGTCCGGTGTCGCGGACGCGCAGCGCGGGGCCGGCGCCGGGCGCCGCCGCGACGGACACCTCCACCTGCACGCCGGGGCCGCCGTGGGTCAGCGCGTTCTCGATCAGGTTGGCGGCGGCCTGGCGCAGCAGCGCCGGGTCGCCCTGCACGCGCTGGCCCGGCGCCAAGGCGGTCTGCAGGCGCTGCCCGGCGTCCTCCGCAACGGCCGCGTAAAGCTCCGCGACGTCGCCCGCCAGCGCCGACAGGTCCATCGGCTCCAGGCCCGCGCCGATCAGCCCGGCCTCCACCTGCGCAATGCGCAGCAGGGCGGAGAAGGTCGCCAGCACGCCGTCCAGCTCCACGAGGCTCGCGTCCAGCGTGCGCGCGTCCGCGTCCGGTTCGCGCGGGCGGGCGATGGCCGCTTCAAGCTGCTGGCGCAGGCGGAACAGCGGGCTGCGCAGGTCGTGCGCGACGTTGGCCGTGGTCGAGCGCAGGCCCTCCACCAGCGCCTCGATCCGGGCCAGCACGGCGTTCATCGTGACGGCCAGCCGGTCGAACTCGTCATGCGTGCCGCCGAGCGGCAGGCGGCGCGACAGGTCGCCGGCCATGACGGCCTGCCCGGCCTCCGACACCTGGCGGAGCCGCCGCTCCAGCCGCCGGGCCACGACGAAGCCGAGCAGCAGCGCGGCCAGCGCTGCCACCGCGCCCGCGGCCGGCAGCGTGGCGGTGAGCGCCGCCGCCCCCCGCCGCACCGGCGCCAGGTCCGCGCCCACCAGCAGCTCCAGCCCGCCCGGCAGCGCCGCGCCGAGCACCCGCAGGTCCCGCCCGTCCGGGGCGCGCAACGTGGTGAAGCCGCGCAGCCCGGACGGCACGCCCGCGAGCGCCCCGGCGATCCGGCTGCCGTCGGCGGTGCGCAGCAGCACGAGCGCGCCGCGGCGCCGGGCGGCGGCGGCGATGCTGGCGGCGAAGCCCTGCGGACCCAGGGTTTCCAGATCCTCCAGGTAGCCCTCCGCATCGGCCGCGATGGCTGCGTCGAGCTGCGTGCCGAGCGCGCCCGCCACCCGCAGGTAGGCCCACCCGAACCCCGCGCCGCAGACCAGCACCACCAGGGCGGCCGACAGCGCCGCGACCCGCAGCGCGAAGCTCTGGCGCATCCCGCCCATGCAGGCTTAATCCGGCCCGAACATATACCCGGCGCCGCGCAGGGTGCGGATCAGCGGCGCCCCGCCGTCTTCCCGGGCCGCGTCCAGCTTGCGCCGCAGCCGGCTCACATGGACATCGACCACGTTGGTCGTAGGGTCGAAGTTGAAGTCCCACACCCGCTCCAGCAGCATGGTGCGGGTCAGCACCTGGCCCGGGTGGCGCATCATGAACTCCAGCAGGCGGAACTCGGTCGGCAGCAGCTCCACCGGCTGGCCGGCCCGGCGCACGGTGCGGCGCAGCAGGTTCATCTCCACGTCGGCGACGCGCAGGATCGCGGCCTCCCCCTCGCTGGTGGCGCCGGCCCGCCGGGTCATGGCGTCGAGGCGGGCGCGCAGCTCGCTGAAGGCGAAGGGCTTGGCCAGGTAGTCGTCGGCGCCGGCGTCCAGCCCGTCCACCCGGGCATCGACCTCGCCCAGCGCCGTGACGATCAGCACCGGGGTGCGGTTATCGGACGCGCGCAGCGCCCGCAGGATGCTCAAGCCGTCGGGACCCGGCAGCATCCGGTCGGCGATAATCGCGTCGAA
>JAABUQ010002473.1_pt1 | contig 36501 bp, 31 predicted proteins | sample 5560001 | NCBI WGS metagenome assembly JAABUQ01 (sample SAMN10711888, study PRJNA513371) | rock metagenome | isolation source: Antarctica rocks | place: Antarctica: Victoria Land, Finger Mt nord | collected 2015-12-18 | reverse complement strand
GCGCGTGGGGTTGGCAACCGCTCCCGGTTCAGGGTAAACTCTTTTCAAGGCGTAGCTCCTTCAGGTGTAAGCAACCGAAGGCTACGCCGCCTTTATTTCATTTCCCCCGAACATCGGCACGAGCTCTTCGGTATTTGCAGCCTTGCAACATGCAAGCCTCTCATTCGTGAGAACGCACGAGTCGGCGACCTCCTAGTCGCAGCAGGTTCAAAGAAGCACGGGCGCGAGTGCTATTTGGTCTACTACATGGTTGTCAACGAGGTCTTGACATTCGACGAATACTGGGAGGACGAGCGCTTCGAGCGTAAGCGTCCAACCATGGACACGGGCGTCATGAAAGCGGTTGGGGATAACATCTATCATCGCAGCGCCGATGGAGAATGGATTCAGGAATATTCCCTGCATCGTCCGCAAGGTGGCCCGACTGACAACGAACATTTAGAGCGCGACACGAGCTGTCATCGAGTTCTGCTGGGACATCGATTTGCTTACTGGGGAGGCGAAGGTCCAAAAATTCCCAAAGCGTTGCTCGAGAAACACGACAAGCCGTTGGTCGGAGGACGTCCGGTTCGCAATCATTTCAGCGATCGACAAATTACTGATACCTACGCGTGGCTCCAGTCGCTCGATGCGTCGGGATTCGTGGGGCGGCCGCGCGACTGGGTCAAGATTCCTCGTGTAATATCACGCATTCGTACCTGAACGGATTCGCGCGAGCCCGCGCAAAACGGGAACGGTCGCCTCATCAATATGGGGCGTTGCGGCGAGTTCTCGATTCTCGGCGCCCGATAGTCCATTGTTAAGCCGGCGGTCGTCGAAAGATTCGAAATCGCGGCGCGCTGGCCAGTTTCGAATTCGAGGCTGGGGCGGCAAGAGACCAATTGATTCGCAAATGTCCCTCGCGCAGCCGCCGAATCCGCCTAGAACGAAAAGCGGCTTTTTGGCCTCGAGGCATAAAAGCGCCTCCTGAGCAATACCGGGCATGGTGCCCTTGTAACCCTCGGTTCTGCCACCGAGCAGGGCACGGGCGAATATCATCGATGTTGCAGCGGCTCGCATCGCGGCCAGTCCGGTTGACCACTCCTCCGCAGATGGTGCAATTGCCGCGCGCTCTGAGTCATCAGAACGTTCCAATTCACGGCCGTTGAGGTCCATTAGAATAGTCCGAACGACCCGATTATCCAGCGCTAATGTTTCGTGCAGTTGGGCAAACGCGAGACCTGAATGTACTGGCCACGCAAGTAAGTTTTCAAGAATAGGTTCGTCCCGCACCAGCTGCCTATTTTCACGGTAACCGTAAGCGAGATCAATGAGCGCTTGAGTGAACCCACCGGGCCGCAAATCTCCGCCGTAGACGAGGATTGCTCCAAGGGCAAGAAAATGCCGCGCCAGCTCAACCGTGGCATCGTGCACATGTTCGGGTGCAAGGCCCATCTCGCGTAGATCCGGGCTGTCCGAAACAGAGACCCGCAATGCGAACTCCTTTGAGGAGGTGCTGTAGACTCATACGGAACGTTCCGCCACCCATTGCAGCATGCTCAGCAGCTGCGCGCCCGGGCGGACTGTTCCGAAGAGGGCAGCTTCCTCGGCGGCGATGACGGGTTCCGGATAAACGAGCACGATCTCGCGCGTGTGACCGAGTTCGGATAGCATAAGCAATTCCGGCATTCGGGGGACGAAGACGTCGTTGGCGTGCCGATGAGCCTCAATGGTGGCGACCCAGCAGCGCCAGAGAAAATCTCGCAATGCCTCCGTGAGCAGCGTCCCGACAATGACGTCTATGCGATCGACCGCATGAGGATCCATGCGGACCACTGGCACGTTACCGAGGTACGGGAAGCTACGTTCGTCGCTCTCGCCAAGGCAGTTCGCGACGACAAGAGCCACGTGATGCTTCTTCGCTTCGAGCACTTCCCGGCGGCACCATTCGCGTGAGGAATACTTATCGGTGTAGACCGCAACTACCGCGCAGTCCCTGATGTTCTCGAGAATCTCGGTATCGAACTCGAGCCCTGACGAGATATCGTGAACATCAAAAAAAGATGCGAGTCCCTTGACGCAAAAAATGTGCTGTCGGATGGCCTCTGCGATGTGCCTTCTTCGTCTCGCTTCGTGTGACTGACGAAAAGCTTCACTGGTTCGCGGTATTTTCGGCGCTGGGCGGTCGGATTTTCCGGCGACGTGCGCTCGTTAAGCCAGTGCCGAAGCATTCTGCAAAACTGATGGGAAAGGTCCGTTGTGAGACGTCGGAAGCGCTCCTCGAATTCGAGCTCGGCCCACTCGAACCATAAAACTGCCTCGGTCACGAGTCCGATCTGAGTCGCGTCCTTGCTCACGGCAACGGGAAAAATTCTCGATCGCAAACCTGAAGCTTTTGTGGCTTTCTCCAGTTCGTGTGTCCACGCCAGCCAGGCGTCGTCTGTCATCCAGCAATCGTCGACAAGGAGAATCGTCGCTGTCTCCTCCGCATTATCGGTACGCACCGCGGGAAGCGCTGACTCAGGCGTAGGAGTCAGGTAGAGCACCGGTATTCCAGCGCCAGCCCCGACGTTCGAGAGATAATCCCGCCGATAAAACGAGTAAAGTCGAGTGGCAAGCTTTTCGCCGTCCTTAAAGTCGGGGTGCCACACTACGTTAACGACGAGAAAAGGTTTTCCGGTAAGCGGAGGGACATGCGCGTCCTGAAAATCGATTCGATCAGACATCGGGTCTTCGAACCACCAGCCATCTCGCCGAACGATTCGGGAACACCGAAAAGTCGGCCAGCACACGGTCAGTGCGACGGAGTTTCAAGTCGTATCCGCGACGATCCACGTCGAGTGCCATCCTAGCACGATTCGCGAGTGCCGCGAGGACCACTGCCTGTGCGCTAATCAGTAACGCAAGTCCTGGGGGAGACTGCCACTAGAGTAGCGTGATTTCACGGAGTCATCGCGTCGCGCCGCGACCGGTGTAGCGGCTATCGCCACCGCGCCCTATGCGCAACCTGCATCACGAACGAAAAAAAACAGGGCGGTCCGCTGTCCCAACAACACTCACGCTGCGGCCTGGCATAGCAGTTCCGCTTGTTCGAGGACTTGCTCCGTCGCCGATTCGCTCGCGTCGGGTGGATAGCCTTGCTTGCGCAGGGTCTTCTTAATCCGCAGCCTGCACTCACCGTGCACTGCTCAGGCGCACCCGGTACAAGTTCAGCTGACAAAGTAACGCTGATGGCGTTGGCGGGCTTTTGCGTGAAGCGCATGTCGGGCGAAAGCGCACCGACATCTCTTAGCGGCAAATAGAGCAGCTGCTCGGCAGCCAAAGTGCCACTTTTGAGCGCCGTAGAATAAGTCGCGGCCGACTGCGCAATCGATGTTGCAACTGAATAGCTTGAAGGACACTGCTCTTCCCGGCGTTGTTCGGACCAGTCAACACCGTTAGGCGCTTCAAAACGCTGAAAGCCGCGATACCGCGCCGGACAGCGACATGCTGCCGTGTTCGTTTAACCGAGGCTTAGGTAGAACTTTGGGTAGAACTCGACGCCCTGAACAGGAGAAACCCGTAGCCACGGGGTTTCTCCTGGTAGCGCCAACGGGAGTCGAACCCGTCTCTCAGCCTTGAAAGGGCCGCGTCCTAACCGATAGACTATGGCGCCGTGTGGTTCGATGGGCCCGGCTGGATTCGAACCAGCGCGCAACCAGTTATGAGCCGGCCGCTCTACCGCTGAGCTACAGGCCCGCGAGGAAGGCGGTTTGTGCGAAGCGGGGCCGCGACCCTGCCGTCTAGCGGGTAACGGGTCGCATGGGCACGCTTGAAGTCGTCCTCGGCGACATCACGCGCGTTCGCGCCGACGCGATCGTCAATGCGGCAAATCAAGGCCTGATGGGCGGCGGCGGTGTTGACGGCGCAATCCATCGCGCGGGCGGCCCGGCAATCATGGACGCCTGCCGACACATCGGCCGCTGCCCCACCGGCAGCGCGGTCATCACAATCGCCGGCAATCTGCCGGCGACCTACGTTATCCACGCCGTCGCCCCGCGCTATTCCGGTAAGCTCCATGACGCCGACCTCTTGCGGGGCGCCTATGCAACGTCGCTTGCACTCGCCCGCGACCACGAGCTACGCACGATCGCCTTCCCGTCGCTCGGCACCGGCGCCTACGGTTACCCGATCGACGAAGCCGCGCCGCTTGCAATCGCCGTGGCGCGCCAGCATCTTGCAGAGCCGACGTCGCTCGAACGAATCGTCTTCGTCACCTTTAGCGACCGGATCTCTTGGCATACCGCTCCGCGCTCGATGCGACGTAGAATAGCCCGTGCTTGGGTGATTAAGACCACGGTATGACGACGACCGACGAGCGGTTCGCGGAGAAGAAGGCTGCGCTCGACGAGCTCGGTCGGCTCTCGCGCACGAGCTATGAGGCCTCGCCGCCTGGTATGACGTCGAGTTGACCTTTACGTCGAATGCTATCGAAGGCAACACGCTCACGCGAAGCGAGACGGCGATCGTCCTTGAAGGGCATCACCGTGAACGGCAAGCCGTTGCGCGATCACATGGAGGCCGTCGGACAGAAAGACGCGCTCGATTATGTTAGAGGACTAGCGCAGCGTGACGAGCCCATCCAAGAGATCGATATTCGGCACATTCACTCTCTACTTTTCAGACGGAGTGATCCGGAGAACACCGGACGGTACAGCGCCAGTCAACGGATGATCACCGGCTCGGCGGTTATACTGCCATGGCCGGCGCAAATCGGCCGGCTCATGGGCGACCTGACGAAGTGGCTGTCGCACGCGCGCCCAAACGCGGAAACCGCTTTCACCGCACACGAGCGACTTGTTACGATTCATCCTTTTTCCGATGGGAATGGCCGAACGTCGCGCCTCCTCATGAATCTCATACTCCTCACGGCCGGATACCCGCCGGTAACCGTCGGCCCCGAGCAACGAGCCGATTACGTTGCTAGCTTAGAAGCTGCGCAACGATCCTAAACCCTATAACCTTCTCATGGCAAACCGCTTGGACACGAGCTTGGATCATTCCATTAATATCTTGAGGCGCGGCCTCAGCTAACCCGAGCGAAGAGAAACGCCATTTGTGTCGGCCTTTACCCTCCGCGCCGTCGCTCACGAGGTCCGATGTATCGGCGGAGATAAGGTCCGCGCCGTGCAGCTATTTGCTGGTTCGAGTGACGATTTCCTCAATCACGCGACTCAACGCCGTATCGCGCAACTCCTTGGCGATGAGTTTTACGCGTACTTTCGATATCGCGCGTCGGTTTCCGAGTTCGCTTCATGGCAAAACTCACTGACAGCACTCGCCCATCAACTTCGCTATTCGAAGATTCGCGATCACGGCATCGTGCTTGAAATGCAACTGCCGCTGAGCTCTGCAAGACTCGATGCCTTCATCTTTGGTCGCTCCGCGCGCGGAACGAATTCGGCCGTGCTCGTTGAACTCAAACAATGGACGGAGGCCAAACCGAGCGAGTGGGATGATTGCGTCGAGACGTTCGTCGGTGGCTCCGTACGAAAGATGGCTCATCCCAGCGTTCAAGCCCGCGCCTACGCCGGCTATTTGCGCGACGCTCATTCCGCGTTTGACGCCGAGCAGAATGGCGTCTTCATCGCGCCGTGCGCCTGGCTGCACAATATGCATCCGGCAGCCGGAGAGGCACTGCGATCTCGACGCTTTGCGGCCGTGCTCGACGAAGTCCCGTTGTACCTCAATCACGATGCAGACACACTGGCTGAATATCTTGCAAGCCACGTCGGAGCCGGTAGCGGAATTCCAATCATGGAACGCGTCCTTTCCGGGAAGCATGCCCCTTCGCGCCGATTGCTCGAGCACACCGCTGCAATGGTGCGTGGGGAGCCGCGGTATCGGCTACTCGATGATCAGATCGTCGCTTACAACACCGTTCTCGGGATGGTAAGACGCGCGACTAAGGACAAACGGGGGAAGGCCGTCGTGGTCGTGCGCGGCGGTCCAGGAACTGGAAAGTCGGTCATCGCGCTCAATCTCCTCGGCACGCTATCGAAGAGCGGCTTCAATGCGCAACATGCTACCGGAAGCAAGGCGTTTACCGAAAACTTGTGGCGTGTGCTAGGCCCGCGAAGCAAAGCACAGGTTCGCTTTTTCAACAACTTCGGAAGAGCCGAATCGGATAGCATCGACGTCATACTGGCCGACGAGGCGCATCGAATTCGATCGACAAGCAATCATCGGTTCACGCCAAAGGCGCTCAAATCGGAACGAGCTCAAATTGATGAGATCGTCGACGCATCGAAAGTGGCGGTCTTTTTCATCGACGACCACCAAGCCGTACGTCCCGATGAGGTCGGAAGCACGACGCTCATGAGAGAGACGGCCGTCCGGCATAACGCGCGGTTTGAATCGATAGATCTGCGGACCCAGTTCCGGTGCGCTGGATCTGACGAATACATCGACTGGATTGACCAGTTGTTGGAGATCCGGAAGACTGGAGTTGCAAAGTTCCACGGGAATCCGTTCACGGTCGAAATGTTCAACACACCAATCGATCTCGAAGCCCGCGTCCTCGGACTCGACCGACAGGGATTCGGCGCGCGCATAATGGCTGGCTATTGCTGGCCATGGTCGGAGCCGGATGCGGATGGGCAGCTCCTGCCGGACGTGCAGATCGACGAGTTCAGACGGCCTTGGAATGCCAAACCCGATGCTCGTCGCCTAGCACCCGGTATACCGACGGCACAGTTCTGGGCCTCCGACCCGAGCGGCGCGCGTCAAGTCGGCTGCGTCTATACGGCCCAAGGGTTCGAGTTCGACTACGCAGGCGTGATCTGGGGGGCCGATCTTGTTGTTCGTGATGGAAAATGGGTTGGGCAGCCTTCAGCGTCGCGCGATCATGTCGTCAAGACCCGCAGCGGCGCCCGCTTCACCGACGTCGTAAAAAACGCTTACCGCGTACTCTTGACGCGCGGAATGCGAGGCGTGCTCATCTGCATCCTCGACGCAGAAACCCGCGACTACGTTGCAAGCCGCCTTCGATAGCACTCGCGTTCGGCACGGCGACGGCACAACAGCAGCAGACCGTTTCGAAACGAGGAGTACGCTATGCCGCGTTCACTGACAATGCCTAAGAGTCGGGAACCGATCCCTCCAGGGGAATCCTCGAGGAAGAGTACCGCCTTCCACTTGGGCTCACTCAACAGCAGTTTGAGAAGGCGCTCGGAATCGATCGCGTTCGGTATAGCGCCATTGCAAACGGCCGTCGCAGCGTTACTCCGAATACAGCGCTGCGTTTAGCCCACGTCCTTGGAACATCGGTCGAAATGTAGCTGAGTATGCAGATGTTGTGCGACTTGTACGAAGCGAGTCATACCAAGGACGTCGATAACGTACGCGCTCTCAAACCGCTCGTCCGCGGATACAAGCCTATAGCGCGCGCTCGCGGGTAAGTTTAGACCGGGTTCGGGTTGCGCTCCTCGAACTGGCGCTGGTGCCAGTATGGGTATGGCAGCGGAACGTCGCTGGCGGCGTCGAGGCGTGCGATCTGCTCGAGCGTTAGCTTCCAGGCGACGGCGCCGAGATTGGTGCGCAGCTGTTCTTCGTTGCGCGCGCCGATCACGACGGTGGACACGGTCGGGCGCTCCAGCAGCCAGTTTAGCGCGATCTGCGAAACCGTCTTACCGGTCTCGCTTGCGAGCGCTTCCAGCTCATCGGTGACGCGGTAGAGCTGCTCGTCCGGCACTTGAGGTCCGAAGTCGGCGGCTTCGTGCAAGCGGCTCACCTCCGGCAACGGCTTACCGCGCGAGAGCTTCCCGGTCAAGCGTCCCCACCCGAGCGGACTCCATACCACCGCACCGACGCCCTCGGCCAGCCCGAGCGGCATGAGCTCCCATTCGTAGTCGCGACCCACGAGCGAATAATACGTTTGATTCGCGACATAACGCGCGTAACCGTAACGGTCGGCGATCGCCAGCGACTTCATCAAATGCCAGCCCGAGAAGTTGGACGAGCCGAGATAGCGGATTTTCCCGTCTTGCACGAGGCGGTCGAGCGTCGCGAGCGTCTCCTCGACCGGCGTCATCGCATCGAATCCGTGCAACTGAAACAGATCGATATAGTCCGTGCCGAGACGTCGCAGCTGCGCTTCGATCGTGCGGATGAGATGGAAGCGCGATGAACCGACGTCGTTCGGTCCGTCGCCCGCGCGAAACGTCGCCTTGGTCGAGATCAGTACGTCGTCCCGGCGTCCGCGGATCGCTTCGCCGAGCACCTCTTCCGACTTACCGGCCGAATAGATGTCGGCCGTATCGAACATCGTGAGTCCGGCTTCGAGGCAAATATCGACGAGCCGTCGCGCCTCGTTCGCATCGGTCGTTCCCCACGCGGCTAAGCGCCCGACGCCACCGAACGTTCCGGTGCCCAGACTAAGCTCGGGCACCATGAACCCCGAGCGACCGAGTTGACGATATTCCATGACGCATGTCTCCCGCGTACTGCGCGCTAATCGAAGGCGGCTATTCGCCCTCGCTCATAAGGCCGGAGAGTCGACCGAGTTTGCGCCGCTATCGCCGCGCGAAGGCGTCCGCTCCGGCGTAACGTGCCGCGGTGCCAAGCTGCAATTCGATCGCCATCAGGCGGTTGTACTTCTCCACGCGGTCGCTGCGCGACAGCGAGCCCGTCTTGATTTGGCCCGCGCCTGTCGAGACGGCGAGGTCGGCGATCGTCGTGTCGCCTGTTTCGCCCGAGCGGTGCGAGATAACGCTACGGTAGCCGGCTTTGTGCGCCATCTCCACGGCGTCGAGCGTCTCGGTAAGCGTGCCGATCTGATTCACCTTCACTAGAATTGCGTTGGCGACGCCTTCGCGGATGCCGCGCGCGAGTCGTTCGGTATTAGTGACGAACAGGTCGTCGCCGACGAGTTGTACGGTGTTGCCGATCCGCTCGGTCAGCGCGCGCCAGCCGTCCCAATCGTCTTCCGAGCAGCCGTCTTCGATCGAAATAATGGGGTAGCTCGCGCAGATCCGTTCGTAGAAGTCGACCATCTCCGTCGTCGAGTACGCTTTGCCGGCGCTCTCGGGATAATAGCTGCCGTCGCGGAAGAATTCGGTCGCCGCCGAATCCAGCGCGAGCGCGATTTCGGTCCCGGGTTCATAACCCGCTTTACGGATCGCTTCGACCAGCACGTCGAGTGCTTGTTCGAGTGTATCGAGTGGCGGTGCATAGCCGCCTTCGTCGCCGACAAGCGTCGGCAAGCCGCGCTCGTGCAACAGTTTTCCGAGCGCGTGGAACGTCTCCGCGCCATACCGCACGGCCTCCGCAAGCGACGACGCGCCGACCGGCACGATCATGCATTCCTGAAATTGCAACGCGCCTTCGGCATGCTTGCCGCCGTTAATCACGTTCATCATCGGTACGGGCAGCGTGCTCGCACTCGGGCCGCCGAGATACCGATATAGCGGAAGGCCGACGCTTGCCGCGGCGGCGCGCGCGTTGGCGAGCGACACGCCGAGGATCGCGTTTGCCCCGTACTTCGATTTATTCGGGGTGCCGTCGAGTTCGATCAGCGTCGCATCGAGTTCGCGCTGCGACGTTGCATCGAAGCCCTCGAGCGCAGGGCCGAGCACGTCGTTGACGGCTTCCACCGCGCCGCGCACGCCTTTGCCCCCGTAGCGCTGTGCGTCGCCGTCGCGCAGTTCGACGGCCTCGTATGCCCCCGTCGACGCGCCCGACGGGACCATCGCTTCTTCGACCGCACCGAACGTCGTCGCGACGCTAACGGCGACCGTCGGGTTGCCGCGCGAATCGAGAACCTCGCGCGCGAAGACGCTGTCGATATACGGCCGTCCCGAGCCGCGATACGATTCGATCACGCCGTCGCGCGTTCTTGAATGTGCCGTAGACTTCCCCGGTGAAAGCGCCCGCCCGCAAGGGAGAACACGCATGTCGTTTATGGACAACATCGGAAAAATGGCGTCGGAGTATATCGGCGGCGGCGGCGGAAACCAGCAGGCTGCGGCCGATGCGGCGAGCGACCAGGTTGCGGAGTCGGATCCGAACGAACTCGGCGACCATCTCGCACAGAGCACGAATACGATGGATCAATCGAGCCTCATGGGGCTCGGCCAGCAGCTGCTACACCACTTTACCAATAACGGCGGCTACGACGGCAGCGGGGCCGATGCGGCCGAGGCTGCCGGCACGTCCGAGCAGGCCGTGGCATCGGGCGATTCGGGCGCCGTTGGTTCGCTGGTCGGCTACGCGAAGCAGCATCCGGACGTGCTGCAGGGCGCCGCAAGCGCGTTCATGCAACGCAATCCGGGCGCAATCTCGCAGCTGGCGCCGGGACTGCTACAAGGCATCATGGGGCGGCTCGGCAAGTAGCCCGCTCCGGGAATCGTTAGGTCGCGACCAGCCACTTCTCGAGGTCGTGCGAACGCGAAAAGATCTCGGACGGCTCGAACCAGATGGCGATCTCGCGCTGCGCGCTTTCGGCCGAGTCGCTACCGTGGACGAGATTGCGGCCGATCGTCTGCGCGTAGTCGGCGCGGATCGAACCGGGCGCCGCTTTGATGGGATTGGTCGCCCCGATCGTCGCGCGACAACCTTCGATCGCATCGGAACCTTCGATCACGAGTGCGACGACCGGCGCACTCGTGATGTACTCGACTAGACCCGTGAAGAACGGCTTGCCTTCGTGTTCGGCGTAATGCTTCTTCGCACGCTCGGCATCGACCATCATGAGCTTCATCGCGGCGATCGTGTACCCGCGCCGCTCGAAGCGCGCGAGGATTTCGCCCGTCAGACCGCGCGCGACCGCGTCGGCCTTGCAAAGAATAAGCGTTCGTTCGATAGCCATAGCGCGGCGTAGGTACGCGTCGCCGCCGAGGGAGGCCTTGTGCCGTTTACGATCCGTTCGCTCGCCGTCACCGATAGCACGAACGACGATGCGGCGGCGCTGCTCGGCCGGCCCGATGCCGCAGGAACGGTCATCGTCGCCGATTACCAGCGCGCGGGCCGCGGCCGTCACGCGCGTGCCTGGATCGCACCGCCGGGTTCGTCGCTGCTCTTTACCGCGATCTTGCCGCGCACGCTTGCGAGCACCGATCTATGGGCGACGACGTTCTGGACGGCGCTCGGCGTTGCCGATGGCATCGAAGCGGCGACTGGCGTGCGCGCCGGACTCCAATGGCCGAATGATCTGTTGCTCGGCGGACGCAAGTGCTGCGGCATCCTGTGCGTCTCGCGGGTAAACGGCGACGAAGCATGGGTCGGTTGCGGCGTGGGTCTCAACGTCGTACGCCCACCCGGCGACGCCGCGCTCGAGGCCATCGCCCCGCCGCCGGCGTTTCTTTCCGACGGCCTCGCTTCTGCGCCGAGCCGGGACGCCGTTCTTGCGACGATTCTCGCGGCGTTCGAGCGGCGTCTCGGCGCGCTTCGCGACCCCGCCGGCATCGCACGCGCGTGGGAAGCGCGCGCCGGCCTTAGCGGAACGCCATACCGGTTACTGGTCGACGGCGAATCGGCGCCGCTCGACGCGATCGCACGCAGCATCGACGGCGACGGTGCGCTCGTCATCAGCGCCGCCAACGGCCGCGAGCGGCGCATTGCCCTCGCCGACGCCCGCGTGCTGCGCGACGGCGGCTAACGAGCTCTAATGGCTGGCGCGGACTCGCTTTTCGCAGTTCTCGCAGAAGTGCGAGAGCTTGTTATCGGTATCGAAGATCGAGTTTGAGAAATACATCGCGCAGCGCGCATTGTAGCAGTGCTTGAGGCCGAATGCATGACCGAGATCGTGCACGCACTCTTTGAGCGTGCGCTGAAACAGCAGATTCTCGTCGCCGCGCTCGCCGTAGAATTCGTTACGCAGGCGGTGGAACGAGACGAGCGCGATGCGCTGGTCTTCGCTCGCATCACCGAACACGAATTGATGCGAGGTTTTATACAGATCGTAATCGGTGATCGCCAGCCGAATGGTATCGGTGGGCGCTTCGACCGTGGCGATGCGCGCGAGCAAGGTGTTGAAGAACAATTGCTTGCGCGCGCTGTTGAGCGCGCTGCGCGGCACGCGGATCGTCCGATCGACGCGGCAGCTAAAGAGAAAGCGTTCTTCCAGACAGAGGGCCAGGCGCTCGAGGAATCCCGAGTCGAGGCCGTTGATCGGGACGATGCTGATCTGCCCCACGGAAGGCTACATTCGGCGCGCGACCGAGGTGGAACCTGTGCAGCGAAGCGACGCTCGTGGGCGAACGTCGTCGCATGATCGTCGGCATCGGAACGGACCTTGCAGAAGTCGCGCGCTATCGCTTCGACGACGCGAAGCTCGCGTGGTTCGCGCGGAAAGTCTATACGGACGAAGAGATGCGTTATGCGTTTTCCAAGCGCCATTGGGCCGAGCGGTTGGCGGGCTTTTATGCCGCGAAAGAGTCGGCGCGCAAAGCGTTCGGTCATGCCATCCCGTGGCGCCGCGTCGGCGTGCTGCACGAACGCAGCGGCCGTCCGTATCTTACGTTTGGGGGCGACTATGCGGCGCTACTCGCGTCGCGCGGCGTCACGGCCGTGCACCTGACGATAACGCACACGGCGACGATGGCGTCGGCCGTGGTGATGCTCGAGGACGGACGTTGCGCGCGCTGACCGCCGCCCAGATGCGGGAAGCCGACGCCGCGGCCGTGGCTCGCGTCGGCGATGTCGCGCTGATGCGCGCTGCAGGCGACGCGCTCGCCGAAGCGATTCGGCTCGCCGCGCCGGGTGCGCGCGACCTCGTCGCATTCGCCGGGCCGGGCAATAACGGTGGTGACGCGTTTGCCGCCTTCGCGTCGTTCGGCGCAGATGCGCGTCGCATCGTGTATGCCATGCCGGCCGAATCGCCGAGTGCCGGACGGCGGGACGCGGAGCGGCGCGCGCGCGAGTCGGGCGTCGTGACGCGTCCGTTTCCCGCTTCGGCGGAGGCCGCACGTACCGTACTCGCGGGGGCGGGCGTCGCACTCGACGCGCTGCTCGGCACCGGAGCGCGTGCCGAGCTCTCGCCCGAACTCAGCGTAGCCACGACGGCGATGAACGACTGCGCAGCGTGCGTCATCGCCGTCGACATTCCGACCGGCACGGACGCCACGACCGGCGCCGCGGCTGCGAACGCCGTGCGCGCGTACGCGACCGTCGCACTCGGCGCGCCGAAGATCGGCACGTTACTCGAACCGGCCCGCGCACATGCGGGCACCGTGTACGTGGGCGACATCGGCATCGCAGACGACGTCGCGGCGGCCGGCGGCGACCGGTACGACGTGCTCGACGACGCGGCGTTTCTCGCACTCGTGCCGGTGCGCGGCGACGAAGCCGATAAGCGCAGCTCCGGCGCACCGCTCGTCGTTGCGGGGTCCGAGCGCTATCCCGGTGCGGCGGTGCTATGCGCCCGCGGGAGCGCACGGTCGGGCGCCGGTTACGTAACGGTCGCAATCGGCGAACGCGGTGCGGCGGCGGCTCGAGCGCATTTGATGGAACAGGTCGTCGTCACGTACGACGAGCGCGATCCGGCGACCGCGATCGAGGCGCTGCTCGGCCTCACAAAATCGTCGAGCGCCGTTGCCATCGGCCCCGGGCTCGATGCGTCGGAAGCGACGGCCGCAATCGTCGTTGGTTTCGTCGAACGGCTAGAGCTACCGTTCGTTGCCGATGCGAGCGCGCTGCACGTCCTCGCGCGCGATCTCGGCATGCTGCGTGGCAAACGCTGCGTCCTGACGCCACACGCGGGCGAATTCGCGACGTTATCGGGTGAGGGCGCGATCGAGCCGGGAACGCGCATCGCCCGTCTGCGCGCCTTCGTCGCGCGCACCGGCATCACGACGTTGTTGAAAGGCAACGCAACGCTCGTCTGCGACGGCGATACGGTGTTCGTCAATCCGACCGGCACGAGCGCACTGGCAACGGCCGGCACGGGCGACGTCTTAAGCGGCATTATCGCGACGCTTCTTGCCCAAGGCCTGGGTCCGGCCGACGCCGCCCGCGCCGGCGCGTACTGGCACGGCCTCGCCGGCCGCTACGCCGCTCGCGACCGCCGCGTCGGCATCGTCGCCGGCGACGTCGCCGATTCGCTCGGCTATGCGCTTCCATATTCCGCTCGGCGCGGAGCGGGACGTGTTACTAAGCTCGAGACGGGGCCCGCGACGCGGTCAGAGGAGACGGCGTGAATTTCTCAATGTGGCTCGAATACGATCGCGATGAGAACGTTTGGGTTACACACGTTCCCGTACTTAGCGACCTTTCGACGTTTGGATCGACGAAGGACGAAGCGCTAGCGCGCACTGAGGAAGCGAGCGAGAGGCGGCAGTCACGGACCCACGCTCGTTGACCGAGACCGCAACCGCGAATAAACGAACGTTATCCGAATAGACGCGGATCGAGTTTTACCTCGCGCGGCGTTTCGATCGTGATTTCGCCGAACCGTTCGTGCGCGGGATTCAGTAGGACGTTCCAATCATCCGGCGCGACGGCGGACAGAACGCGAAGGGCGAGACTTCTTGCAGTGCGGACGCAGCGATCGCCGATCGCGCTGAGCTCGAACGGCGGCGGCTCGTCGCGCCAACGCGACGGTAATCGCGCGACGTCCACCGTCTCTATCGCATCGTCGGGAACGACGGCAGCTATCGATACAATGTCGACCGGTGCGAGCTCTCGAGAATGTGCACGAGTTGCTCGAGTTGCGCGAGCGCCATACTCGACGCGCAATATACGACGTAGATACCTTTGCCGTTCCACCGTTGTCCGTACAGAGCAGCACCAATGCCGCTGAACGCCGAGGACGCGTGGCGCTCTCGCGAGGCGCCAAACGCGCAATTATGCTACGCCACCGTGCGCGATCGCGGAGAGCGACTGCTCGACGTAGACCGTTCCGATCTCCGTATCGAGCATTTCGAGTGGCGTTCGATTTCCGAGAAACGTGCTGCGAGTAGATAACCATGCCTTGGCACGCTCGGGGTCGCCGATCGATTCGAAGCATATGGCGGCTTCCCGATAGCCATATATTCATCATACGATTGCCGCTCGAGCCGCTCCCGCCGGACCGAGAGAAGGGGTGAAACATACGAGCTGCGCAGTCCGTACGTTGCAACGATCGTCGTCCGCCTCAGGAGGTCTATGTCTCCTTCACTTTTAGTCGCGTTCGTCTTAGCGTCGTTACCCGGCGTCACGCCAGCGGCGCAGACGGCCGGGCCGTTCTCCTTCGATGCCACGCCTGGTAATCTGCCGAAGAGCGTCGTCCCTGTCGCGTATGATATCGCGCTGCATCCCAACCTGCACGCGCGCACGACCACGGGCTCCGAAACAATTCGGCTTACGGTCCGTTCGGCCGCACCGAAGGTGGTGCTGCATACCCTGGAGATGACCGTCTCGCGCGCCTCCATCGACGGCGTCGCGGCGAACGTTGCGGCCAACGCCGCGAAGCAGCAGACGACGCTTACGCCGTCGCATCCGCTAACCGCCGGCGCGCACGTCGTTCGACTCGCGTTCGCCGGTAAGATCGGAACCGAGCCGCAGGGCCTCTTCGTTCAGCCGTACACGACGTCGACCGGCGCCAAAGAAGAGATGCTTGCGACGCAGTTCGAGTCTACGGACGCGCGCCGCATGTTTCCCTGTTTCGACGAGCCCGCTTTTCGCGCGACGTTCCGTCTGGCCGTGACGGTGCCGTCGGCGTTCACCGCCGTCTCGAACATGCCCGTCGTTTCCGAACGCGCCGCGGGCGCGGAAAAGACCGTCACGTTCGCGCGAACGCCGAAGATGTCGACGTATCTCTTGGTGCTGGCCGCCGGGCAATTCAAGCAGATCTCCGATACCGTCGACGGGGTCAAACTCAACATCGTCGCGCCGCACGACCGCATCGAACGCGCGCGCTACGCACTCGATGCGCAAAAAAAATTGCTCGCCTACTACGACGAGTATTACGGCATCAAGTATCCGCTGCCGAAGCTCGACTTGATCGACGTTCCCGGCGGCTTTCCCGGTGCGATGGAAAACTGGGGCGGCATCACCTTTAACGAGCGTGCGCTGCTCTTCGATCCGTCGCTCGAACCTGAATCCGCTAAGATCGACATTTTCGAGACGATCGCCCACGAGATGTCACACCAGTGGACGGGCGATCTCGTCACCATGGATTGGTGGAGCGGGCTGTGGCTCAACGAAGGCTTCGCGGATTGGATGGAAACCAAAGCGTCGGATCACTTCAATCCACAGTGGCATCTGTGGGACCGCGTTGAGAGCGACGTTGCGAACGCCATGGGCACCGACGCCAAGACGACGAGCCACCCGGTGGAGCAGCCGGTTACGGACGATACGCAGGCCGGCGCGGCGTTCGACGAGATCACCTATCAGAAGGGCGGCGCCGTCATCCGCATGATGGAGCAGTACCTCGGCCCCGATACGTTCCGTGATGGCGTGCGCGCGTATCTGCGTGCCCATGCGTACGGCAATACGACGGCGACCGACCTATGGGCGAGCCTCGGATCCACAGCGCATCGCGACGTCGGCGCGCTGGTCGAACCGTGAATCGCGACGCCGGGCGTACCGCTGGTCCGTGCGAGCGCAACGTGCACGAACGGCCGTCGCACGCTCGCGCTGTCGCAACGTCGCTTCCTGCTCGACGGCGGCGAGGCCGGCTCGCAGCTCTGGCCGATCCCTGTCGGCATCTCGTCCGGCACAGCACCGTCGTATACGTTACTTTCGGATACCGCCGCTTCGATAGACGCCGGATCGTGCGATGCGCCGCTCGACGTCAACGCGGGCGCGCTCGGCTATTACCGCGTGCAACTCGACCCGGCCGTCGCCACCACGCAGATCGCGCGGCTTCCCGAACTCGGCGTCGCCGAGCGCGCACGCGTCGTCGCCGATACGAACGCACTGATGCTTGCGGGCGACACGCCTCCGTCGCAGCTGTTCTCGACCTTCGCCCGAATCAAGCCCGACGACGCGCTAACGGTGTGGACCTCCGTGCTGCGCTCGATGCGCGGCATGAACGACCTGGAAACGGGTGAGGGCGGCAGACGTGCGTACGAAGCGTACGCATTGCAGCTGCTGCAGCCCGTGATGCAACGCGTCGGTTGGGACGCCGCGCCGAACGAGGATCCGCAGACCGAGTCGCTTCGCGGCGACCTGATCGGCGAACTCGGCCTTGCCGGCGACCCGGCCGTGATAGCCGAGGCGCGCACGCGCTTCGCGCGATTCGTCACAGACCATGCGTCGCTCTCGCCTGCGCTACGCGAGCCCGTGCTCGGCATTGTCGGTACCTACGCCGACGCCGCAACGTGGGACCGGCTGCATGCCCTCTTCACCGCGTCGAAAAGCCCCGAAGAGGGACGTCAATACGCGCTCGCGCTTTGGTCGGCGCGCGATCCCGAACTTGCGCGCAAGAGTCTTCAGATGGCAATCGACGGTTCGATTCCGACTGAGTACGGCTCGGAGCTCGCGTTCTTCGACGTCGTGGAAGTCGCGGAGAGTGGTCGTCAACCGCAAATGGCGTGGTCGTTCTTCCGCACGCACGCGAAGGAGATGATCGGCAAGCTTTCGGCGTTCGAACAACCGCTCATCGTCGGTTTCGTCGCGCCGCTATTTTGGAACGCGGCTCCCAAAGCCGAACTCGACGCGTTCATCGATGCGACGTCGGGCGTGCCTGCCAACGTTGTGACCAAAGCCAAGCATGACGTCGAGCTTCGCCTCGCGCAGCGCGACCGGCTGGTACCGCAGATCGATGCTTGGATCGCGGCGCCGCACGGCTCGGTCGCGAGCGCGCGCTAGACGCGAAACGTGAAACGCTAAGCGCTAAACGCGCCGGCGGTCGCCGGCGCCTCGACGTGCCGAAGCGCCCGGCCGACGGCGTCGACGACGGCCGCGACTTGCTCCGGGTCGATCACGAGCGGCGGCGCGATGCGCAGCACGTAATCGCGCGTATCCTTAGCAAGCACGCCTTCGCGCAGCAGTGCCTTCGCAAGCGTCTTGGCCTTCACCGTCAGTTCCACGCCGATGAGTAACCCGCGACCACGCACTTGGCGCACGAGCGGACTGCGGAGCGCGCGCAAGCCCTCGACCATCTCGTTGCCGCGCCGGCGCGCGTTGCCGGCTAAGTCTTCGTCGACGATCACGCGCAGCGCAGCACGAGCGACCTCGCAGCCGAGCGGGTTGCCGCCGAAGGTGCTTCCGTGATCGCCCGGCCCAAACAGCTCGAGCAGGTCGCGTGACGCAAGAATGCCGGACACCGGATAGAAGCCCCCGCCGAGCGCTTTGCCGACGATCGTCACGTCGGGCCGGACGCCTTCGGCGTCGGCACCAAAACGCGATCCGGTACGGCCAAATCCGGTTTGCACCTCGTCGCTCATAAGCAAAGCGCCGCGCTCCCGGCACACGCGCGCCGCTGCGGCAAAATAGCCGGGCGGCGGCACGTTGACTCCTCCTTCGCCCTGGATCGGCTCGATCAATAACGCACACGTCGTTGCGCCGATAGCGGCATCGAGGGAGCTTACGTCTCCGAACGGCACCACGCGGAAGCCGGCAGGAAAGGGCCCGAACTCGCGGCGGTATTGCGCCTCCGTCGACGCACCGACGATCGTCGTCGTGCGGCCGTGGAAGTTGTCGGAACAGACCACGATCTCCGCACGATCGGGCGCGATGCCTTTACGGCGGTAGCCGTAGCGTCGCGCGAGCTTGATTGCGGTCTCGACCGCTTCTGCGCCCGTATTCATCAATAGCGCCATCTCGTAACCGGCGTACTGCGTCAATTCCGCGAGCAGTAACGGCAGCCGGTCGTTATAAACGGCGCGCGAAGTGAGCGTCAGCCGGCCGGCTTGACGAACGAGTGCGTCGCGAATGGCGGGATGGACGTGCCCTTGGTTCACCGCGGAATACGCGCTGATACAGTCGACGTAACGATTGCCGTCGACGTCCCAAACGTAGACGCCCTCACCGCGTTCGAGCACAACCTCGAGCGGCGCATAATTCGGCGCGCCGTACGTTTGCTCCATAGCGATAAGGTCGTGCGCCGATTGCCTCGTCATCATACCGCATCGCTTCGAACACGGCCGGTACAGTCCCCACAACCACGATAGCCGTCATGCCCCCGCAAACGGATGCCTGCAGCGATTTATCGCTCGCGGCGTAAGGCGGCTTACGGTAAATCCGGGAACGCGCCGTGATACGATCGTCGCTGAGGCTCCGTGATCTCTCGCTTAAGGAATCCGCATGCACGTCTCACCCTTGCACTACGCAGTACCGATCGCCGTCTGCGCCATTTCGCTCGCGTTGCCCGCTATGGCATCCGACACGGCTGCGCCCGACGCCCGTGGCACTGCGCGCGTATCGCCGATCCGGGTGCCGGCATCGGCGATCGCCGAGCGGAGCGACGGCGGTTACTATACGGCCGGATCCTTCGCCGTATCCGCCGGCCACTCCAAAGTGACGGTCGCCGCGTACACGGCCGATGGCCGGCCCGATAACCGTTTCGGCAATCACGGCGTCGTCGTCGCCGATCCGTCGCCGCTGCAGAACGCACTCTCATCGATCGCAATCGCACCCGACGGGAAGATCGTCGTAGGCGGTAATGCAAACTTCGATAATCAAAGCGCCCGCGGCGGAGATCTGCTACTCGAACGCTTTGAAGCAAACGGTACGCCGGACCGCACGTTCGGTCGCAACGGCACGGTCGTGACCGACCTGTGCAAGCCGTGTAATTTTAACGACTCGGTGACGGGTCTGGTCGTGCAGCCCGACGGCAAGGTCGACGTCAGCGCGTATTCCATACGCACTCCCGGCGACACGCGCTTCACAGTCGTGCGTTACGACGCTCGCGGATCGCTCGATCGCGGATTCGGCCGCGGTGGCATCATCGACGACGCTAAAAACGGCGCATATGCGATCGCGTTGCAACCCGACGGCAAGATCGTCGCCGGTGGCAACGACGGCGTTAGCGTCGAACTGTTCCGTTATCTGCCGGACGGCCAGCGCGACGCGACCTTCGGCAAGAACGGCCAGGTCATCACGCCGTTCCAGAATCCGCCGACCGGCGAGTTTCAAGGCAGCGCGATTTCGATCGACGTCGTGCCGGACGGCAAGCTCGTCGTCGGTACGCCGTTCATTCAGCCAACGGTGCGCTATCAATACGCGGCCATCCGCTATCTGCCTAACGGCAAGATCGATCGTAGCTTCGGTTCGAAGGGCCTAGCGCTCGCGCCGCCAGGTATTAAGGACACGAATCCGTCGCAGACGCTCCTGCTTCCGAGCGGCAAACTCTTGATCGTCGGAACCTATAACTATCAAAATCCGGTCGATCCGAATGCGAAAGAGACGATCTTCGCCGCGCGCCTCGACATAAACGGCATGCTCGACCGCTCCTTCGGCACAAATGGCATTCTGCTCACCGATTTGAACCCGCGCTTACGCAATAACGAAGACGCCATTTCCGGCATCGCCCTGCGCCCAGGCGGCAAGGTCCTAGCCGTCGCCAATTCTTACGACCTCAACACTGGAACGTTCCGCTTCTTCACCATCCAGTATTAGCCGCGTGCTGCAACGTCGCTGCCTTCATCTTCAAGGCAGCGGCGTTGTGCCGGTAGGCCGAGCACCGTGTCGATTACCGCGTACTCAGCGCGCTGTGCCCTCGCTCGCGGGCGATGAGCGTCTTGACCTCATCGTCATTCTTGAGTTATACTTCTGCTATATCTCAAACTGAGGCACCGTCTTGGAAAAAGCAAAAATCTTTTGGTCGGGCCGTTCGCAGGCGGTTCGACTTCCAAAACGATACCGTTTTAACTGCGGCGAGGTACGCATCCGCCGCCACGGCAACGGCATACTTCTCGAACCCGTCGCGCAAGATTGGGATTGGTTACGATCCGTCGTCGGGCCGGTGGACGACGATTTCGCGCGCGATGCCAGCGACAGACCTTCCGAGCAGGCACGACCCGAGCTCAATTTCTTTCGGTGAAGTTTTTCCTCGACACTAACGCCGTTATTGCCCTTTTCAGAGGCGATGTCGGGATGCTCGGAAGACTTCAAGAGCACCAGACCCGTGATTTCGGGATACCGACGGTCGTTGCGCACGAACTGTTCTACGGCGCATTCAAGTCGGAACGCCGTGAAGAGAACTTAGCGCGCATCGATGCGCTACACTTCGACATTGTTGATTTCACGCGAGAGGATGCTCGCTCATCCGGAGAGGTGCGTGCCCGATTGGCCTTAGCCGGGACGCCAATAGGGCCGAATGACGCGCTAATCGCTGGCCAAGCCTTAGCCCGCTCTATGTGTTTAATTACGCATAACACGCGTGAATTCGAACGCGTAAAAGGCTTAATCGTAGAAGATTGGCATTAATCGCCCGGACAGGAACGGGCTGCACCTGCGCCGTCTACGTGCGAGACGGCGCGGGTGCGGCCTTAGCGTAGTGTTATTCGGAGTCGGGGGCGATGCGGGACGGACGCTCGCGTTGGAAGCGATCGATGTTGCGACGGCTCTCCGCGTCGCTACGGATGCGGGCGAACGGCGTAACGTTCTGCGTTAGGTCGAAGAAGTCGCGCATGTCGTCGGCGCGGACGTCGGCCGTCCCAAGGGTGGGTAGCCCGAATACGGTTTCGATGAACTTCACGATGCTGGCATGCTCGTGTTGCACGTGCGAGACGTAGCCGTGCTTGGCGAACGGCGAGATGACGACGACGGGGACCCGGAAGCCGAGTCCGTTCACGTCGAGCTGCGGCGGAACGACGTGATCGTACCAGCCGCCCCAATCGTCCCACGTGAGGACGATCGCCGTATTGGACCAGTACGGACTCGCGCCGATGGCGTCGACGATCGAGCTGACCCACTGCGGACCCGTGTTCGATCCGGCGATCGCGTGATCGGAGTTCGCGAAGTCCGGTATGACGTAGCTGACTTGCCGCAAGCGATTATTCTGTATATCGCCCAAAACGGTCGTTTCCGGCGATATCACGTCCTTCGTCCAATCGTTGCCGTACCGGATGTGTCTGATCGCGTCATAAGCCGACCAGATCGAACCGTTCTGGCCGATCGCCGGCGCGTAGTACGCCCACGAGACGCCTTTCTGGTCCATCGAATCGCCGAGCGTTTGGTAATCGAAGCACGGGAACGGACCCTGCTGCTCCTGCCCTTGCGCGTTCAAGACGGTCGTCGTCGTGCCGGCGGGCGCATCGCAACCCCAGGGCTGCTGGCTCGGCACTTCGGAGACGTTCGCTGACTGCCCGGCGATGAGGTACTGGTGCGACACGTAACTCGGACCGCTGTTCGATGTGAACATGCGGTCGCCGAGCGCGTACTTCGAGGCGAGTGCGACGTACGGGCCGCTCTCGCTTTGCGGAACGTAGGCATACTGGTAGTTGGGCGCCGACGTCGCAAAGAAGTCGAAGCCTTCCTGATCGAAGCGGTCGTTCTTACCGCCGTCGTACGCGGTGACGAACGTCGTGTGCGCGTGCGCGGGGTCGTGATGATCTTCCAGCGTAACGGGCTGTAAGGCGACCGTGCTGCCGGCGCTATTGATGCCGCTCTGCACGGAGTCGGCGCCCGGGAAACCGTTGAAGAGATCGTCGAAGCTGCGGTTCTCTTGCACGATCACGACGACGTGCTGGATCTTCGAAGAGAACGGCGGCGGCGTGGCACCGCTGGCGCTCGCGATCTCGATGCCGCTAACCTTGGCATTGTCGCGCACCGTCGTGAAGACGATCGCAATATTTCCGGACTGGTTGGCCGGCACGGTGTACGTCTGGGCGGTCGCCTTATTCGCCCCGACGGTTGCGTAGATGTCGAAGTTGCTCAGCTCCGGCGTCCCGTTGATCGCTACGTTGAAGATCCGCTGACCGACTGCATGCCAGTAGATCTCGGCGAAGTGCAGGCGCACGGCGTACGAAACGCCGGGCGTCAGCCCGCTGAACGTGTATGTGAAATTACCGAAGCGTTCGCTTTGATAGACGGCCTGCGGTGCGGGATTCGAGACGCCGGTCGTATCGATCGCGTTATTGGTCGCATAGGTCGCGCCACCGTTGTAATTGTCATCGGTGCTAAACCCGGTCGTAGCACTTCCGCCGGCGTTGACCGCGACCGGCGCGCCGACCAGCGGATTCTGGCGGACGATCTCGATGCCGCTAACTTTGGCGTTATCGCGAACGGTCGTAAACGCGATCGTAACCGCTCCGCTTCCGTCGGCCGTCGTGTTGAACGACTCGACGATCGCCTTGTTCTTCACGCGAGCTGCCGCGAAGATGTCGAAATTGCTGAGCACGGGAGCCGAGTTGATCGCAACGTTGAAAACGCGCGCGCCGGCATTGTTCCAGAAGATCTCGGCAAAGTGCAGGCGCACGGTGTACGCGCTGCCCGGTGCGAGACCGCCGAGCTTATACGTGAAGTTGCCGTACCGTTCGCTTTGGTAGACGGCTTGCGGCGCGGCGTTGAGGACGCCCGTCGTATCGATGAGGGCCGACGTTACATAGGTGCTTCCACCACTATAGCCGCCGTCGGCGCCGAAGCCGCCGGTCGCACCGCCGCCCGCGTTGACGGCGACCAGGGTCGTGAAACCATTGGGATGCGCGACGGCCGCCCGTTTCACGTCGTTCGGGACGCTATTTGCGCCGGACGGATTGGGGACGGTGCCGGAGCCGCTGCATGCGGCGAGCGCGAGCGCGACGAGGGCGGCCGAAGCGGCTGCGTTGAAACGCAAACTCCGCTTGCGGATGAAATGCAAGAGGTACATACGGGTGGGCGCTCCTGGCTGCTAAGAAAGCCGCAGGACCTAGCGGTTCTGCGTATGGGGTAGCGTAGCAACCGAGCTTTAAGGCAACTTTAACCGGACCTGTTAGGAACTAACGCCGCCTACGGCGCGCTACGCAACAAATCGTGGAGACCGCCTTCGTCGACGATCGGGATGCCGAGCGACTCGGCTTTAGCAAGCTTGGTGCCGGCTTCGGCTCCCGCGACGACGTAGGCGGTCTTCTTGCTCACCGACGAGCCGACTCTGCCGCCGGCGGCCACGATAAGCTCGCTCGCCGCTTCTCGCGTAAGCGTCGGCAGCGTGCCGGTCAGCACGAGCGTCTTGCCGGCTAGCGGGCCGGCGGCCTTACGGGGCCGCAGCGGTGCGGTCAGATTCAAGCCGTGCCCGCGCAGGCGCTCGATGACCCGCGCGTTCTGCGGCTGGGCGAAAAAGAAGGCCACGCTCTCTGCGATTTGCGGGCCGATGCCTTCGGTCGCCGCCAGTTCGTCTTGCGCGGCCGCGGCGAGCGCATCGATCGAGCCGAACTCGCCCGCGAGCAGGCTCGCGTTCTGCGCGCCGACGTAGCGGATGCCGAGCGCGGCCAGGACGCGTGCCAAACCGCGCGTCTTCGATCGCTCGATCTCGTGCAGCACGTTGTGCGCCGAGCGTTCGCCCATGCGCGGTAACGCCAGCAGCTTCGCTTCGTCGAGTTCGTAGAGGTCGGCCACGTCCTTCGCGAGGCCGTGCTCGACGAGCGCGAAGGCGAGCGCGTCGCCCAAACCTTCGATGTCCATTGCGCCGCGCGAACACCAATGCCGGATGCGTTCGCGCAATTGTGCGGGACACGCGACGTTCGTGCAATAGGCGAAGACGTCGTCCGGCGGACGGTCGATCCGCGACGAACAGATGGGACAGCGCTCCGGCAAGCGATACACCGCGGCCCGCGACGGCCGCAACTCGAGCACGGGCCCCGCGACGTACGGAATGACGTCGCCCGCACGACGGACGACGACCGTATCGCCCGGGCGGATGTCCTTGCGAGCGATATCGGCCTCGTTGTGCAACGTCGCCATCTTTACCGTCACGCCGCCGATCGCTACGGCCTCGAGCACGGCGTAGGGATTGAGTTTACCCGATCGGCTCACGTTGATCGCGATCTCGAGTAGTCTCGTACGCGCTTCTTGAGCCCGGAACTTGTAGGCCGTAGCCCAGCGCGGGTCTTTGCCCGCATAGCCGAGCTTCGTCTGCAGCGCCAGATCGTCGACCTTGATGACGACGCCGTCGATTTCGTAATCGAGCGCGTCGCGCTCGGCCTCCCAGCGCTTGCAAAATGCCAACACCTCGTCCATCGTCGCGCAACGCCGGACGCCTTCGTTGACCGCGAAACCAAAGGCCCGCAGTGCTTCCAATAACGCCGCTTGCGTGGGCGGCAGCGTCCAGCCGTCGTGGGCGCCGATCGCGTACGCGAAGAACGACAGCTTGCGTTCGGCCGTCATCTTCGGATCCTTCTGACGCAGACCGCCGGCTGCGGTATTGCGTGGATTAGCAAATCGCGGCAGGCCGCTCGCTTCACGGGCGTTATTGAGCCCGGAAAAGTCGCCCTTATGGATGTACGCTTCGCCACGAACGTCGAGGCAACGCGGCGGCGCACCACGCAATGTAGGCGGAAGATCGGCGATGGTGCGTACGTTGGCCGTCACGTCTTCGCCCACGTTGCCGTCGCCGCGCGTACCGGCCGAGTGCAGCGTGCCGTTCGCATAGCGCAGCGACAGCGCGAGGCCGTCGATCTTCAGCTCGCAGACGTACCTCGGCGCTTCACCCGCGAGTTTGGTCACACGCGCTTCGAACGCGCGCAGACCGGCATCGTCGAAGGCGTTCGCGAGCGAGAGCATCGGCACGTCGTGCACGTAGGGCGGCAGGTCGCCGCTCGGCGCCCCGCCGACGCGTTGCGTCGGCGAATCCGGCGCTACGAGTTCGGGATGTTCGGCTTCGAGATCCACGAGTTCGCGCAGCAACGCATCGTAGGCCTCGTCCGGCATCACCGGCGCGTCGAGCACGTGATAGGCGTGATTTGCCTCGCCCAATCGTTCGCGTAAGGCGGCCGCTCGCGCGGCCGGGGAGGCGGCGGGACTCAACGTCCGGTGAACTCGGCCGGCCGCTTAGCGAGAAACGCCGCCACGCCTTCGCGAAAGTCGTCGCTTCCGTAACAGCGTTCGAGCAGATCGCGATCGGCGACGTTCGCCGCGTTAGCGCGCGCGCGCCGGAACAGCTCCTTGGCCGACGCGATCGTGAGGGGCGCGTTGCGCGCCGTACGCTCGGCAAAGGCCGCGGCTCGTGCGGCGAGCATCTCCGGCGTATCGCAGAGTTCGTAGAAGAACCCGCTCGCGAGCGCGAGCTCCGCATCGTCGAGTTCCGCACCGAGCAGCCACGCCGTGACGCGCGCGCTGCCGACGACGGCCGCCACCCGGGCGAGGTTTGCCGCCGTCGTAACGTTGCCGACCGTGCGCGCGATTGGAATGCCGACCTTCGCGTTGCGCGCGCCGAACCGCACGTCGCACGCGCACGCGACGATGACGCCTGCGCCCGTGCACGAGCCGGCGATTGCGGCAACCGTTGCGAACGGTAGCGCTTCGATCGCTTGCAGCGTTTCTTCGACGAGCGCCTCGTACGCGAGCCCGTCATTCGCATCGCGGAAAGCGCGGAAGTCGCTCAGATCGGCACCGGCGACGAAGGCGTCGCGCGTTCCGGTCACGACGAGCGCGCGGATGCCGTTCGTCGCGGCAACTTCGCCGACGAGCGCACGCAGCTCGTGCCACATGGCGAGCGACATGGCATTTCGCGCGACGTTGCGTTCGATAAATATATATGCGACGCGGTCACGCCGGTCGAGGCGAATCAGAATGCCGCCGCTAAAGGACGAGCGAGCATGGTAAAGCTGCAACCGCGCATACTCGGCGCCCTCTTCGTGTCGGCCGGTGCATTGCACTTTCGCAATCCACAGGCGTACGAACGCATCGTACCGCCGTATCTTCCGGCGCATCGCACGCTCGTCGCCGTCAGCGGCGCCTTCGAAATCTTGGGCGGCGCAGGGTTGCTCCTAGCGCGCACGCGCGTCTTCGCGGCTTGGGGTCTCATCGCGCTGCTGTTCGCCGTGTTTCCGGCCAATGCGTATATGGCGAGCGACGCAGGCGCGTACTCGTTCGTTCCGGCGTGGACGCTGTACGCGCGCCTGCCGCTGCAATTCGTGCTGATGTGGTGGATCTACCGAGCCTGCGTCGCGACGCGCACGCGAAGAAATGAAGGACGTTGATGCCCGACACGGATGTAAGTCGCGAGATTCGGCTCGCCGCCCGGCCCACGGGCATGCCCGGCGACGACACCTACGCCTTCGAGACGGTAACGATCGAACCGCCTTCGCCCGGGCACGTCGTCGTGCGCAACACGCTAATGTCGGTCGAACCCTACATGCGTGGCCGGATGAACGACGTAAAGTCATACGTGCCGCCGTTCGAACTCGGCCGGCCGCTGCAGGGCGCTGCCGTCGGCTTCGTGTTGGCGTCGAACGACGCGTCGCTGCCGGAGGGCACGTGGGTGCAATCGATGCTGGGTTGGCGCGAATATGCGGCTGGGCCGGCGCAAACGTTTCAACGCATCGACCTCTCGCGCGTGCCCCCGAGCGCGTATCTCGGAGCGCTCGGGACGCCCGGATTCACCGCCTGGGTCGGCCTCAACACGATCGGGCGCTTGAAAAGCGACGACGCCGTTTTTATTTCGAGCGCGGCAGGCGGCGTCGGCAGCATGGCCGGCCAACTCGCCAAGCTTGCCGGGGCGCGCGTCGTCGGCAGCGCGGGTTCGGCCGAGAAAGTTGCGTTCCTTACGAACGTTCTCGGCTTCGACGCGGCGTTCGATTACCACGACGGTCCGACGGTCAAGCACTTAGCGGCCGCGGCGCCGAGCGGCATCGACCTCTATTTCGATAACGTCGGCGGCGAACAACTCGAAGCGGCGCTGTTCGCGCTGCGCGACCACGGCCGCGTCATCGCCTGCGGCGCAATCGCAGGCTACAACGAGCCGATTCCCGGCCCTCGCAATCTCGCGTACGTCATCGGCAAACGTCTACGGATCGAGGGCTTCATCATCGTCGATCACATGGCGCGGTATGCCGACTTCGCGCGGGAGATTACGCCGCACCTCGCCAGCGGCGCGATCAAGATGGCGGAGACGTTCTTCGAGGGCCTCGACGCCGCACCCGAAGCGTTTCGCGAATTACTGCGCGGCGGCTCGCATATCGGCAAAGTAATCGTTCGCCTCGCGCCCGCGAGCGCCGCACCGTGAACGTCGCTCCTCGCGAGCGGACCATCGCCTGGACCGATCCGCACGCCCTCGCCGACCGAGTCCGTTCGCTCGACGGCCTCGCAGCGCTCCGCGCGCTTGCAGCGGGCGAACTACCGCCGCCGCCGATTCTCGTGCTCCTCAATATGCGGCTCGTCGAAGTAGACGACGGTCTAGCTGTGTTCGAAGCCGAGCCCGCGGAATATCACTTCAACCCGCTCGGCGTCGTGCATGGCGGCTTCGCGCTCACGTTATTCGATTCGGCGCTTGGATGCTCCGTACAGACGAGGCTGCCGGCGGGCGTCGGGTATGGAACGACCGACGTACAAGTGCGGCTCGTCCGGCCGATCACGCTCGCCACCGGAACCGTACGCTGCGAAGCGCGGGCGATTCACGTCGGAAGGACGACCGCGATCGCCGAAGCACGCCTCGTCGATCGTGCCGGAAAATTACTCGGGACCGGCACGACCGGCTGCGCGATCTTCGGTACGCCGTCGTGAGCGAGCGAACGCCGTCCGAACCGCTACGGATTACGTATGCCGGCGACGGCGTCACGCTCGTCGCCGACGCGTACGGCGATCCGGCGGCGACGCCGATCCTCTTTCTTCACGGCGGCGGCCAAACGCGCTATGCCTGGGCGCGCTCCGCCAAGGCGCTGGCTTCCCGCGGATATTACGCCGTCGCGCTCGATCTGCGCGGGCACGGCGAAAGCGATTGGTCGCCCGACGGCCGCTACGACGGCGCCCGTTTCACGGCCGACGGTGCAGCCGTGGCCGCGACGTTCGCACGCCGGCCGATCGTCGTCGGCGCATCCCTCGGCGGCATGATCGCGATGATGGTCGAGGGGCACACGCGGCCCGGCAGCTTTGCGGCGGTCGTGCTCGTCGACGTCGCGCACGAAATGCGTAATGCCGGCGTCGCGCGCGTGATCGCCTTCATGGAAAGCGGCGCAGACGGCTTCGGCTCGCTCGAAGAAGCCTCCGACGCAGTTGCGTCCTATCTCGATAATCGCAAGCGCCCGTCGTCGCTCGAGGGCCTCAAGAAGAATCTGCGCTTGCGCGACGACGGCCGCTGGTATTGGCACTGGGACCCGCGCATGCTCGACAATACCGACGTCGAGGAAGTACGCCGCGACGGCCGCTTCGTCGAGGCGGCGCGCAACATCCGCGTCCCCGTGCTGCTGGTACGCGGCGCTCAAAGCGACGTGGTCGACGAGACGATCGCGCGCGAATTACTCGAGCTCATTCCGCACGCGCGCTACGTCGACGTCGCGGGCGCCGCGCACATGGTCGCCGGCGACGAGAACGACGCCTTCACCGACGCCGTGGTCGCATTCTGCGACGAGCTTACCGCAAGCAAGACTTCGGAACGCTAACGCCGGTTATCGCGGCCTTCAGATCGAAACGACGCCGTCCGCAGCGGCCTCCAGGCCGACGAGGCGAAGATGGCGAGCGTGAGCAATGCAGCGCCCGCGACCCGGACCTATCTCGTACGGCAAGCGTTTCGCCTCGAATGGTTCACGGTCGCGTGGATGACGATCGAGGCAGCCGTGGCGATCGGTTCCGGAATCGCTGCGCACAGTCTGACGCTCATCGCTTTGGAATCGACAGTGTTATCGAGCTCGCGTCGGCTGGAGTGCTGATGTGGCGACTCACGGTTGAGATGAAGCAAGGCCGCGAGTTTTCTGAGGCGGCCGAAGAACGGGCGAGCAAGATCGCCGGCGGTCTTTTGTTCGCTCTCGCCCTATACGTTATCGTAAGCGCGGGTTGGAGTCTATGGCGTCATCAGGGCTCAGAGTTTTCGGTTCCGGGTCTCGTGGTCGCGTGCATTGCGATTCCGGCGATGTTCGCGCTTTCGCGTGCGAAACTCCGCGCTGCCGATGCCCTCGGCAGCCGCGCACTGCGGGCCGACGCCATCGAAGCCGTCAGCTGCGCCTATCTGTCCGTGGTCGTTGTGGTCGGCCTCATCGCGCAAGCGATCTTCCATGCATGGTGGGTGGACGGCGTGACGTCGCTCGCGATCGTGTACTTTCTCTTGAAAGAGGGCCGCGAAGCGTGGGAATGTGACGATTGACCTCGGACCGTGGGCCAACAGGAATGGCGTTTTGAAAAAGGTTGCGCAGATTACGGCAACCTCGTTCGTCATCATAATAGTCGCGCACGGCTTCCCGAACATGTCAACGAACGTAAAACAATAACGCGCGTCGATCGTCGAATCGAGGCGAGGCGAATCAAAGGCTTGGAGCGGCTCGACGATATCGTGCCCGGTCGCTTTCTCGTGATTGTAACGAAAGGATTGTCATGATTGGATCCCGCTTCCACAGCGTCGCGCTCGCTTCGATCGCGATCGCAGTCGTACCGTTGTCCGTTCATGCGGACGAACCGGGAGCATCGATTTCCACGGCTGCGCCGCTCGCCTCGGAGGCGCCGCGGATAGCTCCGGCGCCCGTACCGTCGGCGCCCGCTGCGGCGGCAGCAAACGATCCGTGCGGCGGCGCGGCTCGGTTACTGGCGACGTTGAACCGTCCCACCATCGGTTACAGCACATGTGCGGTTCCGAAAGACTCGATCGTCCTCGAAGAAGGGTATCAGACCACGTTCCAAGGCGGCGGATCGCCCAACGTCACCATCACGTTTCCGCAAGGTTTCGAACGGGTCGGCGTTGCCGATCGTTTGGAGCTCGATCTCATCGGACCGAATTACAATCGTTCGAATACCGCGAGCGGGCTTACGACCGGCTATTCAGACCTCGGACTCGGCTTCAAGTACGAACTCCCGCAACGCGGGCGCTTCACCTACGCTTTCGACGGCTTAGCTACGGCCGCAACCGGCACCGGTGGCTTCAGCGCGGGCGGCCCCTCGCAAACCGTGAACCTCGATATCGCTTACAGCGCAAGTCCGGCCATCGGAATCGGGACGACGCTCGCGGGATCGTCTTCAGCCGGCTTCTATACCGTGGGCAGTGCAACGGCGAAGGACGGACGAGTCGTTCAAAAGGGACAGCGCTTCGGGTTCTTCTTGCCGTCCATCGTCATAACGGCGCAAATTCCGAACTACTATCAGTTCTACGCCGAGTTCGTCGGCCAGACGAAACTCGCGCCCGCACAGGGCGGCCACGTTTTCACAGACTTCGGCTTGCAGAAGCTACTCGGCCCATATCTCGAAATTGACGCCGAATACGGCGTCAGTTTCACGCCGTTAAACGGGTCGAGATTTCAGTATGCCGGTCTCGGAGCCGGCATCCGCGTCAAATGAGAACCGCGGTGGCTGCGTCCATGCCTAACCGGCCGGCCGGCGGCGTCTCGGCTACGCCCCTTCGGAAGCCGATCGCGCCGTCCCCAAGTGCGTGAGTTCGATGAGCTTATCGAACATGCGCTTGCGCAGCGGCGGGCTCGACTGAGACAGGCCGAGGACGTTGCCGAGCCACAAGCCGTCTGCCGCCGAGCGGACGAGTTCGGCGATGGCCGGATCGATGCCGTCGTCTTCGAGCCGTGCGATCCACAGATCGTACCGGCTGCGCAGCGGAGCGAGCAACTGCGCATTTATCGCAACTGCGGCGACGATGCCGGCGCTGACCTTGAGCGTACGCGTGAGGATGCCGTCGCGGTCGAGGCACGCGCGCAAGAACGCGCGCGCGAAACTGCCGGGGCCGCTTTCGCCTTGCACGTTACGTTGCAAATCGGCTTCGAATTGAACGACGACGTCTTCGATCATGGCGGCGATTAGCGAATCTTTGGTAGCAAAGTGATGCAGCAGACCGCCCTTCGAGAGTCCGACCCGTTCGGCGACGGCATCGAGCGTGAGCTTCGAAGCGCCATCGCGAACGACGATCTCCGCCGCAGCCGCGAGCACGCTGCGACGCGTCGAATCTCCCGAGCCGCGCGCGGGCATTACGAGCTTTCCGATTGCGGGATGAGTCGGGCCACGAGGTGGCTAATACCGTCCAGCCAGACGGTAATCCCTGCAGACAATCCGTCACTTCCGCTCGGTCACGGAGCTCGACTTTACATTAGCATGACGACCAGCCTCGACGTCGCCACGACTACTCGCGCCATAGGGGACGGCGCTGCCGCTCTTGCGCCCAATCGGCTCGGCAAGGCGCTCGACGCCGCCCGTCGTGCGCTGCTCGCTCGTCAGCGTCTCGATGGCCACTGGGTCTTCGAGCTAGAAGCCGACGTAACGATACCGGCTGAGTACATTTTCCTCGAACATTTCCTCGACGACATCGACGACGGGCTCGAGCAGAAATTATGCGCGTATTTGCGCCGCAGTCAGAATCCGGACGGCGGTTGGCCGTTATTCTATCGCGGCGACAGCGACGTCAGCGCCTCGGTTAAGGCGTACTATGCATTGAAACTCGCCGGCGAGAAAATCGACGCATCGCATATGCGTCGCGCGCGGGAGCGCATTCTCGAGATGGGCGGCGCGGCGCACTGCAACGTGTTCACGCGGATCGCGCTTGCAATCTTCCGTCAGGTGCCATGGCGTGCCGTTCCCGTGATGCCGGTCGAGATCGCCCTGTTCCCCCGCTTCTTTCCATTCCATCTCGACAAGGTCTCGTACTGGTCTCGCACGGTCGTGGTGCCGTTACTCGTGCTTACGTCGCTGCGTGCCAAGGCGCGCAATCCGCGCGGCGTGCACATTCGCGAGTTATTCGTAACGCCGCCCGAGCGCGAGTCGAATTACCACCGGCCCGCGTCGCCCTCGTTACTCGGGCGGGCATTCATGCTCGTCGATGGAGCGATGCGGCTGGCCGAACCGTTCGCGCCACGCCGCGTACGCGCGCGCGCCATCGCCAAGGCGATGCGCTTCACGCTCGACCGGCTCAACGGCGAAGATGGCCTCGGCGCGATCTTTCCGGCGATGGTCAACGCGCTACTCGCGCTCGATGTCATGGGCTACGCAAAGGACCATCCCGCGAGAGCCGTCGCCAAGAGCGCGATCGAGAATCTCTTGGTCGTGGGCGAGGATGAAGCGTATTGCCAGCCGTGCGTCTCGCCGATCTGGGACACGTCGCTCGCCGTCCACGCGTTACTCGAAACCGGAGACGAAGACGCCCGGGAGCCGGTCGCTCGCGCGAACGACTGGCTCGTGGGGCGGCAGGTGCTCGACGTCGTGGGCGATTGGGCGGTGCAGCGCCCGAATCTCCGCCCCGGCGGCTGGGCTTTCCAATACTGGAACGACTATTATCCCGACGTCGACGACACCGCAGCCGTGGCGATGGGTCTGCACCGCGAGGATCCCGGCCGCCATGCGTACGCACTCGCTCGCGCCGCCGAATGGGTCGTCGGCATGCAAAGTTCGAGCGACGGCTGGGGCGCGTTCGACGCCGAGAACGAACATTATTACCTCAACCACATTCCATTCGCCGATCACGGCGCGTTACTCGACCCGCCGACCGAAGACGTTTCCGCGCGATGCGTCGGCATGCTGCTGCAAATGGGATACGCTACGTCCGATCCGTGCGTCGCACGTGGGCTCGACTACCTGCGCCGGACGCAGCAAGCCGACGGATCGTGGTACGGCCGTTGGGGCACGAATTACATCTACGGCACGTGGTCGGTGCTCAACGCCTTCCTCGCGGCCCGCGAAACGACGGCTAATTCGCAAACCGTCCGGCGCGCTGCGGCCTATCTGTTGCGCGCGCAGCAGCCCGACGGCGGCTGGGGCGAAGACGGCCGTTCGTATTACCCGGACGGGATCGGCACGTGCAAAGAAAGCACGGCGAGCCAGACGGCGTGGGCGTTACTGGGCTTGATGAACGCCGGCGAAGCACATCATCCGGCGGTCGCGCGCGGCGTCCGGTATCTTATCGAGCGGCAGAATAGCGAAGGCTTCTGGGACGAGCCATGGTACACCGCGGTCGGTTTCCCGCGCGTCTTCTATCTGCGTTACCACGGATATCGCGCGTTCTTCCCGCTGTTCGCGCTGGCTCGTTACCGCAATCTCGTCGAACGCGAAGAAGCGTTACCGACCCTCGGTTTTTAGGGCCTCACCCTACCGGGGCAGGCACGGAACGAACGCGAACGCCGCCGCTTATGGTGAAGCAGTATTTGCGCGTACTCGCCCTTTGCGCGGCCTGCTCGGCCGCAATCGTTAGCGCGGTCGCCCCCGCTACAGCGGTCGTGTATCATGGCGCACCAGATTTTCAACTAACGTCCGACCTTATCGCGGCGGGATCGGGGCGACGTGGGTTCGATGCGAAGCTTCTTTTCAAAACGTTGTACGGCCCCAAAGCACCTGAGGAAGCGGCCCGATTAATCGCAGACCACGGGCAATCGGGCGTCGACGCCTTCTTCGAACTCATGGACCATTCGATGGCGTTCGTGTTGGCGGCCGCCAAAGGCGACCACCTCGCGCTGCCGACACCGACGCCGAACGGAAGTCCGAGCGCCCTCGCGGCGCGCCTGCGTGCAGCCGGGACGGGAACGACCGGACACTTCGACGTCGGCTATCTCATCGAGCGCCTGATCTCACATCCGTACCATCACCTGCTGATGCTCGACCTCGCAAAGACGTATCCCGCGAACCGCGTTAGCGACTTCCATCAAGTTCTCGGAGAAGCGATCGCCGACTCGGCGCATCCTTAAAGCCGGCCTCAACGCACGCGGCGAGCTGCCAGATCGAACGACGCGGCTTCGCGAAGGCTGCCGATAGGAGCGTCGCCCATCAACACCCGGTCGACCGCGCGGCGAAGCGCCGTCGTTCGTAGAGCGTCCATCGCCACGCCGGTAGCGAGCGCGAGGTCGCCGAGCGCGGTACGCTCGTCCGGCACGAGCGCTTCGCCGTCGGTTCGAGCGCCACAAGCCAGGAAGCCGAGCAACTCTCCCCGGACGAGCATCGGAAAGGCGTCCTGCGCTTCGAGCGACGATGCCGCGCCGTCGGCCTCGAGATCCGCGACGACGACCGGCTCGCGGAACGTGCGTAAGCGCACGATTGCCGGATCATTTTCGTCGATGGCGTCGCCCGCGGCGCTCTCACCGGGCGACCGCCAGCGCACGCGATACACGCCTTCCGAGTCGGCTACCGCAAGCGCAACGAAATCGAAACGGCCGCTCGACCGCGCGGTTTCGACGACCCGCACGCCGAGCGCGCTCGGATCCGTGAAGTAAGCCGTCTCGCGCGTCACGCGTCGCAGCGCACGTTCCGCCAAGTGGCGTTGACGGAACAGCACGGAGTCGACGAAGCGATCGACGCGCACGTGTAAACGATTGATGGTGAGCGCGATCGCGAGTGCCAGCGCGGCTTCCAGTACGATGCTCTGCACGTGTCCGAACGACACGAGATATTTGCCGAGCACGAATTCGAGCATCGCGAAGGCAAAGACGATGATGCCGGAAACGGTCGCGAACACTAAGGCACGGTTGACGACGAATCCGACGTCGATGACGCGGTGGCGCAAGATCGCGTATGTCGAGCCGAGCGGAATGGCAAGCAGCGTCATGGGAACCAGGAACCACCGTTGTTCCGGCACGCCCGCGAGTTCTAGGCCGACGGCGACCGCTAGTCCGGCGAAGCCGATGCCGAATGATACGGCGAGCCAACGCAAACGCGCGCGGTCGGTAGCGTCCGCGATGCGCGACCCTAGGGCGGCGGCGACGGCAACGAAGATCAGCTGCACGACGAAGAAGCCGGCAACGAGCGCATTTTCCCAGGCACCGTCGCCAAGCGCGCCGAGCGGATCGATTCCGAAGGCGATCGGTATTGAGTTGATTGCCGTAAGCGTCAGGACGCCGGCGATGGTGAGGAACATCGCGATGCGCGGGATGCGCGCTCGCACGCCTTCAACGCTCGGGGCCGGGAAGATCGAGAAAAACCGCGCGAGCGATGCGAGCGAAAACAGCACGGCCGGTAAGCGCACGAAAGCGATCGCCGCACGCAGCGCCTCACCGAACCACGGCGGCCGCGCAAGGAAACCGAATGCGAACCAAATGTAAAACGACGCGAGCGCCCGCGCGTCGGGCCGATCGAAGCGTCGGAGTAGAATGAGACCGCCGAGCGTTATGAGCACGACGCGAATCGTCTGATAGACGAATTGGGTGCCGAAAGTGTGGGTGGGCGTCGCAAGCGCGACCACGTCGACGCGACGCGTTCGAGCGCCGCGTGTCACGAGGACCGGCAACACGTCGCCCGCCGCTTCGAGATCCATCTGACGGACGCGATATGCGAACCGATTCTCGGCGAGCGCGATGCGATCGCCCGGCCGGATGCCGGCGACCGCCGCGGCGGAATGCGGCTCAACCCGATCGACGATCTGCACGCCGTTACGCGCGTACGCGACGTATCCGTTCGACGCGAACGGCGGGCGAAACGCCAGATCGCCGCAGATCGAAACCACCGTGAGCGCGATCCCGATCCAGCCGGCGATGCGGCCCCAACGTAGCAGCATACGCGTCTCTTCTCCGGCCGCCCGAGACTACCCGATGATGTCTCGAGCAATCTCCGTAGCGGCGCTCATAACGTCGACCACGACACCCGTCG
>JAABUQ010002472.1_pt1 | contig 36515 bp, 40 predicted proteins | sample 5560001 | NCBI WGS metagenome assembly JAABUQ01 (sample SAMN10711888, study PRJNA513371) | rock metagenome | isolation source: Antarctica rocks | place: Antarctica: Victoria Land, Finger Mt nord | collected 2015-12-18 | reverse complement strand
TAGAGCGCAAAACCGATCGCAAAAGCGCTACGCAGTTCTCCTACGACGAACGCCGGCAGTAAAACCGTGGGCGGCGTCTGCGCGGGAGTCGGGACGGTGACGTGCGCGAGCCGGCCGAAGAGCGTCAGATCTTTCGTATGCGTTTGACGCAACATGAAGCCGCGCAACGGTTCGAAGGCGCGCGCGAGCATAACCGGCGCAGAGATCTGCCCGCGCGTATACGGATCGACGGCATCGTGAGAGATGCGCCCGATGGTCGGAGTCATGATGACGAACGTCAACACGAGCGCGAGTCCGGTCAGCACGGTATTGGGCGGTAGCGAAGAAGCGCCGATCGCCGAACGCACGAGCGACAACACGACCACGATGCGTACGAACGACGTCGTCATGACCAGCAGAAAGGGAGCGATCGCGACCAGCGTAAGCGCAGCTAAAATTTCGAGCGGCATCCCAGGTCGCTCGGCGTGCGACGATAGCGTCAGCAACTGCTCCAACCCTAGGTACGTGCGGAGCGACGGGCGATAACTTCGGTAATGCGAACGCCGAAGCGGTCTCCCGAAGCGACGACTTCGCCGCGCGCGACGAGTCGATTGTTGACGAGCACGTCGATCGGGCCGCCCGCGAGGCGGTCGAGTTCTACGACGGAGCCTTTGCCGAGTTTGAGAACGTCGCTGACGCGCATGGTGCAGCGACCCAGTTCGGCGCTGACGCCGAGCGAGACGTTCATGAGTAAATCGATATTACGGCTATCGTTCATCAGGCGATTCCGGCCGTGTAATCGGGTTCGAAGATGATGGCGCTACGGCCGTGCTTGTGGCCGCAGGTAGCTTGCGCGAACGTAACGTCACCGAAACGAAGGCTACCGGGCGCGCCGAGCTGCGTGTCGAGAACGATCGTCGCGCCCGCGGCGAGTCGCGAAAACGCAGGGACCCCGAGAGCACCGCGTCCAAACTCGACGGCCCCTTCCAATTCCACGTCCTCAAGGTCGGCGAGCGACATTCGCTCTCCGATCTCTTCCGGCGGATCGCGCGATAACGCAAACCCGATGGCGATACGTAGCACGCCCGTCGTGCGCACTTCGAAGTAACTTGCGAGATCGCACGCCGCACGTTCGCTCGATTCACGCACGGTCGGTCCGAGCGTTCCGCAAAGTGTGTTGCAGAGCGGAACGAGGCCACTCGCAATACGATCGAGCGTCGCGCATTCGATGTCCGATAGCGGATCGCGTTCGGGGCGTTCCCCCTCTCCGAATGCGAGCGCGACGAGGCGCCGCGCGTCCGCAGTTCGCACGATGACGAAAGCATCGCAAAGGCGGCCGCGGACGCGAAAGATCGTCGCTCCGTCGACGAGGATGCGGCGTTCGTCTGCATCCGGAATCACGGCTTCGATCAAATCGACGTCGAGTTCGGCTGCGAGTAGTCGTGAAAGCTGTTCGCGGACGCCGTTAGCCACCAGGCACGCTGCCGAAAGCGGGAGCGTCGAGCGCGCTTTGAAGAACGACGGGCGCACGATCCTGCCGTCGTGCAGAAGGTGCGGCGAGCCAAAGGCGAGTGCCGCAATCACTTGACGAGATCCAGCGCGATTTTTTCAATCTGTCCGCGCCCGTGATGCGCGGCCTGGAGCGCTTCGAAGTTGACGTAAGCTGCCTTCATTTTCTCCAGACCCGCAATGATATCGACTCGTCCGAGATCGCGTGAATAGGTCGCAAGCGTCGAGAAATTCCCGTCGGCCGGAACGCCGACTTGCGGCGCGACACCGGGCGGCGGCCGGACGTGGACCGCATCGATACGTTCGGGCTGGGTGCCGGCTGGAAAACGTGCCAGCGCGATGCGGCCAAGCGCGATGCGTTCGCTGCGACGTTCGCCTGTCCGCGGATCGATACTAGCGCGCAGATAACTAACGGTTCCATCTGCCTCGACGCGTTCGTGCGTCACCCGTCCGAGCGCGGCGTCGTATGGATCGACGCGTAGCGGAACGAGTACAGCTCGATTGCCTAGCGTAAAGCCGAGGACGGGGCGCCCGTCCCCGGCTTGCAATTCGCCTTGGGCGAAGCGGAACGCACCGTCGCGCGAATAGCCGATCGCGCCCGCCGCGTCGGGTGTCAAAACGAACGCACCTTCGGGAAGCGCGACGCCGAGCGGATTTGCGCTCGGAACGCTGCGCGGCGAGCGCTCGACGTCGCCTAATGCCGGAACGAAGCCCGGAGCGTACGCGTTGCGCACGTCCGTGTTGCGCGCATCGATCCGTTCGAGCGCAGTTGCGGTCGCAGGATCGATCACGCAGTGACCTCGCCGAGCGTGCGGACCGAAGCGCGGATCGACTCGCCGCTGCGCCGTAGGTGCGCGTCCGCGCAGGCGAGAGCGCGCCGCACCAATTCCACGTTGCGTTCGGCGCACAGCGCGATGACGTGTAGCGTCGGCCCTTCACGACGCAGCAGAAGCTTAATTCGCGTACCGTCGATGCCGACGGTAAGCGACGTACTGAACGGCGGATAGCTGCGCGCTCGTTCGAAAGCACCCCTCGGCGCGGGCCGAGTGAGGTCGCGCAGCCGTTTGGGGATGAAGTCATCGCTGCGACCGGGCTCGCGCGACGCCGCGCCGGCGCGCGGAGCCTTGTAAGATGCGGAGCAGCGCTCTGCAGCGAGCGTTACGGCCGAAGCTCGAGCACCGCCGATGCGCGCGGCACGGTCCCCCGAACGACGCGCGGCGTGCACCGTGGGTCGGCCGTCTTCCGCAAGGTGCAAAGCGGAAAACCAGGCTTGCGAAAGGGAGCGCCGGTCGGTACAGGGGAGGCGCGTCCGAAGGACGGCTATAGAGCGGCTATTTGCGGTATCGATCACGTTGTCCTCAGTCGGTGTGAGGGCAGCATACGTGGCGAACCATACCGGAAGATAAGCGGTGTGTTACGAGTTAATTACGCGTCTGGCCGTCATCGAAATTGTCGCCGCGTTCGACGAAGAGCGTCGTATGAGCGTAATCGAACGTAACGACGAAATTTCTCAGCAGGCCGAGGCCCACGTTGCCGGCGTCGAAGCGATCCGCAAACGCTCCGCTCGTCGCCAGCATGACGTCGGTGTCGACGTGATACACGGATATGCCTCCGAAGTCGATTCGTTCCAGACTGCTGCGATACGACGACGTGGCGCCGCCGATGCCGTAACTGCTGTGCCGGCTCGGAGAGAACGGAACGATGCCACGGTGCCGCCGCAGGAACGGCGTATAGAGCAGGAGCTCCGCCGCGTTTCCCGAGTCGATAACGAACGGCGCACGCACGCTTCCGTTTAAACTCAGCGGAACTTCGGCGAGACCGCGGTCGACGTCGAGTTCGAGCGGCTGGCCGCTCGGCGCGAGGGCACCCGGCGGTGCGAACGTCATGCGATGCTCGCTCGGGTCCAAGCGGACGGTTGCGGCGGCAAAGAACGGATAGCCGAGAATTCCGTCGGCATGGAATGCGCCGCGCGATGAGGCGGAGAGATCGAGCGTCGCGACGACGAGATTCTTTAACTTCCCGCGCGTTCCAACGGTCAATTCGGGCAACGTTGCAAGCTGCAAACCTCCGGTGCGCGTTGCCCCGCTCGCTTCGAAGGAGCCCACGCTCGCAATGCCGAGTTGCGTTGCGATGCGGCGATCGAGCAGCACGTTTTGCGCACCCGTGTCGACGAGAAATTCGTAGGCGTGACCGGCGATGCTCACCGGAGCATACAAGTGCCCGTCGTGAAACGCGAGCGCAACGGTTTCCGAGCCGTTCATCTCGATCGAGCGCTCCGCAAACGGCGTGAACGTCGCCGGATCGATGGCGGATACCGGATCGACGGCCAGTGTCGTTTGCCGCGTATCGTAGAGGTGGTCGCCGTCAGATTCGACGCTCACGAAGGGAAAACGATGCCCCGCGACGCTGCGCCAATCGGATAGATCGATCGTTGCCCGGCCATCATCCTCGTCGTAGATGATGCGGGCCGGCAACCACGTGCGCGCGTCGACGTAAAGCGTTTCCGTCTCGCCGTCGTCGGCGGCCACGTCGAGCACGTACGCGGGACGCTCGTGAACGACCGAGCGGCCCCGCAACATGCAGCGGTCGGGGCGGCGTGCGAATTCACCGGAATCGATAAAATGTTCGGTGCGCGCGCGACGCGCGAGCGAACCGGTCAATTCACGCGCGTTGCCGCTCGGATCTTCGTACCAGATGCGAGTGCCGATTCGAAGCGTACGTTCGTTTCTCGGGCCCAAATGCTCGTCCGTTCGCTCGCGATCGTTCTGACGCCAGATCGTAAACGTCCCGTCCAAGCGGCCGCCGCGTAGCGTTCCCGAGAACGTCAGGTCCTTGAGTTCGGCCGCTCCCGGGTCAACACTCGCGCGCGAATAGTTTTGCAAGAGCGTCTCGAGCGACGGCGCGCGTTCGGCATAGGCAGTAGAGCAATCGCTCGCGATGACAACCAGACAGGTGGTAGCGCTAAGGCAAGCGGTACGAGCGATACGCCGTAAGCACGCTCGCCACGTAGCGTTGCGTTTCGGCGAACGGCGGCGGCCCGCCATAACGTTCGACGGCGCTCGGACCCGCATTGTACGCAGCAACCGCAGCAGATATATTTCCGCCGAAACGGTCGAGCAACTCGCGCAAATACCTCGCACCGCCTCGAACATTCTGTCCCGGGTCGTACGAATTCTCTACTCCAAGCGCCTGCGCCGTCTGGGGCATCAATTGCATGAGCCCGGCCGCACCAGTTGCCGAGGTAGCGCGCGCGTCGAAGCCCGATTCAACGCGCGCGACCGCGAGAACGAGCGCCGGGTCCACCCGCGCCGCAATCGCCTCACGCCGGATGAGGTGCTCGGCTTGCGCGCGGACCAGCGACGCGAAGGCCGGGGCGCCCAGGCCCGCTGCCGTGCGATGCGGCTCGCTGCCTGCGATTTGCGCGACTCGCCGCTCGATGGAGGAGAGATCGAAAGCGACGCTCACCGGGTCATGTCGACGAGCGCAGCGACGGAGCGCAAGGTGCGCAGTGTTTCGGCCGGCGTAGCGCCGTCGCGCTGCCGCAAAAAGGCTTCGAGCGCCGGCTGCGCTGTGACGGCCGCAGCAAGACGGTCGCCTGCGGTAGCCATGCCGAGCGCACGCGCGTCTTTGCTTTCGTCCAGCAGCGCGAGAGCCGCCCGCACGCTGCGCGCGTCGGCTGCATGCGCAGGCGAGACGACCTCCGGCATCGTTCGGCTCGCGCTGGCAAGGATATCGATCGCCGGAAAATGCCCGGCCCGCGCTAAGCTGTTCGACAGGACGATATGGCCGTCGAGCAACGAGCGAGCCGCGTCCGACAACGGCTCGCGCTCGTCCGCGCCGTCGGAAAGGACGGTCGCGAGCAGGGTGATCGAACCTCTATCCGCGTTGCCCGCGCACTCGAGATAGCGCGCGAGGTCGGCCCATACCGAGGGTGGATAGCCACCGCGTCCCACGGGTTCCCCGAGTGCCACGCGCTGTTCGCGAAGCGCCGCCGCGTACCGGGCCAGACTATCCAAGACAAGGACGACGTGGAAGCCGCGATCCCTCAAGAGCCGCGCCTGCGTCATAGCTACGTCGGCCGCGCGCGACCGTTCGGCAGCGCTGCGGTCGCTGGTCGCACAAACGATCGTCGTGCGCCGGTCGATACGTTCGAACCAGACTTGCGCTTCGCGACCCCGTTCGCCGACGAGCGCGAGCACGACGACCCCTCCTGCTGCATTGGCCGAGATGGTCTCGAGCAAGGTCGTTTTGCCGGCGCCGGGAGCGCCGAAGAAGCCGATGCGAGCGCCACGTCCGATGGTCAGTAAGCCGTCGAGGGCGCGCACTCCCGTCCAAAACGGAGTACGGACCGGTTGCCGGGAGCCGGGGCATGGAATGGAATCGCGGGCGACGAGCGCCATGTGACCAGCGATATTGCCCTGACCGTCCAGGGCCGAACCCGCCGCGTCGAGCACGCGACCGAGCGCGCCATAGCCGAGGGGTGCCGTCAGTGCCGCATCGTCCGACTCTACGCGGTCGCCGACGGCCACGCCCGCGACGGGTCCGAAGGGAACGATGGCGACCCGCGAGCGCTCCACCGCTGCCACTTCGCCGCGCAGCAGCACGCCCGTCGATAGCCGGATCGCTACGCCGCTGCCGACCCGCGCGCAAGGTAATGCGGCGACGACCGTTTCCCCAAGCGTTCGAACGACGCAGCCGCTGGTGCGCGCGATCATGCCGCGCCCAGCAGCGCCCGGTCGAGCACGGTTCGCAAGCGAAGCCGGAAGTGCGATTCGAGGGCGCCGTCGCGCACGTCGACAATAAGGTCGCCCGCTTCGAGCGACGCGTCGATGCGCGTAGGTAACGGCGTACGAACGCGCTGCGCGTCACATGGCGAAACGGCGAGCGCGACCGGCTCGCAGTCGTGAAAGCGATCGCGAGCGCGCGCGACGATCGCTTCGACATCGGCCGGCGCGAGCGCGAGTTCGCGCCCCAGAACGTCGTTCGCAAGGCCGGCGAGCAGCAACGTCTTCGCGCGCTCGAAGCCCTCGAGGGCGGCGAGCCGCATCAGCGCGAGCTCATCGAGGATGTCGGAGTAGGCAACCTCGGCGAGGCCCTGAGCGAGATCCGGCAACGCTGCCGGGATCCCAGTCGTTTCGCCTGAAACGCCGGCAACGGGGAGCGCGCCGCCTGCGACGCGAGCCGAGCCGCGCACGAAGCTTGCGAGCGGAATGAAGCCCTCAAGCACGGCGCAAGACCGTTTCATAGTCCGGCACGACCGGCGACGCCGGGCGCGACATGCGGCGCACGATCGCTGCCCGTTCGTCCGGAGGATACATGTCGAGAACTGCAGTCGCGGTTGCCGCGGGTAGGGCGCTGATGATCGCGGCTGCCGTGTGCGGTGGTTCGCCGGCGAGGGCTCCGCGCACGTGAGCCGGCGCGAAGTTCGCAACGAGGTTCGAGGTGCGCTGCAAGGTAAGCCGCTGCAGGACGGCCTCGCAGACGCTCGCGGCCGGCTTTGCTCCGAAGCGCACGACGAGCACGAGCGCAAGTCCCGCGAGTGCGCTCGGCGCGAGCGCCGCCGCCAGTCCGACGAGCGGAACGAACGGCTGCGCGCGGTACGGCTCGGGGATCGCAAAGGCAAGCTCTTCGACGGTTACGGAATCGCCGCGAGACGTTTCGAGACCGAGCGTTCCGGCAGCGAGTGCCCGGACTTTCGGTACGTCCGCATGCCGCATGCGGTCGACGGCGATCGCGACGGAGATGCGTTCGAGGCGACCGCCCGGAGTTTCTACGCGTTCGTCCTGCACCTCGCTGCCGCGGTCGACGCTCGAATTATTCTTTGCATACGTCTTGCTCGCGCTGCGATACGTTTCGTCGCTCGTCGTCGTTGCGATCGCTCGACTGCCGAGTGGTTTGCGCACGATGTCGTGGAGCTCGCGCGAGCGCGGATCGTAATTGACGCGTACCCGGACGATCGACGTTCCGGCTCCGAGCGCGACGTCGAGCGCCGATTGCAAGGATTGTTGCAACGCCTGCGCTTCGTCGGCACCGCCCGCCGCGGACGCCGCACCGAGCGCAAGCCCGCGATCGTCGAGAATCGCCACGCGCTTGGCATCCAGGCCCGAGACGCCCGCCGCCACGAACTGCCGGACGCCTTCGAGCGTCGTCCGCGCGAGCGTCGCGCCCGGTTTGAGCCGCAAGCGAACAGACGCCGAGGCCGCACTCGAAGCCTCATCGGCAAAAGCGCCGGCTTGTGCGGGAGCTATAATGACATGTGCCTCTTCGACTCCCGGCAAGCCGCGCAAGCCGGCGGCGAGATCGCCCGCAAGCCCGTCCCGCTGCTGCGCGTCGAGGACGGACTGCGGCGTAAGGGGCCCCGCCGTCAATAGCGCCTCGCGCGAAGAAGCAAGATGAGCATGCGGTACGCCTTCGAGGGAAAGCTTAAGTAGTAGAGCATTTCGTCCGCGCGCGTCGACGCGCACGTTACCCGCCTCGGGAATGAAGGCGACGTTCCACTCGGCTAACCGACCGGTGACCTCTGCGACTTGCTCGGCTTCGAGCGGAGCCGCGAAGAGCGCGACGCTCGTATCGCGTTGCAAGAAGAACGCAAGCGCGATCGCCGTCGCGGCAGCGAGCGCCAACATGACGGCAAGCATGCGGGAGCGCGGTGCGAGCGCGTTCCAACGCAGCAGGAATGACTGCATATCAGTGTTCCGGTTCTAGATCTGCATGCCGAGAATCGTAGAGAGCGCTTGCGAGACGCGCGATGCCGTCGCGCCGGCAAGCGAAAGCGCGACGTCGGATTGTGCGCGCTCGAGCACCATCTCTTGTAAACCGCCACGACCGGCTGCAAAGGCATGCTCGGCCCGGTCGGCCCGTTCGAGCGACTCGCTCGCGTCCCCGAACGCTTTCGCCAGCGCGGTCGCGAACGAGCCCCTCCCGCCGCCTACGGGCTGCAGAGTGCCAAGCGGTTCGTCGGGTGCGAGCGCGGGCAGGGCCGGGATCAACGGCTCGACGGTCATTGCACGCGGCCCATATCGATCGTGCGTTCGGCAAGCCGTTTTCCGAGATCGAACACCGACGCGTTTGCTTCGTAGGCCCGTTGGGCGTCCAATACGGCAACCATCTCGGTAACCGCGTCGACGCTCGAGCCGGGTTGAGCGTTCGAACCGAGAAAGCGAATCGGTACATCCTGCTCGGACTCTCGCGCCTCATCCGGGTCGTCCGGTGGCTCGTAGCCCCCTGCCCCGGCGGCGGCGCCGCCGTCTGCCGAGGCTATGGAAAAGCGCGGCACGAGCCGCTCGAAATGCGTCCCGTCTGCCTCGGCGGCCGCGACGTTGCGCGCGGCGAGATCGAGCGCCGAGCGTTGCGCGTCCATACCGGCGGCAGCTGATTGCATGATCTCGAATTCACTCATGGTAATAAGCTAACGTAGCGATATGAACGCAATACGGACGCTGCTTTACGCTTCGAAGCGCCCGCAAGCTGATGGTTATTTCGCAACACTCTTCAACTCTTCGAGCCGAGCGTGCATTGCCGCGGTGAGTGCGTCGACGAAGATCGCTTCGCGCGCGGCTCTCGCCATTGTGCCCTGTGAAGCGGGGCTTCCCGGCACGGCGTTCGCCGTTGCGGCAGTGCGAGACAAGTCCGTTAGGACGTCGCGGCCGGCGAGGGCCGCCTGCGAGAGAGCGTTCGGTATGACTTGCATCAAGCGATTGTAAAAAAAGCTTATAGCCGTGAGCTCATCGTTAGATGACCGAAACGTTAACTTCGCGCTCTTGAAGCCGAATCAGTGATAAGCGATGCTAGTCTTCAGGCGTTTCTCTTCAATGTTTTTCCCGCCGAAGACGCGCCGCTGCTTTGCGCCGTGATGAGACTGCCGGGAAACACCGCCGCAGCCGAGCCTGCCAGGCAACCGCTCCAGGCCGTCGCCCGGGGTGTCGCAGACGATCTCGATCCGCGTACTGCGCTCGCCGTGCAAGGCGATCATTCTTCGCGTGACCTCGATGCAATGTTAAGAAACGCACTTTCGCTCGCGGTCGACGTTATGGAAGCCGAGCGCGGCTTCGTTTACTTACGCCAGGGGCACCGGTTCGTCAGCGTGTGCAGAGCCGGCTCCGCGCTAAAGGACGAGCCGTCGGGCCCCCCGCCGAGCGTTCTCGCGCGTGCGCTCGACGATGGTGAAGTCGTCTTCACCACCGACGCGGCCAGCGATCCGCGTTTAAAGTTCGAACCGGCGATCGCGGCGCTGCAATTGCGTTCGATCGCTTGCGTCCCGCTCACCGTGGGCGAGAAGATCATCGGCGCGATCTACCTAGACTCATGCAGCGCTCCGGCGTCGTTGCGCAACGGCGATTCCTCGATGTTGATTGCCTTCGCGCAACAAGCCGCTCTGGCTATCGACTACGCGCGTATGTTCGAAGAGGAGCACGAGCGTGCCGGCCGGATCTCCGGCCTGCAAGCGTTTCAAGCGCGGATTCTCGAAGCCATCGCGCACGGCGTGATCACGTTATCGCCGAGCGGGGCGATCACAACTTTCAATCGCTCCGCTGAAGCGACGTTCGGGCTATCGGCGCATGAGATGATCGGTCGCGACGGCGCCGCGCTCGCGCCTCTCGTGCCGGACTTTCCGGAGCTGCTGGACACTTTTTTCGACAGCGGTGCTGTGCAGTTGCGGGCCGAAGTCGAAGTTCGCCGCACGGATGGAAACGAGCGGACGCTCGAAATACAGCTCGCGCCGCTACATATTCCGGAGGGCTTAGGCGTTGCGATCGTCGTCACCGACGTGACGAAGCACCGCCGGTTGGAGATCGCGCACGAAGCGCAGGTCATCGCCGCGGCACGCATCACCGAAACGTTTTCCCGCTATCTCGCGCCACACGTCGTCGAGTCGCTTATGACGGCTCCCGGGCCGATCAAGCTCGGCGGAGAACGTCAACTCGCGACGATGCTCTTTGCAGACATTCGCGGCTTCACGTCGCTCGCGGCACAGCTTCCGGCGGAGACGGTCGTCGAGTTTCTCAACACGTACTTCGAAGAAGCGGTGCGGATCGTTTTCGAATATGACGGGCTGCTCGATAAGTTCTACGGTGACGGGTTGATGGCGGTATTCGGTCCGCCACGCGTCCGAGGCGATGATGCCGAACGCGCAGTCGCGGCGGCGATCCGGCTACACGAAGCCGTCGAGCGACTGGCGCCCCGCCTGAGTTACTCGCTTAAAATTTCCGTCGGGCTCGCCACGGGTGAAGTCGTCGCCGGGAACATCGGCAGCACGAAACGCATGGATTACACGGTCATCGGCGACGCCGTCAATCTCGCAAGCGGGCTGCAGGCTGCAGCTCCGCCCGGTTCGATCTTTTGCGATGAAGCGACGATCGCGCGAGCCGGAACGATCTCTATACCGCTCGAGCGCCGTACGGCGCGTATCAAGGGACGCACGGATATCGTGAGCGTCTACGCGATCAAGCCGCCCCCGGGTAGTATAGCCAGCCGCGACCTAGCCGCCGTAGCCGCGAACGGGGGCGCCGGATCGGTCGCGCGATCGATCCGCAATCTCATCTCTTAGAAGCAGTCCCGCATCGCCGTTACTGTCTAGCGCTTAGAGAATTGGAACCGTTTACGAGCGCGCTTGCGACCGTATTTCTTAGATTCTTTTTCTCGCGGGTCACGCGTCAGCAAACCGTTCTTACGTAGAGGTTCCCGCAGCGATTCGTCCATCTCGAGCAACGCTCGCGCGATGCCGTGACGGACGGCACCGGCTTGACCCGCTACCCCACCGCCCTCGGCTTTCACGTGAACGTCGAAACGCGACGTCGTCTGAGTAACCTCCAACGCCTGGCGGACGATCTGCAGCAAACTCGGGCGCGGGAAATAGTCATCGACCGGCTTTTTATTGATCAGAATGACGCCTTGACCCAAGACGAGCTTGACGCGGGCGACGGCACGCTTGCGGCGTCCGGTTCCGCCGAATTGTTCGGTGGTAGCTTCCAAGACTAGAAGAGCTCCTTCGGCTGTTGGGGCGCGTGCGGATGGGCCGCCCCGGCGTACACCTTGAGACGGCGCAGCTGCACGTCGCGCATCCGATTGGTCGCCAGCATCCCGCGAACGGCGCGTTCGATCAACCGCTCGGGATACTTACGTTTCACGTCGAGCGCCGTTTCCGTACGCAAGCCACCGGGGAAGCCGCTATGCCGGTGATACACCTTTTGCGTCCACTTGTTGCCGCCCAGCTCCACCTTGTCGGCGTTGAGAACGACGACGTGGTCGCCATCATCCATGTGCGGCGTCCACGTCGGTTTGTGTTTGCCGGAAAGCGCCTTCGCAATGCGAACGGCCAGGACGCCAAGCCGTTGACCAGCCGCATCGACCACGTACCAATCGTGCTGTGTCTCTACCGTTTTCTGTTGAAAGGTGCGCATGAGGGCCTTACTCGGACGAGCAAAAAAACGGCCCGAAGGGGCCTTGAACAACCCCCGGATTGTACCGGAGGCGGTCCTCCATGTCAACGAACCCGCGCTTGAGCGCGCTTACTGTGGGCGCTTACCGGAACTGACTCGTCAAGTCTGTGCTGCGAAGAATTCCGCGTCGGACTTGCCCCCTCAACCCATTCCGTGGCCGGCTCGTGCGAGTTCCTCGAGCGCCGGCACGTCCAGCAGCAACATTCCGCGCAGACGTCCCCCCCGCACGATACCGCGGCGCGCAAATTCCGCAACCGTCGAGGAGCACGTTTCGCGCGTGGTGCCGGCCAGCCGCGCCAGATCCTCCTGCGAGAATGGAAGCTCGAGTTTGATCCCGGCCGTCAGCGGAGTTCCGAAATCGTCTCCGAGCTCGAGAAGACTGGCCGCGACCCGCCCTTCTACGCCCGACCGGCTGAGCTCTTCCAAGCGTTTGTGAAGCCGTTCGATACGCCGGCCGATCGAAACGGCGAGTTTAAGACTCAGGCCTGGATCGGCGGCGGCGCAGACTGCCCACGCGTCGGGCGCGATCAGCAACACGTGTCCGTCGGAAAGCGCTTCGGCGCCCGTTTCCGACGGCCGGTCGCCGAAGGCAGCATTGGCTGCTAGTACGTCGCCTCGCGATGCAAGGCCGAGCGTGACGTCGCGCACGAACGCGGCGTTGCGGAAAATCCGGAAGAATCCGCCGATCACGATGGCCAGTGTCGGGCCGTCCAGCGGGACGATCGCGCGACGTGCAACGGCTTCGACGCGGCCCTCGGCGCTGAGCCGATCCAAGTCGTCCGAGGCAAGGCCACGCGGCCCCCGCACGACGCTCACGAGGCAGGCCTTCTCACGAATTTAAGCACAGAGCATCTCATGTTCGACGCCCAGAACCTCTTCGAACTCTCTGAAAGCGAAGTCGATGACCTACCGTTCGGGCTCATCTCCGTCGATCCCGACGGGAACATCGAACAATACAATAGCTACGAATCCCGCATGGCGCGCCTCTCGAAAGAACGTGTAATCGGGCGGAACTTCTTCCGCGACGTAGCACCCTGCACGGCGGTCCAGGATTTCATGGGCCGCTTCCAACGTTTTTCACGCGATGAAGGCGACGGTGCCGAATCGTTCGATTATTTATTTCGATTCGCGTTCGGCGTCCAGCACGTGAACATAACGTTCTTACGCTCGAGTAAGAACCGGCAAATTAAAATACTCGTCAACCGTTACGACGAATCATAACGCCGCGCACTACGCCGGCCGCGATGAAAGTGCATCGAGGCGGCGCGCCATCGTCACCGGGAACACGTGCGCCGCTCGCGCGCGACTGAGTTTGAGCAGCGGGCGCTCGACCCAGCGATAGACCGCGCAACCGCCGAGCACGACCGCGATCGGCACAACGAGGATCGTCACGAAAGCCGGCATGTGGCCGGGAATGCTACGGCTCAATATCCGGCCGAGTGCAACGTAGAATACGGCATGCGTAAGGTAGATAGAATACGAGGCATCGCCAAGGAACAAGAACGTCGCCGGGATAGCGAACTTCTTTCGAGCTTCGAGGCACACCGCCCCGTACAGGAGCAGCGCCATCGGCATACCGACGGTGAGAAACCGCAGGGGCAAGTCCACGTGCAGTTCGTGGCGCGGATCGTAGGCGGCATGGAAAGCAAAGGTGAGCGCCACACACGCAAGAGCGACGAGACCAAGTGACGGGGCGGTGCGCAGGACCATCTTCTTCGCAACGAGAGTTCCCGCGAGCACGCCGAGTGTAAACTCGAGCACGAGGCCGTCCGTCAACGTCTTATACCAGATGTTTTGCGACAACGGCACGAACTGCAGAACCACGATCAGGGCTGCCCAGCCGCCGATCAGCGTCAGCGCGAGGCGGCGCGAGAAGTTCAGCGACGCAGCGAACACGTAGTAGAAGTACATTTCGAAGACGAGCGTCCACCCGACCCAGAGTAGCGGGTAGCGGCCCCGCGGCACGAGCAGCGCAAGGGATAGCGCGAGATTCGAATGGCCGCCAACCCAGTTGTGCAGCAAGCCCGGCAGCGCGGAAAATAAGCCGTATAGCAGCAACGTGACGAGCCAGTACATCGGAAAAATGCGGATCGCGCGCCGCATGAGAAAACGCGCCGGCGAACCGGCTACATCGAAATCGTTCCAGTGAGCCGTCATCATCACGAAGCCGCTGATGACGAAGAATAAATCGACGCCCCACGACTCGAGAGCGGTCAGCGTCTGAAAAATCGAATGGATATGGAAGCGGTCGAGAAAGTCGTGCTCGTGCGCGCCGACGACGAGCAACACTGCAAGAGCGCGTAGCCCCTGTATACTGAACCACTGGCGCACTGCCCGAGCCTCCCAAACGACGAAGCCGTCGCCGATATGCCGATATAACGTAGAAGTAAGTTGAGGGGCCGGGGGACGAAGCTCTAGACACCGGTGGCTACTCCCCTCGTAGGGGTGTTCGAGCTTGCCAAATGGCCGATCCTTCAGAAGAGCACCAGCGTTTGTGTTAACGATCGCGGCACGAGCGCGGGCCTTCGTTGCGCTGCCGAGGCTACGGTACCGGTGTCGGGGAACCTGGAAGCGGATGCATGCGCCGTGATGCGAACGCCGGATAGACGACGTTTACGAGCGTGAGACCCTGGGCCGGCGCCGTCGGCCCAGCGAGACGGCGATCGCGCGCGGCAAGCATCGCGGCGACGCTTTCAGGCGCATAGCGTCCGGCGCCGACGGCGAGCAGCGTGCCCGTCATGATGCGGACCATACGGTGCAGGAAGCCCACACCGTTGTAATGCAGGCGCAGCAGGTCGCCATCGACTTCGATGTCGATCCCTTTGACGGTTCGCACCGTACCGCCACGATCGGGCGTCACGCCGCAGAACGTGGCAAAGTCGTACTCGCCGACGAGGTGCGCGGCCGCTTCACGCATCCCTTCGATATCGAGCGCGCGATGCTCGTGATGCGCGTAGCGGCGTAAGATCGCCGAGGGCTCGCGGCGATTGAGCACGAGGTAGGTATAGTGCCGTTCCAGCGCAGAGTTGCGCGCCGAAAAGGTCGCTTCCACGCGCGCTGCATCGCGCGCAGTGAGATCGCTAGGAAGCGACGTATTGAGCGCGATCGCAAGTTTGTCGATCGGAAAGCCGGCGTGGGAAACGAACGAGATGACTTGGCCCGAGGCGTGCACGCCCGCATCGGTCCGTCCGGCAACCGTAACTTTTACGGCTCGATCGAACAAACGCGATAACGCGCATTCGAGTTCTCCCGCGATCGTCCGAAGCTGCGGCTGAAACTGAAAACCGCAAAAGTCCGTGCCGTCGTATTCGACGACGACACGGTACGTCGCATCCGGCAGCTACGTGTCCGTGGAGCGCTGCGGAACGTCGCGTCCTTCTTCGAGATCGAATAGGTCTGCCCACGTAAAGACGTCCGTCCGCTGTGGAGCGACGCGTTCGCGCGTTGCCTTGAAGACGGGCTCGAAACGCGAACCCGGCCGCGGCGCGAGTCCGAGCATACGGGCGTTGAAGGCTTCGATCTCGGGGGCACTCTTTTTCGAGATGAAGCCGCGCGCATAGGATTCTATCTGCGCGTCGTCGCGCGCACGGTCCACGACCGTCAGGAATTCATCCGCGTCGATGCAGAGAAAATCGCATAACATCCGGTCGAGAATGAAGTTGTACAGATAGCTACCGACGTCGCCGCGCGTAACGGCCTTGGCCTTATCGATCGTCCGCGGCAACATAACGACGCCCTCGAACGTGGCTCTAATGCTACGCGGACACGCTACGCGTAGATCCATTAGACGACGGTTGTGCGGCGCGGTACTTCGCGTCGCTCGTCGAGATCGAGCAGATCGGCCCAGGTCGTAATATCCGTCCGCTCGGGGGCAACCGACGTGAGTAATTGGGTGAAAGATGTCGCACCGTCGCTGCCCGGTGCCGGCGCTCTCTGGACGAAGTCGGTGTTGAAGCGTTCGATCTGTGCCGGAGTCTTCTGCGCCGCGCGGAGCTTGATGAAAATTTCGATCTCGCCGTCGTCATGCGCGCTCTTTACCGGAGCGAGAAACTCCTCGTGATCGATATCGAGAAACGCAAAGACCGCTTGATCCATCGGACAGTTATAGTGATACTCGCCGATCTTGCCGCTCGCTGCCGCTTTCGCCTTATCGACGGTCCGGGCGAGCATCACGACGCCGCCCATGGTGTCTCTGACGCTGCGCGGATAGTTCCGGGTCAGGTCCATGTTGATCTCCTTTAACGTTTCGACTAACGTTTCGACGTCACGCCGAGATTCGACGTCGTTCGACTCGCCCCACCCTGGGACAAGGAACTCCCGCTCGTCGCTTTCTCACTTGACAGCAAAATACGGGCATGGTATTCGTACCTGGATGTCAACCGCACCCGCGCGCCGTTCGGTCATGTGTCGTCGTGAAAGAAGGCGGCCGGGTGCAGCGTGACAGAGATCCACGGGGATCGAAGACCGTAAACGCCTCGCCGTAGCGAGGCTTTTTTTATCTCCGCTTTCCCATCTCATCAGGAGGCGAGCACCATGCAGATTTTCACGCGCCGAAGGTTTTTCGGCGCAACGGCCGCGGCTGCGGCCACGCTTTCCCTCTACCGCCCGGCTAGCGCGGCGAAGCTAGCGACGCTCGGCATCGATTACGCTTATTACAACCCGCCGAGCTTGATTTTAAAGCAAAAGGGCTGGCTCGAGGCGGCCTTAGGGCCACTCGGAACGCAGCCGGAATGGGTGCTGTCGCTCGGTTCCAACAAGCCAACGGCGTTCTCGCTGCGAACGCGGTACAATTCGGCTCGAGCGCAGGCAGCGCTGCACTGCTCGCCCGCGCCAACGGAACGCCGATACGCACCGTCTTTCTCTTTTCGCAACCCGAATGGACGGCTCTCGTCGGAGCTAAGGGTTCGCCGCTAAAGCGGGTCGAGGACCTGCGCGGCAAACGGATCGCTGCCACCAAAGGGACGGACCCGTACTTCTTTCTCTTACGCGCCCTGCATGACGTGAATTTACAGCAGAGCGACGTCGAGATCGTCGAACTCCAACACCCTGATGGCCGCGCCGCCCTCGAACGCGGACAGGTCGACGCATGGGCGGGCCTCGACCCGCACATGGCCGCTTCCGCGAACTGCAAGCGGCGCTCGCCCGCATCGTCCAAGAAACCAGGCGCACGGCGTTGCTCGTAACGCACGCCGTCGATGAAGCGCTCTATCTTGCGGATCGCATCGTCGTCCTCGAAGGTGCTCCCGCCAAGAAAACCCTCGAAGTGCTCGTTGCCCCGCCGCTACGGCGGTCGCGCTATGCGGACCTTACGGACGAACGCGGCAAGCTCTTAGCAGCCCTCGGCGTCGACGGACGGGACGAACGCAGGCACACGGAACTCCGCATCCTTCGCTGACGCGATGCCCCTCGAAAGCCCGCTGCTCACGGACCCCGACGGGAATCAAACCTGGTTGCATCAGTCGAAGCCGCATCGCGCCTTACGACACGTCGCAGACGCGTAGAGCGATGATTCTGCCGAGCGTGGACGTGCGGATAACAACGAAAACGATCCGCTGAGCTATAGGGGCCGTGCCGAGAAGAGCACGTCATAGGTCGCCGGCGGCTCGGGCTTACACGCGGCAAAGCGATTCGTTACGAGAATAAGAATCCTCCAACAAGATTATAAACTTCGTCGAACTTGATGTCAGAATGAGAACCCGACAGGCCGCCGCCCGTATATTTCGGCGGATTGCTCTGAAGCCGCGCGGTATGCACGGGTGTCAAATCGGCAACGAGTAGACGTTCCGCCCTCGCGGCAACCGTAGCCACGTCGAAGCCGACGTTCACGCCGATACGACCGACACCACCGAAAGCGGCAATGGTGCCATCCGTCGGGCCTGCGGCTCCGAGAGCCGGCGTTGGATTGCCGCCATGGAACAGATTCGCGAGTCGCGCGGCGGCCGGGAACCACTCCGTGAGCGCCCGGTCCTGCTGCGACTTGGTCATGAGCAGCCGCAGGTTGGCGATCGCCGAAACCGATCCATAAATGTCGCTGGGCTCCAGGTTGTCCCAATCCGTCGCCGGCTCGAGCAACACGACGCGCCACAGCACCTCGGGCGAAATAACGATCGTGCCGTCATTGACGTCCGTCTGCAGATCTTGCAGCGCCGCGCACATGACCTTGCAGCCGAAGCTATGACCGAGAAGCATGAACCGAATTGCGGCTCCGTCAGCTCTGGCTTCGAGCACGATCCTCAGCAGGCTATAAACCAGATTCTTTCCGACGGCCTCGGCACGATGCTCCATCGTATAGAACGTGAACAGCTGCACATCGTTCAGCGGACTGTCCGGATCTTCCGTAATCTCGGAAGGCCAGTGGATACCGATCTCGAGTGAAGGACGCGGAGGTGTCCTGAAAACGCCGGCGCTCTGCCGTTGCTCCAGAAGTAGACGTCGCGAGAGGCCGATCGAGAACATGTCGTAATCATCGAGCGCGTTGTCCGCGTTGGTCGACCAGCCGTGCGAATAGATCACGACATCTTCGAAGCCGAACGGATCGGCGTTGATGGCTTCGGCAATGACGGCGTTTATAGCCGGATCGAGAACCAGACCATTTTCGTTCGCCGGAATCGTCAAAGTAGCCATCTCAACAATGATCCTCTCAAGCGGCCCCTCTATCGTGCCCAAGGCCTATACTGCTCGATGAACACCAATAACGTTATTCGATCGGCCGGCACTTCGCGTGCCTCATAGGGGTTATCGTAGAGACGGCGTTGTCGCGCAAGCCGTCCTCGCGGTCGGACCGAAGCCGCTGCTCGAGCCTCGCCTACGGAAACATTTGCTTCGAGGCGCCCACGCCCCAACTTTCACGCGCGTACTTTAAAGGCCCGGAAGCCGAGACGTAAAGCGCGGCCAGCGCTTCGAGTGCCGTCCGGTCGGCCTCGTCGAAGCGATCGAACTCCGGACTATCGAGGTCGAGAACGCCAAGCACAACCTCGGCGCGTATGAGCGGTATCACGATCTCCGAATTCGAGCTGCCGTCGCAGGCGATGTGGCCCTCAAACGTGTGAACGTCCGCGACGACGAGCGTCCGCCGCTGTGCCCAAGCCGTCCCGCAAACACCCGCCCCGTGGGCGATGCGCGCAACGGCAGGCTTGCCCTGGAACGGCCCAAGCACGAGTTCGCCCGCGCGTACAAAATAGAAGCCCGCCCAATTCAAGCCGGACCACGTCTGCATGATAAACGCGCACAGATTAGCAGCGTTCGCAACGGCATCGCGCTCGCCGTCAAAGTGCGCGCTCACCTGAGCGAGCAGCAGCTGCACGTCGAGCGCGCTCGAGGCGCCGGTGTCCATGCCGAGCCGATTCGCTACGCGGCCACGACACTCCACTCGTAGCAGCCAAGCTCGGAACTTAAGGCGGGCGTTGCAGCGGAAAAAGAATGACTTCGCGGATCGATTGTTGATTCGTCAGCAGCATGACGATGCGGTCGACGCCGATGCCGATGCCGGCGGTCGGCGGCATACCGTACTCGAGCGCGCTGACGAAATCCCAGTCGGGCGGCGGCACTTCATCGTTGCCGGTCTTGCGCTCGAGAATTTGCGCTTCGAAACGGGCGCGCTGATCGTCCGGATCGTTCAGTTCCGTGAATGCGTTGGAGAGCTCGAAGTTCGCACCGAAGAGTTCGTAACGGTCGACGATCTGCGGATCGTCTTCCTTGCGTTTTGCGAGCGGCGAGATGACGACCGGATAGTCGTACACGAACGTTGGGTCGATGAGATGCGGTTCGACGACGCGTTCGAAAATTTTGTCGAGCGCCTGACCGTGCGTCTGCGAGGGAGGTGCGCCGAGCTGCGTGAGAACCCGTTGTGCACCCGCCGGATTTAGAAGTTCTTCGCGCTCGAGATCGCCCCACGTTTTCATGGCTTCGAAATAGCCGACGCGTTTGAAGGGACGCGAGAACGACAACTGCCTCTCGCCATAAACGATGTCGGTCGTTCCGTGCGTGGCCGTGACCAAATGGACGAGCAACGCCTCGTTGAACTCCATCATTTCGTGCACCGACCAATAGGCGGCGTACAGCTCCAGCATCGTAAACTCGGGGTTGTGCGTCGTATCGATGCCTTCGTTACGGAAGATTCGGCCGATCTCGTAGACCCGCTCCAAACCGCCGACGATGAGCCGCTTCAGATTGAGTTCCGTTGCGATGCGCAGGTCGAGGTCGACATCGAGCGCGTTGTGGTGCGTGCGGAATGGGCGCGCGGCCGCCCCGCCCGCGATATGTAACATCGTCGGCGTCTCGCATTCGACGAAGCCGCGCGCATCGCAAAAGCGGCGCATCTCCGAAACGATCTTCGAACGGTTGAGGAAAATGTCGCGCACCTGCGCGTTCATGATCAGGTCGAGGTAGCGTTGCCGGTACCGCTTCTCTACGTCTTGCAACCCGTGAAATTTGTCCGGCAGCGGAAGATACGACTTCGCGAGCACCTCGAACGCCGCTACGCGTAACGTCAGCTCGCCGCTTTTCGTGCGAAAGACCGTTCCGCGCGCCCCGATGATATCACCGAGATCGAGCCGGTCGAATAGCTCGAATGCCGGTTCGCCGACCGCATCTTGGCGCACGTACAGTTGCAACTTACCCGAGCGGTCCCACAGGTCGGCGAAATAGACTTTCTTGCCTTGCTTGCGTAGAGCGTGCAACCTGCCCGCAAGCGCAAACGCATGCGTCTGTGCCTCGTCCTCCGCTTTGAGGTCCGCGTAGCGCTCGGCGATGGCGGCCGCCGTCGTCGTAACCTCGTAGCGCGTCGCGCCAAACGGATCGACACCCCGTTCGCGCAACTCGGCCAGATTTGTCCGCCGCGCGGCCCGCAGTTCCGCTTCCCGGCTTCCGAACTCGAGCGCGTCATCCGCCGGCGAGTCACCGGCGGGGGCAGGCCCGTTCACGATGCCTTTTTCGCGGCCTTCTTCTTCGTCGAATTGATGCCGTCGATCTTGTAATTCGCCACGCCGCGCGGCGTCGTAACCTCGACCGTTTCGCCTTTCTTCTTGCCCATCAACGAACTGCCCAGCGGCGACTCGTTGGAAAGCCGCCCGTTGACCGGATCCGCTTCCGCCGACCCGACGATCGTAAAATCATGCACGGCGCCGCTCTTCGCATCTTTGACCTTCACCGTCGCGCCGAGATGGACTTCATCCTGCGCGTAGTCCGAGGAATCGATGATACGCGCATTACGAATCATCGCTTCGACTTTTAAGATACGGCCTTCAACGAAGGCTTGCTCTTGCTTCGCATCTTCGTACTCTGCGTTTTCCGAAATATCGCCGAATTCTTTGGCTTGCCGGATGCGTTCGTTGACCTCACGACGATGGACGGTCTTGAGATCATCGAGCTCTTCTTCGAGTTTCTCAAGCCCCTCTTTGGTCAGCACCAGCTCTTTATCGTTCACCATTTACTCCGCTCGCCGCCTTACGTCGTACGAAAACGACGCGAGTCGGTGCTCGCGCCAGCCGCCTTGTTTCGGGCCCCTAGGGGGTGGCTACCTCTCGCCGGCTCCCTAAAAGGGATTGGTGACGCCTGCGGCCTTAGCCGTGTCCCCCGCTGTGCCCACGCACCGGCTAGCGCGATTTAGGCCCCCTAGCGGGGGTCGCGAAACCAACCGGACGGTTCGACTGCGAGATTGACGTTGATCTGCTTGATTTCGGTGTACGCATCGTACCCGTAGGTTCCGAGTTCGCGTCCGATACCGGACTGTTTGTAGCCACCCCAAGGCGCTTCGTTATACGTCGGATGGTACGTGTTGACCCACGTAATCCCGGCGCGCAACTTGCGAATGACCCGCTGCGCTTTCGCGCCGTCGTTCGTAAAGACGGCTCCCGCTAGTCCATAGGGCGAATCATTGGCAAGACGGATCGCATCTGCTTCGTCGTCGAACAGCTGCACCACGAGAACGGGTCCGAAGATTTCTTCTCGTACGATGCGCATCGCAGGCGTCGTGTTGGCAAAAATCGTCGGTTCGATATAGTAACCGGTTTCGCCACCAGAGACGGCGGCGCGCTTACCGCCGCACAGCAGCTCTGCGCCTTCGGCGAGTCCGATCTCGATATAGCGCTCGACCCGGTCGCGCTGCGCTTCGCTCACGAGCGGACCCATTTCGGTGTGCGCGTCGAAGCCGTCGCCGACGACGATCGCCTTCGCGCGCCGCACGAGTTCGCTCAGGAACCGGTCCGCGAGCCCGCGCTCGAGCAACAATCGCGAACCCGCCGAACACACCTGCCCGGCGTTGGCATAGATCCCGAACAGCGCGTAATCGATCGCCGTCGCGAAATCGGCGTCCGCAAAGACGATATTCGGTGATTTGCCGCCCAATTCGAGCGATATCTTCTTCACGTTGCCGGCAGCAGCACGCATGATCGCTTGCCCCGTCGGCACGCTGCCGGTGAATGCGACCTTGTCTACGAGCATGCTTTCTGCAAGCGCCGCTCCGACGACCGGCCCGGCTCCCGGCAGTACGCTGAGCACGCCCGCCGGCAGGCCCGCTGCCTGCGCGAGTTTGGCGAGCCACAGTGCCGAAAGGGGCGTATATTCGGACGGTTTGAGAATGCACACGTTACCGGCGGCCAGCGCCGGCGCGAGCTTCCAAGCCGACATCAGCAGCGGGTAATTCCAAGGCACGATTTGCGCGCAGACACCGATCGGCTCGCGCACGGTATAACTCATCGACGGCGCGGGAACGTCGTAGCTCTGCCCGTGCGGCTTGGTCGCGAGACCGGCGTAATAGCGAAAGCAATTCGCGGTATCGGCAACGTCGTACTCCGCTTCGCGCAGCGGCTTGCCACAGGACAGCGTTTCCAATTGTGCGAGTTCCGCGGCATTCGCATCGACGGCATCCGCCAATTTAACGAGGACGCGCGCGCGCTCGAGCGCGGCGGTCTGGGGCCACGAACCTTCGTCGAAGGCCGCGCGCGCGACTTCGACCGCGCGTTCGGCATCGACGTTCGTCGCCTCGGCAACCCGCACAACTTCACGGCCGGTTCCCGGATCGATGCAGGCGCGCGAGGCCCCGTCGGAAGCAGCTTGCCACCTGCCACCTAAAAATAACGCCGCCGTTCCGTCCGAGCCATACTCGAGCCGGGCCAGGGCCGCCGTGCGCGCGAGCGCGGGAGATTCGGTCTGTAGCATCTATTGATTCCTCTAATCCGCGGAAGATTCGGGTTAAGCCGAGAGTTGGACGCGTCGATCTAAAAATTCGAGCGCTTCCGCGAGTACAGCGAACACGCGCTCGGCTTGAACGCGCTCGATCGTGAGCGGCGGTTCGATGCGGACGACGCGTGCGTTAACGAGCGTTCCGGCGACGAGAATGCCGCGATCGAAGAGATACTTCGAAACGGCGTAACCCGTAACGTCGCTCGAGAATTCGAGCGCTATCAACAAGCCCTTACCGCGCACGTCGACGACGAGGTTCTCGTGACCGCGCACCGCTGCGCGCAATCCAGCGAGCATGTAGGTGCCCATTTCTATCGCCCGGTCCGGCAAGCGTTCTTCGAGCGTCACGTCGATCGCGGCTAGCGCCGCGGCACAGGCGAGCGGATTACCGCCGAAGGTCGTCGTGTGCAAGAACGGATTGTCGAAGAGACGCGAAAAAACGGCTTCCGTCGCGACCGTCGCGCCGATCGGCATCACGCCGCCGCCGAGCGCTTTCGCAAGGCAGATGATATCCGGCACGACGTCCCAATGCTCGCAAGCGAACATCGTTCCCGTGCGGCCCATCCCGGTTTGCACTTCATCGAAAATAAGCAGCGCGCCGTATTCGTCGCACAGTCGACGCACGGCGGGCAGGTAGGCATCGTCGGGGATGTTGACGCCGCCTTCACCCTGAATCGGCTCGAGCAGCACGGCCCCGACGTCGTCGCCCGTCATACGGCTCGAATTGAACATGTCCGAAAGCGCGAGCACGTCGTTGAACGGTACGTGCTTGAAGCCCGGCAACATCCGGCCAAACGGCACGCGAAAGGTGGCTTTGCCGCTCGCGGATAGCGAGCCGAAACTCTTCCCATGGAAGCCTTTGGTGGCGACGACGATCGTCTGCTTCTTCGGATCGAAGGTGCGCGCGAGCTTGAGCGCGGCTTCCACCGCTTCCGTACCGCTGTTGCTGAAAAACGAATATTTGAGATCGCCCGGCGTCAACAGGGCGAGCGTCTTCGCCAGCATCGCACGCAACGGATCGAGCAAATCCTGACTGTGCAGTGCTTGCCGTTCGAGTTGGGCGCGGACGGCGCCGACAACTTTGGGATGACGATGACCGACATTAAAAATGCCGAAGCCGCCCAAACAGTCGATGTACTCGCGGCCGTTGACGTCCGTGAAGACGTTCCCGGAGTCGGACCACTCGACCGATGCGTCGAGCGTCCCTTGGGCGCCCGCTTTACGATATTCGAGAAAACCGGGATTCACGTAATCGCGAAACCCGTCGATCGTTTCGCGAACGATCCAATCCGCTTGCGCGCGATCGATCGCCTTGGTGTGGATGAGTTCTAGTACCGCGTGCGTATAGGCGCGGACGTCGGCGTTAGCTTTAGATACAAGAATTTTGGGCCTCGCTGGATGGAGAGTTGCATTGTTTACGGTTTAAGGACGCGCTCGCAAGCGCGTTCGAGCGCCAGGAACCCGCGCTCGATATCGTCGCTCGTCGCGACGAGAGGCACGAGGATGCGTAGCGCGATGGCTCCGGGTCCCGCCGTGAGCGCTATGAGACCTTCCTCGAACGCGGCGTTGACAACGCGCGCCGCCAGACTCGGTTCCGCCGAAACGGCGACGAACTCGAGCGCGAGCATCGCACCGAGGCCGCGTACCTCGACGATCTGCGCGCAGCGCGCCGCGAGCGCGTCAAGGCGCCGCCGTAACTCGCGGCCGAGAGCTTGCGAGCGGCCGAGAACGCCCTCATCCTCGTACGCATCCAGGGTCGCGAGCGCCGCGGCGCAGGCTAGCGGATTGCCGGCGAACGTTCCGCCGAGGCCCCCCGGCGGTACGGCATCCATAACGTCCGCGCGTCCGACGACGCCCGAGAGCGGCAAGCCGCCGGCGACGCTCTTGGCGAACGTGATCAGATCCGGCTCGACCCCGGCCTGCTCGATGGCAAAGAACGTGCCGGTGCGCCCGAAACCCGTCTGGATTTCGTCGACGATCAGCAGGCTGCCGTGCCGGTCGGCCAGGCGTCGCAGCGCGCGCAAGAAGTCCGGCGGCGCAGCTACGAACCCGCCCTCACCGAGCACCGGTTCGATGATAAAGGCAGCCACGTGCGCGGCCGCGACTTGCGTTTCGAACAGCTCGTCCAGGGCTCGCAAACAACGCTCGACGTCCCAGCCTCGACGCGCGTCGGGGAACGGTGCGCAGTACGTTCCGGGCGCGAACGGTCCGAAATTCTGCTTGTACGGCGCGACCTTGTTCGTCATCGAGAGCGCGAGGAGCGTCCGGCCGTGGTAGCCGTAGGTGAACGAAACGATACCCGAACGGCCGGTCGCTCCGCGCGCGATTTTCACCGCGTTTTCGGTGGCCTCGGCGCCCGTCGTGAGCAACAACGTCTTCTTGGCCGACGCACCCGGTGCAAGAGCATTCAACCGTTCCGCCAGCGCCACGTATCCCTCGTACATGCCGACCTGGAAGCAGGTGTGCGTGAACGCGTCCAACTGCTCTTTCACCGCCGCGACGACGGCCGGATGCCGGTGCCCCAGATTTAGCGTTCCGATACCGCCCGCGAAATCGACGTACTCGCGGCCGTCCACGTCCCAGAGACGTGCGCCCTCCGCTCGGCTCACGAAAAGCGGGTGCGCCGCCGAGACACCCCGCGCGACGGCACGCTCTCGCCGCTCTACGAGGTCGGCAGTGCGCGTGCGGATCGATTGCAAAACGTTCTCCAGCGACGGCGGCAAGAGGTGAATCTTGCGTGTATTCGCCGGACCCGGGGTTGAGTCACCTCTATCCCGAGCGGCTCGGCGGTTCGGCGCCCGCGGCCCTGCATCGGCCGTCCGGCTACGCGCGGCCACAACCGTCGCGGCGTTGCCTAGCGGTAGCGAGGTTTTGGCCAATCGACGGTAGGCCCGGAGGGCCTCGCCCGTGTAGAGTAGGCGAAATTCGACCGGTGCTTTCTCGAAAGCGCCGGTTCCTTCGTCGTTCGGAGATGCGGTGCGCAGAAGAAACGTACGTCTACTGCTCCTACTTGCCTACATGCTGACACTCGTCGCGCCGTCGCTTGCGGGCACGACGGGCGGCTTGCGGGGACGAGTCGTCGATGCGGCGACCAACGCGGGCGTGGCCGGAGTCGTGGTTACCGCGACCTCGCCTTCGCAGAGTGCCTCGACAACGACCGATCCCGGGGGCAATTTCAATTTCATTACGCTCTCGCCCGACACGTACACGGTCTCCGTTGCGCGCCAGGGATACGAAGCAGCGTCGAACGGCGGCGTGTCCGTCTTTGCAGACCAAGTTCAAAACGTCGGCACGCTCAATCTTGCCAAAGCGCTGCGCCGCATCGGTCAGGTGAGCGCGCGCAACTCGACGAATCTCGTGCGGCCCGGCACGACGAGCGACGTGTATTCCGTCAATGCAGCGGGCCAAGCGGCGGCGCAAGCCGTCGGCGGCCCCGGCGGTCTCAATCAGGCTTACAGTGCCATTGCAACGACGCCGGGCGCGAACGTCCCGCAAGGCCAGCAGGGTTGGAATCAACTCGTCTACATCCGTGGCGGCGACTACAGCGACGTGGCAAACGAACTCGACGGTATTCCCGTGAATCGCGCTTCGGACTTTGCGCCGGTCACGACGTTATCGAGCCTCGGGCAGCAGGAGGTACAAACCTACACGGGCGGTACGCCACCCTCGGCGGAAGCCTCAGGTCTCTCAGGTTTTATCAATCAAGTCATCAAGACGGGCAGCTATCCCGGTTATGAAAACCTCAGCCTCGGCGTCGGCGGCCCAGCCTACTACCACAAGCTCAGCGTAGAGGCCAGCGGCGCGACGAGCAATCGGAACTTTTCATATTACGTCGGACTCGGCGGCGAAAATCAAGATTACCGCTATTCCGATCAATTCAACGGAGCTGGTGTGCCGCTTTTCTTCTATCCGCTCTTCGTCTCGACCGGGCTCAACGGCAGCGTGTACGATGGGAGCGGGGCGACGTACTTTTCGCCCGGCCAAAACTACGCGATCGCAAATACGACCGAGCGCGACAGCCTAGGAAACTTTCATTTCGGGCTGCCGCACAAGAACGGGCAACTCAAGGACGACATCCAGCTGCTCTTCGTCAATAGCGACATCCACACTCAATTTTATAGCTCGCCGAACGATCTCGGCGGCCAAGGTCTGATCTCGCAAGCCTACGGCGCCGGAGCGACCTATCAGGACTACTTCACGTACAAGGGGCCCTTATTCTCGCCGCCGGCGAGTGCGAATCTGGCCTTGGGCTTGTCGCCTTCGAGCCCGGCGCACGTACCGTTCAACGGCGTAATTCTGCCCGACACGCGCGACGGTGACGACCACAACGTATCGATTCTCAAACTGCAATACCAGAAGAATTTCAGCTCGAATGCCTACCTGCGCGTGTTCGGTTATAGCGAGTACAACGATTGGTTTATCAACGGTCCCGTCAGCGCGTACACGAACTACGGCGGTGAGATTCAAGATTACGAAGTGCACGGCAACAGCTTCGGAGCGACGGCGCTGTACGCGAACCAGCTCAATGCAAAAAATTTGCTGACCTTCACCGGCTCCTATCAAACGCAGAAGCTCGAAACGTATAGCGGCAATACGTATGGCAGCCTTCAGCCGACGGGCTCGATTACGACAAACCTCGTCGACGCGAAAGGACGCTGCTACAATCCGGCGAGCGGCTTGTTCGCAAGCTGTTATACACCGTTTTACGATACCAGTGCGGGCGGGCTGACGACGGGCGGCGGCCTCGTCTCATACGGGTCGGTCGGGCTTCCGCCCGCTTCCTATCCCAAGACTGCGGCCGGCAACCCGTGCCCGCTCTCGCTCGTACCGGTCGGGCCGGGTTGCACGCCCTTGACCGTACCGGCTGGATCGCTTGCCGCGACCAACGGCGCGCGTTACCTCGTGACGAACGACGGTCAAAGCGCGCAGCTCGACCAAATTTCCCCGTTTTTTAGTGCGGCATCGCTCTCGGACCAATGGCATCCGTCGGACCGGGTTACGATCAACGCCGGGATGCGGATCGAAAACTACACCTATCGGCTCGACGACACCGTGGGCGGATTTGCGGCACGTCCGTTCTGGTTTTCCGCCTACAATCGCGAATTTTCGTTCGGAACGGGCGCGACGTCGGTCGGACAGTGTTCGGGGGCGTACACGGGCGCGACCGTCGCGGCCGGCGGTCTTGCAAACGGACAAACCATCTTCGGCGTGGATCCCTTGACGGGCGCCTCGCTCTGTGCGGCCGGGACGAATGCCAACCTTGCGAACACGAGCCCGCGCACGCTGAGCTTTACCGCTTACCAGCCGCGGCTCTCGTTCACGTATACCGCCAATCCCGACACCGTACTGCGCGGCTCGTACGGCCGCTACGCGGCGCCCGCGCCGACGTCGTATCAGCAATACAACGTCGTGCAACAAGACCTGCCGTCGTTCATCGGGCAGTTTCTCCCCTACGGGTTCAACACGCCGTTTCACGAGTCGCGCCCGTCGTACTCGAACAATTACGATTTCTCGTTCGAGCAGCACGTTCCCAAGACCGACGTGTCCTTCAAGCTGACGCCGTTCTACCGCTCCACCCAAGACCAGCTTGCGAACGTGCCCATCGGTACGCAGGGCGTACTCGACGGTCTCAACGTCGGACGCCAACGCAACTACGGCGTCGAATTTCAGATTCGCAAGGGCGACTTCGAACGCAACGGCGTCTCGGGTACCTTAAGTTACACGTACACGCGCAGCCGGGTTCGCTACAGCAACTTCGGTGGCGGCAATCGCAACGAGATCGATAACCTCAACGACTACATCCGCAATTACAACGCCTACACGTCGGCATGCACGAATCGTTCGAATACGCCGCTCTGCGGTGCGACGAGCACGGCCGTCACCGCCGCCCGCTGCTATAGCGCTGCGGGCACGCCCGATCCGGCGTGCGCCGCCGGCAGTCTTGCGAATCCGTACTTCGCAGCAGCGCCGCAACCGCTTTTGGACCGTAACGGCGAATACTCGCCGTACGATATCTTACCGTCGCCGTTCCAAGGCGCGAACGGCTACGAAACGCCGGACGTCGCGACGCTGGTCCTCAATTATAAGCGCAACCGCTTCGCCTTCACACCGAGCGCGACGTACAGTTCGGGCTCCGTCTACGGTTCGCCGCTCGTCTGGCCGGGCTACGATCCCGTCACCTGCACCGGCACGGTCGGCGCAACGGCGCAAGCCAACACGCAGACGTGTTCCAACTATCTCTTCATTCCCGACAAGTATACGGGAAAGTTCGATAGTTTCGGCGACCTGCGCGAGCCGACGCGCCTGTCGCTCAACGCGCAATTCTCGTACGAGATCACGCCCAAAGTGAAGGTGACGCTGACGATGACGGGCCTGGAGGATCTGTGCTTCCAGCGCAAGTACGCGTGGGACAACGGCTCGACATGCGTGTACGCGCAGCTGCCGTCAAACTCGCTCGCGCCCGCCGGAAACTTCGTGGCGAATCCGCCGATACAACTCGCGTATCCGTATTCGAGCTGGTACAACAATTCGCAGACCGGATTCGTCGGGCAGAAATTGCCGATGAGCGCTTTTTTGAGCGCCGACGTTCGGATCTAACGTGACGCACCTGCGCGCGGAGTGCCTCGGGTTTCGCGAAGTCGTCGCGCAATCGGTCGCCATGCTCGGACCGACGCTGACGCCGGTCCTGATCGTTCCGCTCATGGCGAGTTCGGCGGGCAACGGCAGCTGGCTCGCTTACGCGCTCGGCACGCTGCTGCTGCTTGCGGTCGCGCTGAGTATCCGCAGTTTCGCCGTGCGTTCTGCATCCGCCGGATCGCTTTTCGAATACGCCTGCCGCGCGTTCGGAACCCGCGGCGGCCTACTGTGCGGCTGGGCGCTGCTATGGGCCTACGTCTTCGTCGGCGTCGCCGGCGTCACGGGCTTCGCCGTCTTCGCAAGCGCTCTGCTGGCATTCGCCCATGTGCCGGAGCTCGTACTACGGATCGGCGCGAGTTTCGTCTGCATCGCGGTTGCGCTCGCGTTCGCCTACCGCGACGTACGGCTCTCGACGGCGACGCTGCTCGCACTCGAGGTCGGCTCCGTCTTGCTCGTCGTCATGTTGCTCGTCGTCGTCCTGGTTCACGGGAAAACACTGATCGATCACGACCAGCTTACCTTGCGCGGCGCAACTCCGTCCGGGCTCGCGCTCGGCGTCGTGGTCGCAATCTTCAGCCTCGTCGGTTTCGAGAGCGCAACTTCGCTCGGCGCCGAGGCGCGCGATCCGCTGCGCACGATCCCGGCCGCGGTCATCGTGAGCGTCCTCGTTGCCGGTGCGTTTTTTATCGTTTGCGCCTACGCGGAACTGCTCGGCGCGCGCGCCCTAGGCACGACGGTAGACAAATTGCCGACACCGCTCGATGCGCTCGCCGGCCACGCGGGCGTCGTCCCGCTCGGTATCGCGATCGACTTCGGTGCGCTCCTCTCGTCGTTCTCGATTACGCTCGCTTCGCTCAACGCGGGCGCACGTATCCTCTACACGCTCGGAAAATCGGGTCTCTTCGCGGACGTCTTCGGTCGCTCGCACCCGGAGTTTCAAACGCCGAACGTCGCGCTCGTCACGTTCGCCGGGCTGATCGCTCTCGTCGGCGAAGGCATGCTGCTCGCGGGCATCGCGCCGATCGACGCCTTCAACGACACCGCGACGCTCGGATCGTTCGGATTCGTCGCGATCTACGTGTTCGTCGCGCTCGGCGCTCCCGTCTATCTGCGCCGCCGTGGCGAACTCCGGCCACACCATATCGCACTCGCCGCGCTAACGCTGGCACTGCTGCTCGTGCCCGCGATCGGAAGCGTTTATCCGGTGCCCGCTCCCCCGACGAACGTCTTTCCGTATCTCTTCGCCGCCTATGCGTTGGTAGGATTCATCGTGTTGCGCCTGCGCGGTGCGCGCACGTTGACGGCCGGCTTCGGCGAAGAGAATGCGGCATGATAGCGGAACCGAGCCTCCTCGAATGCTTCGAACGCGACGGCTATCTCGTCATCCCGGATTTTTCATCTTCAGCCGCTATCGCCAACGTGCGCGCTCGCGCGGCAGCCTTCGTCGAAGCGTTCGATCCGAACGAGTCGCGTACGACGTTCAGCACGCGCGACGCAGCGCACCAAGCCGACACGTACTTCCTCGAATCGGGCGATAAGATCCGGTGTTTTTTCGAAGAGGAGGCGTTCGACGCGGCGGGCGAACTGCGAGTGCCGAAGGCGCTCTCGATCAATAAGATCGGCCACGCGTTACACGATCTGGATCCGGTCTTCGAGCGCTTTTCACACGATCCGCGCCTGCACGAGCTCGCGCTCGAACTGGGTGTCGGCGAGCCGCGCGTGTACCAGTCGATGTATATCTTCAAACAACCGGCCATCGGCGGCGAAGTACGGTGGCATCAGGACGCGACCTACTTCGTGACCGAGCCGAGCACCGTCATTACCCTTTGGTTCGCCCTCGAACGCGCGGACCGCGACAACGGCTGTTTGTGGACGCAGCCGGGCAGCCACCATCGACCGCTACGCGAGCGCTTCGCCGTCGAAGGAGGGAGGGGCCGCATGGACCAGCTCGACGCGACGCCGTGGCCGCAGTCCGCAGCGCAGCCGCTCGAAGTCGAGGCCGGCACGCTCGTTGTGATGCACGGCCGCCTTCCGCACTACAGCGCACGCAATCGGTCGCCCGTTTCGCGTCAGGCGTACACGCTGCACTTCGTGGACGGGCGAGCGCGCTACGCGCGAACGAACTGGTTGCAGCGCCCCGCCGGCTTTCCGGCCCGCGGCTTCATCTAAAAACGCCGGCCAGCAGCGCCGGCAGATTCGCCGGCGCGCAACTTTTACGAGATCGCAGGGTAATCTTCGGCATGCCCGATCTCATCGCGCGAACCTGGTGGATCATCGCATTGCGCGGCGTGCTCACGCTCCTCTTTGGGCTCGCGGCCTTTCTCATCCCACACGACTCGCAAGGACCACTGCGCACGCTCTTCGGAACCTTCGCGATCGCCGACGGCTTGGTCGCGCTCGTCGCTTCCGTTCGATTCGCCCGTTCGGGCGGCGCGTGGCGCTTCCTAAGCGGCGAAGGGGCCCTCGGCACCGTTCTCGGCTTCGTGGCACTGACGTCGCCCTGGCTCCCGAAAGCGGCGCTCGCGGCGCTGATCGCTATCTGGGCCATCGGTACCGGCGGCTTGACGATCGCCGCCGCCCTGCGGCTCAAAGACCGTATCGCGAACGAATGGCTGTGGATCGCGTCCGGCGTTGCTTCGATCCTGTTCGGTATGCTCATTGCGACCTTTCCGCTCGTGACCATCGCGTTATGGAGCCTCGTCGTCGTCGCGTATGCGGTGGTCGCCGGCGTTGCTCTGCTCGTGCTCGCACTTTTCTTACGGCGTCTTCTCAAGCGTCGGCGCGGAGAGATCGCCCGCACCTGAAGCGTTACGCAAACTGCAACGCGCTTCGAGCCCTAGCCGCCGGGCAGCTGCGCTCCCGGAAACCCGCTAGCAAAAAATGGATACGGAAACCGGCGGCGCAAGACGCTGCATGGCCGACGTGACGATCGAAGGCGATTATCTCAACATAAAGCTATCGCTGATAGATGAACTGTTGGCATTTCACGGGTCGTTTCATATCCCGCTCGCGCACGTGACCAACGCCTTCGTCAGCGATTTCGAGAACCTCGAACTGCAGTACAAGCTTACCGGTACGAGTCTGGGCTTTCTCAAGACGGCCGGCATCTTCGCGAATCCACAGGGGTTGATTTTTTGCGACGTTACCGGGAAGGGCGACCTTTTGGTCGTCGAAACTCGAGGCGAACGCTTTCCGCGTATCGCCGTACAGCTTCCGGCGAGTGAAGATTGTAACGCCCTCGCGCACGAGATTACGCGACGGATTCCCGACAGCGGCCCGGTCGACTAGCACGCTCGTCAACGGGTGAGCGAAAGCGCAGCAGACGAATCGACCGCGACGATCGTGGTCGCCGTCATCGTCAACCTGCTCATCACTGCCTTCAAAGTCGCCGCGGCCGTCGTTACCGGAAGCTCGGCCATGCTCTCGGAGGCGATTCACTCGGCGGTCGATACGCTCAACGAGGCACTGCTCTTCGTCGGCGTTTCGCGTAGCAAACGCGCACCGGACGAATCGCATCCGCTCGGCCACGGTCAAGAACTCTACTTCTGGACGCTGATCGTGGCGGTCGTCATCTTCGGAGCGGGCGGCAGCATCTCGATCTTCGAAGGCATCCACCGGCTGCTCGCGCCGCGTCCACTCGAGAACGTCGTGTGGAGTTACGCAGTACTCGGTGTAGCTCTCGGGCTCGAGTCTGTCTCGTGGGTCGTCGCCTATCGCGCCCTGCGCCTACGCGCCGGGGCCAAGTCGACGTGGAGTGTCATCCGCGAAAGTAAAGACCCGACCGTGTTTACCGTACTGCTGGAAGACACGGCCGCGTTGATCGGTCTAGGCATCGCACTTCTCGGAACGCTCGCGCAACAACTCGGCCTCGATAAGGCCGACGGCCTCGCCTCGATCGGCATCGGCCTGGTCCTCTGCTGCGTGGCGTTCATCGTTATTCGCGAGAGTCGCGCGCTGCTCTCGGGCGAAAGCGCGTCGCCCGAGGTCGTCGAAGCCGTGCGTGCGATTCTCGCAAGCGAAGACACAATCGAACGTATCGATTCGATCGTGACGCTCCACTTCGGTCCCGATAGCGTGTTGCTCATCTTGACCGTCACCTTCGCGCCCTCATCGAGCGCGGGGCTCGCCGAAACGATCGACCGCATCCGTTCGCGCATCGTGGTAGACGTTCCGAGTATCAAGACCGTGTCCGTGTCCCTCTCGTCGCTCACAAGCTTGCGCAACGCACGCGCGCCTTACGGCTAGCCGGGCGACTTCGCCCGCCCAAAAACCGTCGCCGCGTCGAGAATAAAGCCCGGCATTTCTGGACCGATTTCCACGAGCCAGGTTGCGTACGTCTTGCGCTCGGCGTCCGGACGAAAGATCGTCACCGTTTCCGAATCGGCGTCGAGCAGAATGCCGACGCGGACGCCGTTGGCAAGGAACGCGTCGATCTTCTCCTCGACGTCTGCTCGATCGTCAGACGGGGACACGAGTTCGAAGACGACATCCGGAACGATATGAATAAAAGCGACGCGATAATCTTCAGGCGTCAGTGCGGCGAGCGTCTCGTTCGTTACGTAGGTCGTGTCCGGCGACACGATCGACGTGTCGGGAAGAGTCATGCCGGCAGTCGGTGGATACGAGCGGCCGAGTCCCGATGCATCGGCCCAATTCGAGACCTGAGTGAACAGATTGCCCTCGCCGCCGGAGGCGGCGAAACCGGTCGGCGGACTCACAATGAGCTTGCCTTCGGCTGAACGCTCCAACCGATACCCGGGGTTCTCGCGGGAAAGCGCAAGAAGCATCTCTTCGGTTACTGCCTGTTCGGGCAGTCGCAGCTCGATCGCCATGGCCGTATGTTCGCGAGAGCTTAACTATTTCCGCGCACAACGCCGGGCAGCGGCTCGGCTGCAGTCAACCTTCCGGTTCGTACACGCGCGGCCGCACGAACGCTTCGGCATCGTTCATTTTGCCGCCGCGCCACATCCGACCATGTTTACCTTACTGCTGGAAGATAGGTCCGCGTTGATCGGTTTGTGCATCGGCGCTTCTGGAAACGCTCTGCAACAGCTCGGCATCGGTAAGGCGGAGAGGCTCGCCTTCGCCTCGCCGGTATCGGCGCGCTCCTCTCCTGCGTGGCGTTCATCGCGATTTGCGAGAGTCGCGCGCTGCTCTCGGCCGAAAGCGCGTCGCGAGAGGTCATCGAAGCCGTGCGCGCGATTCTCGCTAGCGTAGTAGGTCAAGCAGATTGTAATTTATTCAGTTTGGCTCGGGCGCGCGTTACTTCCTCGAGGATGTCGCTTGCCTTCGCCGTCCAGATGAACGGCATAGATACGGTGTTCGTTGTCAAGGGGTCGCGTCGCTGGGATTGAAGGCGCGACCGGACTTGAGGACGCCGTAGGCGAGGGTCAGAAGTTTACGCATGACCGCCGCAATGATGGTCATGTTGGTTTTCCCGCGCTCGCGCAGTCGGTCCGCAAACGCCCGAAGGATAGGGTTGTGACGCATTGCCGAAATCGCCGGCCAGTACAGCGCTTGACGCAGATCGGCGTTCCCGGCTTTTGAAAGACGACTGGGCCGACGAATTGACCCCGACTCTTAGTGCTGGGGAGAAAGCCGGCAAACGCGCTCACTGCCTTGACGCCCCGAAACTCGACGATGTTCGGCATCTCGCCCAGGATGCGCGCAGCCGTAGTTGCGCCGATGCCAGGAATCGAGATAAGCAAGTCACGCTGTCGACGTAACGGTGGATGCTGATCGAAGAGCTGTGCGATCTCCTGATCGACACGCTTGAGTTCGTGCTCGAGATGCTCAAGCGTCGCCATTATCGAGGCCTGCACGGGTGCTGTAACGATCGGTGCGCAAAGCCGGTTCTGCTCCTCCGTTCGCATCTCGACCAAGCTGTGATAACGACGAACAAGTCTTTGCAGCGTGCGGATTTCCGGCGCGGGTGGTATCCAGGCCTTTGGAACGTACATGCGACAGAAGCGAGCGATAGAAGCGGCATAGACGCGATCGGTTTTCGTGCGCAGCATCTCGCTCTGTGCGAACGCTTTAATGCGAGCGGGGTTAACCAGACTCACGATATGGTCAGCCGCGTGCAGCGTGAGCGCTAGGTCTTCGCTGTAACCGCCAGTCGCCTCCAAACAAGCGTGGACCCGACTGACCTTCCGGTTCTTGAGCCATGTTTGCAGCTGCCCGATCCCCGGCGGCGAATTGGCGACGCTCTTCGAAGCCGTGCGATCATCTTGCAGTAAGACCGCGTGCAATTCGCGCTTTCCAACATCGATCCCAAGACTTTCACAGATGACCTCGTTACAGCAAGCCATCCCTTTTCGATCATCCTGATGAATACAAGCTCCGCGGTGAACGCAAGCCTACCATACGGTCCGATCTCTTGGGATAGCGCAAATCGGGTCGGCCATCAATCTAAGCCACTAGCTCGAAGCCCAAGGGCAGCATGGATGTGCCGACCCGCCCCGCAGGGTTTCTGGGACCATTCGACACGCCCCAAAACAACATATCTTTATAGCTATACTTGGTTCAGGTATCCGTTCTGGCTCGCAACATATCTGCCTCATGGCAATTCTCCTGACCCGCCGGCGGATACCATCCTCGAAGCGGATCTTGGCTGGAAAGACGGGCGCACGCAGCTCAATAAGGTTACGCCGATCCGCTTCGCTCCTGAGGAGTCAAGATGCAGGTAGTCGCTGGGGTCGATTGTCATCAAGATACACATTCGATCGTGTTCCTTGACAGCGTTGGAAAGTTAGTCAGAGAACTTACAGT
>JAABUQ010002471.1_pt1 | contig 36517 bp, 37 predicted proteins | sample 5560001 | NCBI WGS metagenome assembly JAABUQ01 (sample SAMN10711888, study PRJNA513371) | rock metagenome | isolation source: Antarctica rocks | place: Antarctica: Victoria Land, Finger Mt nord | collected 2015-12-18 | reverse complement strand
GGCGAAGACTAAAACTTTGCGGCTCTTGCCCGTGCCATGCGGCAGGGTCGTGACGCCGCGCACCATCTGGTCGCCGTGGCGGGGGTCAACGCCTAAATTGAACGCCACGCCGACGGTTTCGTCAAACTTGGCGGTGGCGAGGGCTTTCACCAGCTCAAGCGCCGGGGCCGGGTCCAGCAGTGTATCTACGTCGGTCTTCTTGGCAATTTCCTGGTAGCGCTTGCCGACGGTCTTCACACGATCTTGCTTTCGCATTTTGTCTCCTTGTGGTGCTGACGGGCGTTCGAGGCCCTCCCACAGATAATGCCCCCACCCTGCCCTCCCCCATCGGAATGGGAGAGGGTAAGAGTGAAAGTGAATGGTCTATGCCCCAATCTTCAACCTTCTCCCACGAAGTGGGGGCAGGGGTCGACGCGAAGCGGCGGGGGTGGGGGTCTCTATCCCCTACCCAATATCAATGCCCATCGAGCGAGCGGTTCCGGCGATGATCTTCATCGCGGCATCGGTGTCGTTCGCGTTCAGGTCCGGGGCCTTCATTTCGGCGATGGAACGAAGCTGCTCCGGGCTGATCTTGGCGACTTTGGTCTTGTTCGGCGTCCCGGAGCCGCTCGGAATACCGGCGGCTTTCTTCAAAAGGTCGGCGGCGGGCGGCGTCTTGGTAACGAACGTAAACGAGCGGTCTTCGTAGATGGTGATCTCGACAGGGACAATGGAACCGACCTGCGATGCAGTCCGCTCATTGTAGCCCTTGATGAACTCCATCATGTTGATGCCGTAGCCGCCAAGCGCAGGGCCGACGGGCGGGGCGGGAGTTGCTTTGCCCGCGTTGATTTGGAGCTTCACAACTCCGGTGATTTTCTTTGCCATAAATATATCCTATACGATGAACGGACCTACCACCTTGCTTCGCAGGGTCCTTCCTAAAGGAAGGATACAGACAGCAAATAAAGAGGGCAGTAGAGTTGCTCTAATTGTTCTAATCCTTCCTTTAGGAAGGACCCTGCGAAGCAAGGTGGTAGGTCTCCTACGAAATCTTCTCGACCTGCCCGAATTCCAGCTCAACCGGCGTGTCGCGACCAAAGATGGAAATCAAGACTTTGACCTTGTCTTTCGGCGCGTTGATTTCCTGAATGGTGCCAGTGAAGTCCGCGAATGGACCAGCGTTGACACGCACCGATTGGCCAACTTCCCAGCGCGGGCGGATAATCGGCTTGTTTTCCGACTCTTCTAGCGCCTTCTTGATGTCCCGGACTTCGGCGTCCTTCACGACCGTCGGCTTGGCGTCGCCGACAAAGCCGATCACGCCCGTGGTGCTTTTAACCAAGTACCAGGTGTTGTCGTCCAGCACCATTTCGATAAAAACGTAGCCGGGGAAGACTTTGCGGTCAATCTCGCTTTTCTTGCCCTGACGCACCCGCGACTCTTTTTCGGTCGGGACCAGAATGTCGAACACTTTGTTCTTCAGGCCCATCGTGTCCGCGCGGCGCTCGATATTCGTTTTGACTTTTTTCTCGTGGCCCGAGTAGGTATGGACCGCGTACCAGTGCTTCAGCATTGTCTTTTAAATCTTTCCGACGCGCGTTATCTTCCTGCGCCGAACAGTGAGTAGGCGACCCGGTTCAGAATAGCGTTCAGGCCGCCGACCCAAATTGCAACCGCCGCCACCAGCGCCAGCACGACCGAAGTGGACTTGGTCAAAACGTCCCGGTTCGGCCACGACGTCTTTTTTAGCTCCACCCAGGCTTCCTGGAAGAACTGCGTCGGGCTGGCCTGCGGCTTGCTTGCCATCTGCTGAGCGCGGCGCTGCACATCGGTCAGCCGGGCATTTGCCGGTGCCGCAGGCTTGGCCGGGCCGGCAGGAGCCGCTTTTTTCGGTCCGGTCGCCGGTGCGTCCGGGTTGTTGTCGTAGCTTTTCGCCATTTGTGTCGCCTTAGTTATATCGCCTTTGCTGGTGAGAACAGGCAAAAAAATGAACAGGGGTCGCGCCCCCTGTCCGGTGTCTTGAGGATTAATATAGCACATGCCGCAAAAAAAGTCAAGCAAAGGCCGCGCAGACAAACAAATCGGGTATATAAAATGGTACAAACAAGTTAGAAAGCTCGTGTCAGAACAATCGTGATGGTCAACGACCCTAACCGCTATACTCCTAACCCCTATGCCTGCCTCGGCCTGATGCCGGGTAACTCAGAGGCGGACATCAAGCGTCGTTACCGGCAGCTTGCCAAGCAGTACCACCCTGACCGCAATGGACATAGCGCGGAGTCGGGAGAAAAGCTGCGCGATCTCAATGCGGCTTATGCTTTTCTTTCTGATCCTGCCCGCAAAGCCGCGTATGATGCGTTCGCCGCTGCCGTGTTTCATCCGGTGCGCGTGCCGCAGCCGGCACCGTCCGCCCCGTATGTTCCCCGCAGCCGGTCACGCCGCGCGGCAGTCAGTCTGACCCTGCTCCTGCTGCTTTCCACCGGGGCTGGCGTCCTCTTCAGCGCCGCCAACAGCTCGCCGGTCTTGTCGGGACTGCTGACGCGGATGTCCGGCAAGTCCACAGGCCCTGATCGCCCCGCGCCGCCGTACTCTTTTTTGCCGTCCAAAGGCACATTTGACGACGAAAGCAGCCCCCCTGCGCCGTCTTCCCCCGCGCCCAGTGAAAACGCCCAGCCTCAGTAACCGACTCGGCTCAAACATCGTGCTGCTGACTCTGATGCCGGGCTTCGTCTTCATACGGCTCAATATGAATAATCGGGTGCAGGTTGGGCAGCACTCGCCGCAGACGGTCTTCCAGATCTTCCGTCAGCCGGTGCGCTTCCACGAACGTGTGCGTGTCGGCGATCTGCACATGGACATCCACATGCCGGTGTGACCCGGATTTCCGCGTCCGCAGCTTATGAAAACCCCGGACTTCTGGGTGCGCGGTCAAAATCGCCGTCAGCACTTCCTCTTCACCCGGCGGCAGCGCGGCATCCGACAGTGTCAGCACGGCTTCCGCCGCCAGCCCGAACCCAACCCGCAAAATCAAGAACGATACTGCCAGCGCCGCCACTGAATCCCACCAGAGCTTGCCCGTGACATGCACCAGTGTCAGTCCTAAAAGAACGCCGAGCGAGGTCACCACGTCTGTCTGCAAATGATGCCCATCGGCAGCAAGCGCCGGCGAGTCCGTTTCGCGCCCGGCTCGCAGCAGCCGCCGGGAGACCACAAAATTGACGACTGCCGACGCGCCCATCACGCCGATCCCCCAGCCCAGCCCCGGCAGCGGGTCCGGGTGCAGCAAATGCCGCACCGCCTCGCCAATTGCGAAGACGCCGCCCACTAGGATTAGCGCCGCCGTCGCCGCGCCCGATAAGTTTTCAATCTTGCCGTGGCCGTAGGCGTGCGAATGGTCCGGCGGCTCATCGGAGGCCCGCACTGACAGCAGGGCCAGCGCCGAGCCGACCAGGTCCGCCGCTGAGTTGACCGCCTCGGCTAAGATGCCGGCGCTGCCGGTGACTGCGCCGACGACGATCTTGAGGCCGAGCAGCGTCCCGCTGGCGGCGAGGGACCAGCGAGCGGCTTCGCGCTTGCGCCGGGCTTGGAGTTCGGTTGGAGAGGAGGACATAGGAGAGGAAGACCCCCACCCCCGGCAGTTCCTGCCGACCCCTCCCCCACCTCGTGGGAGAGGGGTGAAGAGGGTCAGTCGGTAGGTATGCTGGGACGAGAAATAAGTTCAGTTGCGAGCGTTTGTATTTGTGCCACAACTTTTTCGATGCGATGTCGGACATCTTCGTTGGTCACGCGCAGGAAGCAGATGCCGATCTCCTGTTCCAAGATTTGCTGCCGGTCGGTGTCCCGGCGCTGAACGCTTTCGACTTGGTGAATGCTTCCATCCACTTCCACGGCGAGCTTTACCTTGCGGCAGTAAAAGTCGAGCCGGAACGGACCAACACTGTCTTGACGCCGGAAGTGCAGGCCGCCGCAGCGGTGATCCCGCAGTCGCTCCCACAGGTCCTTCTCCGCAGGTGTCGGCGTGTGCCGCGCCTCCCGCGCAAGCGTTCTCAGCATTTGACGCATTGTTTCTTCCATGATCGTGTTCTTTTCGCCTTCCGTAGCTTTTGTCGGATGTAAAGAGAAGCAAGACCCCCACCCCCGGCAGTTCCTGCCGACCCCTCCCCCGTTCCGGGAGATGGGTAAGACTTTAGGAAAGCGTTCTTCCTCTTCAATTTGCTTTACCCCTCTCCCACGAAGTGGGGGAGGGGTCGGCAGGAACTGCCGGGGGTGGGGGTCTTACTTCCCCTTCCCTACCAGCTTCGCCTTCACCGCCGGGCTGCTGTACCCCACCAGCTCCATATATGCAACACCGTGAGGCGACGGCGGCAATGTTGGGTTGAAGTAAACCGGACGCAAGTAGTCAGTAGCTAGATAGCTTGTATCTACATTACACAGCCCTTCCCAAATCCCCGCACCCGGTCCCAAAATCGGCATCTCCTGATTTTGCACTTCCGCCGTGATGTGCAGGATCAAATTGTGGTCGGGAAACTTCACCGTCCACCCCAGCGGATACGTCACGCCGCTTTTCGGACTCTTCCAAAGCGCCTTCGGGTCCGGCGTGAAGACAATGTTCTTCGTGACACTTTGCTTCCCATTGCGGTCCATGAACGTCGCCAGCGGGTAGAAAATGCGGCCTGTTTTGAGGTCGCGCTGACGGAAAAACAAAATGTCCGTACCGTCGTCAAGCTGCACGCCCCACCAGTCCCAGCCGTCGTTGGAGGCCACCCAGGAGTTGCCCCACTGATGGTCAAACCAGCCCTGCCCGCCCGTGATCTTCTCCGGCCCCGCGCCGGTGTCAATCGTCCCGCCGACGGCGCACCGGGTCAGCGAAAAATAGTACATGTCCGTCGGGGATTTGAGGCCCGTTTCGCCTTTGCCGCCCACGGCCATCGGCGGCTTCTGCGCGTCCAGCGTCAAATGGATTTTGTCCGGGCCGCCCGCGTTCAAATTGAGGTCAAATGATGTATTGGCGCTGTTTGTCGCCGCCAGCGTGTTGTCTGTGCCGTAGGCCAGATGAAACGGCGCGTTGACGACCGACGCCGTCCCTGCGATTTTCTGATGCGGCGGCGGCAGCTTACCACTGTTGATGTCCGCCATGAACGTCCCAATGTTTTTGTCGTGTGGGTTCTGCGCGGCCAGCAGCGGCCCGAACTGCTTCAGCAGAGCGATCATCGTGCCGTCGGCCAGCGAATACGGTCGCTGCGTTTTGGCGTCTAAATCCGTCACGGCGTAAATTAAGTAATGGGCGCGGGGCATCGGAGAGCCGTCCAGCGGATTAACGCCGGAGCCAAACCGGAAGAACGACCCAATCAGCGCCAGATGCCGGCCTTTTTCGGTCGTGACATGGGCGTTGACATACCACCATTCAATGTTGACATCGCTGTGGGCGGCGACGCCGAAATGTCCCGCCGGGGCGGGCACCGGAGCGGCAGCCAGTTTACTGAATGGCGCTAACAGGAGAACAAGAGCGCACAGGAAGCGCATAAGAAGGGTCTGCTTTCTAAAGAAGCGTTCTGGTGCAAAGATGCAGGTGAAATCAGTAGTTGCCGCCTTCGGTGTCATGCATCGCCGTGATCCTCCGGTGTTCTTCGGAGAGTTTGCTGAACTCCTCGGAAGTTAGCGTCTGCGGCGAACGCGCCGCAAGGTCAACGCCGATGCCCGGCAGCATAGCCGTCAGTGTGTCTTCCCGGACACCGAGATTTGCGGCGGCTTCTTCGAGCGTGTACGATTGGTCAGGCATGGAAACCTCCCAGAACTGGAATACACTTAGTATACCTCTTGACTTCGCGCTCTTTCTTGACTTCTCGGACTGTTTCGGGCTATTATTGATGGCAATGCGTATCCTAGTCACCAATGACGACGGCGTCTTTGCCGACGGCCTGTTCGCCCTGTACCAAGCCCTCTCGGAAGTCGGCGACGTGACCGTGGTTGCCCCGGAGCGACAGCAAAGCGCCACCGGCCACGCGATCACCCTGCACAAGCCCCTGCGCCTGTCTCCGGTCAGCCTGCGCGACGGCTCGCCGGCGTTCGCCTCGAACGGCACGCCCTCAGACTGCGCGGCGCTGGGCATTTTGGAAGCAATGGGCGGCGCTGTAGACTTAGTGGTCTCCGGCATCAACCACGGCCCCAATCTCGGCTGGGATGTGCATTATTCCGGCACCGTTTCGGCGGCGATTGAGGCCGCCATGGTCGGCCACGCCTCCGTCGCCGTGTCGGTCGCATCGTGGGACAAAGACATCCACTGGGAACCTGTCGCCAAATTCGCCGCGCAAGTGGCGAAGCGCCTGCAAACCCAGCCCCTGCCGCCGCACACCATTCTTAACATCAACGCCCCCAACCTGCCGCAGTCCGCGCTTCAGGGCGTTGCCGTCACCACGCAGGGCCGGCGGCAGTACGTGGACCGTTTGGAGAAGCGCCTGGACCCCGTCGGACGCCCCTACTACTGGCTTGGCGGGTCGCTGGCCGAAGAAGCCGCCGGGGCTGAAGCCGGCTCCGATGTCCGCGCCGTCGCCGACGGCAAGATTTCCCTCACGCCGATCCATTTGGATTTGACCGCTTATTCACTCCTGCCGGCATTGAAAGAATGGGACAGCGACAACTAAGGAAAAAGTCATGGCATTTACATTTACCGCAGTTTATCAAAAAGCAGAAGAAGGCGGCTACATCGGGTTTGTCGAGGAACTGCCTGGTGCGAACACACAAGGCGAGACGCTGGAAGAAGTCCGCGAAAACCTGCAGGAAGCAATCGCGCTTGTCTTGGAAGGCAATCGCATTTTAGCCGAGGAAGCGCTCGCAGGACAAGAAGCAATCCGTGAACCGCTTCTGCTTCAGACAGCATGAAACGGCGCGATCTGCTGAGGCATCTTGAAGCACATGGCTGTGAACTGCTCCGCGAAGGCAGCAATCACACGTTATATTTGAACCGGGCGGAGCACAAAACTTCGGCGGTGCCACGGCATCAGGAAATCAAAACTTTCATGGCGCGGCAAATCTGTCGCGATTTGCGTGTTCCTGAGCCATCGGGCGCTTGAACTCAAACGAACGTCTATGACAGACACAGCATATTATTCTCATCAGCACCCGCGCCCGATTGTCGCCAAGTTCGGCGGGTCGTCGGTGGCGGACGCGGGCCAAATCCGCAAGATTGCAGGGATTGTGCAGGCCGACCCCCGGCGGCGGTTTGTCGTCGTGTCTGCGCCGGGCAAGCGCACGGACAAAGACAAGAAGATCACGGATTTGCTGTATCTATGCCACTCGCTCGGCGAGCAGGGCCTTGACGCCTCCGCGCCGTTTGCGATCATCAAAGAGCGCTACTTAGGCATCGCGGCGGAGCTTGCTGTGCCGGGTGCGTGGGAGTGGCTGCGGGACATCGGGCAGCAGATCAACGCCGGGGCGGCGAAAGACTGGGTGGCGTCGCGCGGCGAGTATCTCTCCGCGCGGATTATCGCGGAGTTCTTGGGCGCGGAGTTTTTGGACGCCGCCGAAAGCGGCATTCGGTTTGGTTCCGACGGCCGGTTCCATCCCGGCGAAAGCTACGGGCGGCTCGGCGAGCGGCTTGCGGTGGTTCCCGAAGGCAGGATCGCGGTCATTCCGGGCTTTTACGGGCAGGATACGCGGGGACAGATTAAGTGCTTCTCGCGGGGCGGCTCGGACGTGACCGGCGCGATTGTCGCCCGCGCCGTTCACGCGGCGATTTACGAGAACTGGACCGATGTCTCCGGCCTGCTGATGGCTGACCCGCGCCTCGTTCCCAACCCCAAAGCGATTGAAGAAATCACGTACCGGGAGCAGCGCGAGCTGTCGTACATGGGCGCGACGGTGCTGCATGACGAGGCGGTTTTTCCGGTGCGCGAGGCCGGCATTCCCATCCACATCAAGAACACCAACGCCCCCAATGATCCCGGCACGCGCATTGTGACCACCCGCGACGCCCGCGCGACAAGCGTTGTCGGGATTGCCGGGCGCAAGGGGTTTGCGACCCTGTTCACCGAGAAAGCGATGATGAACCAGGAGCGCGGCTACGGGCGCAAGGTGCTGGAGATTTTAGAGTCCCACGGCATCTCCTATGAGCATTCGCCGACTTCCATTGACACGCTTTCGGTCATTCTCACCGATGAAGAACTCGACGGCAAGGAAGACGAAGTGGTTGCCGACATCCGGCGCATTGTCCAGCCGGACCGGATTGAAGTCCAGCGCGACATGGCGATGCTGGCCGTGGTTGGCCAGGGCATGGTGCATCAAGTCGGCATCGCCGCCCGCGTCTTCGGCGCTTTGGCGGAGGCCGGCGTCAACATCCGCATGATCAACCAGGGTTCCAGCGAGCTGAACATCATCGTCGGCGTCCCCACCGGCGACTACGAAAAAGCCATCAATGCCATTTACGAAGCGTTTGCAGACAAGGAGTGAGCCATGAGCCTGATCTGGGAAGAAGTACCGTCGGAGTGGATCAAGAAGGGTTTCTTTTCATTACCCGCGCCCTATGTCATTCGCGCGAAGGTTCCTGGCGGATGGTTTATCCGAACGGGGAGAGGAGAATCAATAGCAGCCTTCTTCTACCCTGACCCGGAACATCTTTGGGACGGGTCTTCGCTGCCGTAGGGGTACAATAGAGTTATGGAACTTGCGGAACTAATACAGGAAAGGCGCGAAGATATTCTGCACATCGCCGCGCGGCATGGAGCGTTCAACGTGCGCGTCTTTGGCTCAGTCGCGCGCGGTGAAGCAGGGATAGATAGTGATGTGGATTTTCTAGTGGACGCTGGACCTAAGTGTTCTTCCTGGTTCCCTGCGGGTCTCGTAATAGATTTGGAAAATCTGCTTGGGTATCCGGTGGATGTTGTCACGTCTGAGGCCCTGCATTGGTTTATCCGTGACCGAGTTTTGGGCGAGTCTCAGCCTCTTTAAGTTCACTATGTTAATCAACCGAGACAATCTTTATCTGATCCATATCCGCGAATGTCTTGCGCGTGTTGCTGAATACACGTCCGGCGGGCGAGATGAATTCATGCAGGATACGAAAACTCAAGATGCGGTTCTGAGAAACTTGCAAACAATGGGCGAGTCCACTCAGCGCCTCTCAGACAGTCTCAAAGCCGGTTATCCGCAGGTAGACTGGCGCGATTTATCAGCCTTCCGCAACATTCTAGTTCACAACTACATGGGAATGGATTTGGCGCAAATCTGGCAGATCATTACAGATGACTTGCCTCCGTTTGAGCAGCAAATTGACATTATGCTACAAAGCGTGAACCCCACTTGATGCAAACTTCTACGCATATTGTTGTCGGGGCGTCGAGCGGGATTGGGCGGTCTTTGGCGCTGGCGCTGGCGCGGGAGCGGCGGCATGTGACGCTTGTCGGGCGGCATGAAGCGCGGCTGGCGCAGGTGGCGCGGGAAGTCGTGATGTTCGGCGGGGAGCCATTAGTCGCGCTGTCGGATGTGCGCGATCTTGTGTCTGTTCAAGCGGCGCTGGCCCAGATCGTGCTGCGTCATTTAAGAATTGAGCTGGCCGTGCTGTCGTCGGGCGTGGGCCTTTCTACGGACGCCGAAGAGTTTACCGCAGAGACGTTGCAAACGCTGCTGGAAGTGAACGTGCTGGGCATCGCGCACTGGCTGGAGGCTTTGCAGCCGCTCCTGAAGGCGCAGCCCGGAGGCGCAGCAGTTGCGGTGCTGTCGAGCCTTGCGGCGGACCGGGCGTATCCGGGCGGAAGCGCGGGCTATTCCGCCAGCAAAGCGGCGCTGTCGCATCTGTGCGACGGTCTCCGCGCTCCGTGGGCAGCGCAGGGTATTTCGTTGGTAACGGTTGAGCCGGGCTTTATTCGGACACCGATGACGGCAGAGCAGGCGTGGACGCCGTTTCTCATGGAACCCGAGGACGCGGCGCAAGTCATTTTGGACGATCTGCGTGCCGGCAAGCGAGTCATTCGGTTTCCCCGCGCGGCGTCCCTGCTGACCCGGACCATTCGGCGGCTGCCGCCGTCTTTGCTGGATCGGCTGTACGACATCAAGCCGCCGGGCGGGGTTCGGGTTGGGAACACGCGGGAATAAAGAACCGTAAAACTAGCAGGAGTATATTGAAACATGCAGAAGAAGTTATTGCTGACCGCGACGGCGCTGCTCGGCGTGTGCGGCGCGGCTCATGCCGACCTCAAAGTCGTGCAGACCTCGAAGATTGACAACCCGCAGCTTAAAGCCTATGAAGATACGATGACCCCGCAGCAAAAGGCGCAGATGGCGCACTCCGGCAACCCGCTGTTCCAGAGCGGCCCGCAGCAGACGGCGGCGTATGTGCAGGGAGTACACACACGCTTGGATATTGGCCCGGTGACATACCTAGTGAACAGCGCTTCCCGTCAAACCGACGTCATCAACCGGCGCACCCGCACTTACAGCGTTCAGCCGTACCATGCGCCGAACGCCGGCCTTTCGGTTACCGTGAAGGATACCAAGCAGACCAAGCTGATCGCCGGCCATCTGTGCCGCCACTATTTGACCACGGCGACGCTGGCGTCCCAGCCCGGCACGGTCATTCAGGGCGACATTTGGGCCGCCACGGACATCCCGCAGCCGGAAGCGCTGTCGGCAGGCTCGGGGCCGTTCGCCGCGCTGCAAAGCCTGTTCCGTAAGATCAAAGGCTTCCCGCTGGACTCGTCGCTGACCGTCACCGGCAGCCCGCTCGGCAACACGACGGTGCAAACTTCGGTGGTCTCGGTTTCTAAAGCGCCTTTGTCTAGCTCACTTTTCGCAGTGCCGACCGGCTACACAAAATCGGCGGCAGGAGGGTAGCCCCCCGCCCCCGGTACTTCGTCCCGACCCCTGCCCCCGTTCCGGGAGAGGGGTAAGACAAATGCCAAGATAGCCTCATCCTACTCTTCACCCCTCTCCCACGAAGTGGGGGCAGGGGTCGGGACGAAGTACCGGGGGTGGGGGTCCTCACAGCATCTTTCCAAAGAACTTCTCCATCGCGGGATACACCACTTCCGGCGGCGGGACATGGCCGTACTGCGGATACCAGACAATCTGCTTGGGCTGATTGGCGGCCTCAAATAGTTCCTGCTGGGCTTTGGGAACAATTGTCGTGTCTTTGCGCCCGCCCAGCATCAAGATCGGGCGGGGCGCGATGTGCGAGGCGAAGGTCAGCGGGTCCTCCGGCGCGAGCAGGACGCTCAGCCCCCTCCAGTTGACGTTCTTGAACGGCGACGTGTCCCGCCCGCCGACCACCGCGCTGCGCGACGACAGCGTCTTGAGTATCAGCCCCCAGTCGCCGCCGCCGGAGATCAACACGACCGCTTTGATGCGCGGCTCTACTCCCGAAACGACCGTACCAATACACGCACCCAGCGAGACTCCGGCCAGCCCGATTTTACTGCTGTTGATCTGCGGCTGGGTCGCCAGATAATCCAAGCCCCGCCGGACATCCACCGAAGTCTGCAAAATCGTGGTCGCCAGCTCCTGTGCCTGCTGGCCCGGCACGGTCTTGAGCGGCCCGCGCTCCCCCTGCCCGTATTCGTCAATCACCAGTGACGCATAGCCGGCTTTCGCTGCATCCAGCGCCATGCCCGCCATGATCTCCTTGCTGCCGCCCAGCCCGTGCAGGATGATGAGGCACGGAACGGGATGACTGGCCGATGCGCTTGCCGGAGTGAACAGCAGGGCCGGCACACGCTGGTGATTTGTGCTGCCATACGAGAAACGCAGGAACTTGGCGGTTCCGATTGTCTGCGTTCCTATAGTCTTGACGGCCAGCGGCTGGGATGCCTCATACTGGTACGACGGCAGCGCTTTTTGGTAGAAAGCGTCGCGGTCAATCGCAGGTGTCTGGGCGTGAACAGAGGGGATTAGCAGGGCGAGGAGGAACAAAAGCCCCCCCGCCCCAATTCTGGGGAGCCAGAGTAAGACCCGTAGCGGCGCTGCGAGACGCGCCCTCTGTTCCTGCGGTGTCCTCAATCCCTGCGGCGTTGTTCTTTTCTGTCTGGCTCCCCAGGATTGGGGCGGGGGGGCTTTCTTCATAATACATTCCTTAAAATCGCCTGAAGGCGCTCGTAATCTGTCGCCAGCAGCGTCGCCAGCGCTCGCCCGGCGCGAAGCAAAAACGCCTGGTCATCGGCGTGGCATTCCCGCGCCATCCGCAGACACGCCGCCGCCAGCTCATCGGGCGGCACCCCCGCCAGCGCCCCACCCGACGGCAGGAGCAGGCCGCGCAGGAACGACAAATCCTCGGTCAGCAGCCGGGTTTCTTCCGGGCTGCACGGGTAGACCCGGCTGTGAATGCGCGGCGGCAGCGGCGGCAGATGCCGGCGCAGGGGCTTATCGCCGCCTTCCGAGTACGCAATCAATAATCCCGAGAACTCCGTTCGCAGCAATTCGAATATCTGCGGCTGCTGGAGACGCATCTCGTCTTCGTCGGCGAACCCTAAAGCGGAAGGCCGCCGGTTCGGCTCCAGCGACGATGTGTTCGCTCCGTAGACCAGCGCGTACACCGCAGGCGGCAGGCCAAGTCCCGCACTGAGCTGTAGCGGTGGCGGTTCAAAGGCCAGCGCAAACGGGTCTTCTTCTTCGTTCATTTCCCCCGCGATGCCGAGCGGCGGCGGGTCGGCGTCCTGCTCCTGAACAGGTGCCGGCTTGCCGATTTTCACGAACGACCCAAATGGCGGCGGGTCATACAGGCGCGGCACGATCTCGCGCGGCACTTCCAGGCACTGCGCCACAAATGCCGTCGTTCCCGCTTCAATTACTTCCCCAATCGGTTTATTTGTCATAGTTTTCTGCCGTCAATTTTTCGTGCGTTGCTGAAGCATAGGTCATGGAAAGCCACGGCAAGGGGTCACTTCAAAACATTGCTGAGAATGATAAACAAAGTGAACACAATGATAATGCCTGCGTAGAAGTAGGTTGACAGGTAACTTGATTCGTCCAGAGCTTCCTGGTTACGGATGGAATGCCGCTCGCCCAGCTCTTGTTCGCGAAGATAATGCGGCTCCAACCGGGGTGTTCGACGCGGCGGATTCGCTCTGACTTCCGCCTGCTCCCGCCTAAGCTCTGCCCGCTGACGGCGGATTTCTGCGAGTTTGCGTTCTTCTTCGGCCAAACGAATCTCGGCGAGTTCTTGTTCTAACGCTAAAGAGCGTTCTTCTTTCAGGCGTTTGGCGCGAACGTCTTGCAGCAAGCGCTGGACATCTTCCACTGTGATGTCCAGGCCTTCGGCGACATCGGGGACGGCGGGCTTGTCGGTCAGGCCCGTTTGCTCGACGCGCTCCTGCTGCCATTGGGCGATCACGGCGCGGGACTCATCCGCCGTCATTCGCTGCGCCCGAAGCTCGCCGCCGTAGCCTGGCTGCTCCGCAGTAGGTTCAAATTGCTGCGCCATAGCTCTATTTTAGCACATTTGAGAAGGAATCTACTCCGGTTCGTTCCTCACCGACCCTCCCTAAAGGGAAGGTAAAGAGGTTCAGGAAGTCAGGAGGGCGCAGCAAGCAGTGCCCCTACTTCAGATCGCGCTCTTACTCCTCACCTTCCCTTTAGGGAGGGTCGGTGAGGAACGAACCGGGGTAGGTTCTTCACTTCGGCACGGCAGGATACCGGAACACAGACTCTTGAGCGGGGACTTTTTCGCCCGGCTTGCCGCCGTCAAACGTGCCGGTTGGTCCGACGCTATACACGACAAAGCCGCTCATGCTCTCACGCCGGTAGTTCAGCGGTTGGCTTGTATACGGATCAACGAAACCTGGCGGCAGAGCGTTTGGAAACGCGCCGGTCGTGGCTTTTTGGGCAAGAATAGCAGCGGCAGACAGCGTTATGACCAGGCGAGCCTTCAACCGCATATCATCCTCGTCCAGCTTTTGAGGGTCAGGCAGGAGTATGAATGACAACGTTCTCGCCCCACCTGCGGCACTTGGTGCTGAAGCATCCAGCAGTGAGGCATTGATAGTGCGTCGCTCTTTCGCCGGCGCATTGAGAGCGGATACCATCCGCCGCATATCGGCCAGGTAATTAGCGTGCTGGCTGTCAATGGTATCAGAAACCAGTTTTTCTTCTGCTGACGAGACAGGCTTTACTAAGTGCTGCGGATCAACATCAATGCTCTTTCCACTAGTCAGGTTTTCAAGCGATGAATCCAGCCATTGAACTCCTTGATGCTGTCCTTCGTGCAGTTGCTGAAAAATTATACTCATGACAGCAGGCTCATTTGCGAGAGGACCACGCAAGGGTAACGGCGCGAAGTATAGGCGAGTATCTTGATGAACGAGCTGGTTGATGTCAGCATTTGGTCCTGCTAAAGCAAGGATACTCTGCATCCCAGTGAGGGTGATCGCTTCGCTGGCGTTGCCTACGAGATAACTGAGAAGAACAGAATCCGAAGCCGCATGCTTTGCGATACGAAAGCCGCGCACTTGATCTGTGACGGCTTCTTTGTAGCGCCCGTCTCGCGCCAGCAGATAGCTCTCCGTCTTAATGAGCCGCACCGCCTCGCGCATCCGCGGATACTCTGGGAACTCTAAATCAAGGCCCTTGTTCCAGTCACGCACGAATACGCAGTGCGGCTTGTCGGCGGCTTGATGCACCAATGTCATCACGTCCTGCCGGGAGACAAGGGTTTGGCGCACGGCGGCGATCTGCGCGGGCGTGTACGAGTGAAACGCATCCATGCCTTCGGCATATTTGGGCAGGCCGAGCGGCTTGTCGTGCAGCAGCTTCGTCAGCTTGGTATAAAGCGGGGCGGCGTTTTGACTGGCGGGCGGCAGCGGCTGCTGAAGCTCTTGGGCGGTCAGCGGGATGCCTTCGCGCCGAGCGGCAGCTTCTTCCCACGCCAAATTCGCCGGGCCAGCCGCCGCAAACTTACGTTCGGCGGCGACTTCACGCTGATGGCGAACAACCAGCACAATGCCGGAGATGCTGAGGGCCAGAATGCACAGTGCGCCGAACGCGGTCAGAAGACGTTTCATGGTATCAGTGTAGCATACTGTCAGGCAGCGGCACCGGCGCGAGCGGGTAGCGAAACAGGATATTCGTTCCAGAGGGATCGCCTGGCCTACCACCGTCAAACGTGCTGCTGGGACCGGCGCTGTACACGACGAAGCCATTGGTGCTTTCCAGCCGGTAGCCGAGCGGCTTGCTGTTAAACGGATCGGTGAACTGAGGCGGCAGAGCGCTGGGAAACGTGCCGGTTCTGGCTTTGGCGGCCAGCACCGCTGCGCCTGCCGCCGCGACTTCACGCCGGGCCGCGATTTGGCTGACTTGCAGGGACAGGCGACTGACGATGGATGCGGAGCCGAAAACCGCATCCGCGCCGACGACAGGGTTCAGCAGGTCGGACAGGCGCTCGATCAGGCTATACCCGCTTGAGGAGGAGCGAGACTCGGCCTGCCCGAAGACAGCCTCACGCTGGGCACTCGGCAGATCGGCGGCGGGGATGAGCTGACGCATCTGATGCAGGTAATCCGCTTCCGAAGCGTCTACGAAGCGGCTCCACTGCGCCTGCTGGGTGGGCGTGAACTGGACGGGAGCCTGGCCCGAATCTACCGCAGGCAGCGCACTACTGGCAAAGAGCTGGGTGATTTGAGCAGGACCAGCTTCGCGCAAGTGAGAAAACTCGACATCAGCCATTGCCGGCTCGCCGCTCAAGGCATGACCCAGGGAAAGCGGCGGCAGAGCGAGAATGTCGGTTTCCGCGCGGCTGTCTAACGCCGCGTCCGGCCCGGCTTTCTTGAGGATCGCCTGCATCCCGCTCAGCGTGATAGCATCAATCGCCGAGCCGACCAGAAAGCTGACGAGCAGACCATCAGACGCGGCATGATCGGCAATGCGGAACCCGCGCTCCTGGTCTGTGACCGCCTCAGAGTAACGCCCCTGGTAGGCCAGCAGCAGACTCTCCGTGTTGATTTCCCGCGCACTTTCGCGCAGGCCGGCGTAGTTCGTGAACACAGTCGGCATCCCAAGCGGGCCGGAAGCATCGCGAACGAAGGCGCACTGCGGCTTGTCGGCGGCCTGGTGCAGCAGGGTAAAGATGTCCTGCCGGGCATCAGCTTCTTTCTGAACAGCGGCAAGCTGCGCCGAGGTATAAGCAAAGCGGCCATTCAAGGGCTGCGCGTACAGGGGAAGACGGAACGGGCGTTGTTTTCGCAAAGCATCCAATTTGACATACAGCGGCGCGGCGTTCTGGTCGGCGGGCGGAAGCGGAAGCTGGCTGGGATGTGTCAGCAATCCCGCTTTTTCGGCGGCGGTGCGTTCGCGGGCCAAATCGGCGGGGCCAGACGCAATACGCTGGCGAATGCTTAGCGCTTCGGGGTCTTGAGACTGGTTCAAGGCTGTCAGATAGGCAGGCACGTCAGCGAAGTTTGGCTTCGGCGGCGCGGCACCGGCAGAAACCGGCGGCAGAAGCAGGGCAAGTGTCAGCAAATAAGTTGGTCGCATGAGTTTGTGTCTCCTCAACTATCCTGACACGGGACTCGCGAAAAAGTTGCAGACCGGCGGCAAACCCAGTTTCGGTTGACACCTGCCCGGCAGGTGGGCTATAATTCAAGCAGTACCCTCAATTTTTACTATCCGCGAGAATTTCCCCTTTGACCAAACTGAAAACTTTGCCGACGGATCTGCTGCTTGTTGTTTTGATTGCGCTCGGCCTTTTGGGCGGCCTTGTTTCGGCGGCGCACCGCTGGTCGGCGGAGGCACGGAACCGGCGGGTGGAGCTTGTCGTGGACTACAGCGACGCGCAGGCACTGGCGAACACGACCCGGCGGCAGGTGGACGATGTACTGACGCAGCTTAAAGCGGCAGGGATTACGACGGTCGCTGTGACCGAAGACACGCCGGCGTCGCTGACCGGGAACGGCGTCGTCAGCTATGTCCGCGAAGGGGACACGACTCTGCTGACATTTGCGCCGGGCTTTCCAGGGCAGCGGGCGCGGGTAATCCAAATGCTGGCGCATAAAGCGCCGGGGCTGGGGGTGACACCGGAAGGGGAAAACGGCCTGCGGGTCGGTGCGCCCTGGCCGCAGTTCAGCTCGATCCCGATTGGCCTGGACTCGGATACGGTCAGCACAGTCAAGCGCAACGCTTTGCTTGTTGCGCCCCGCCTGGTCAACTTCACGGGAGTGACGGCGCAGAACATTCCGTGGGAGCTGGCGCAAACGAAGCAGCAGTGTGAAGAACCGGCGGGGATCGGGCCGGTCATCTTTGCCGGGACTTCGGTGCTGGGCAACCGGGCGCTGATTGGAACAACCGCTGACGCATTGGGAGAGAACGATTTGACTTACGGCAGCGTGGAGCTGGGCAAGATGTTCGGGGACGATGATTTGTCCCGGCTCGCCAGCGCCCAGACAGTCCGGGTCCACTCAATCGGCACCGATGAGATGGGCACAATGGAGGAGCCGACGGCGGTGGAACGGTTTGTCCGGGCCGCAAAGGAGCGCAACATCCGGGTGTGCTACGTGCGCCTCTTTATTTCGGGGTTGGCGCATGATCCGGACGTGCTGGCGGCCAACACGGAGTTCATCGGAAAGATCGTCAAAGGGATGCACGAGGCGCGTCTGACTGTTGGCGAGGGTCCTGCTCATGCCTACGCCGACGATCCCAAGCCGGGCGTTATTCTGCGCGTCCTCATGGCGCTGGGCGTAACCGGCGGAACGCTGCTGCTGCTGCGCGTCTTCACGGGCATTTCCGGCCGGGCACTTGTGATTGCGTCTGCCATCGGGCTGGCGCTGGCGCTGGGCGCGGCGCTGCCGGGGACAAGTCCAAAAGGCCGCGAGCTGCTGGCCCTGCTGTCGGCCTGCGTGTTCCCGACGCTCGGACTGTGTGCGATCACCCTGCCACGCCCTCTTCCAAACGGCACCAATGCCGAAGTCTTGCGCCGGGCGTTCACGGCCTATGTCCAGATGACGCTCGTGACGATTATCGGCATTGTGCTGGTGGTCGGCCTGCTGGCAGGGCGGCTATTTCTCCTGAAAGTGGATGAGTTTTTCGGCGTCAAGCTGGTGCTGGTCACGCCGGTCGCGTTGGTGGCGGCGTACTACGGCCTGGGCCTCGGCACGCTCCCTCCGCATGCCGGCTGGGCGGAGCGGTGGCAGACGGTGCGCTGTTCCCTGGAAGCGCTTGCGGCGCGTCCCCTGCTTGCCGGGCAGATCGGCGTTGGCGTCGTCGCACTGGTCGCGCTGGCCCTCTTCGTGGCCCGGAGCGGCAATGACCCCGGCGTCGGCGTGTCGGCCACGGAGCTGAAGACACGCGCTTTGCTGGATAAGTACCTGTATGTGCGGCCCCGCACCAAAGAGTTCCTGCTGGGTCACCCGGCCCTGCTGCTCGGGCTGGCTGCGGCCGCGTCCCGGCGCTTCCCGCAGTGGGTGCTGCCGCTGCTGGTGATCGGCGCGGTTGGGCAGTCGTCGCTGATGGACACGTTCTGCCACCTCCATACGCCGCTTTTAGTGTCTGCTCTGCGCGGCCTGATTGGCTGGGCGCTCGGCGCGGTCTTCGGCACTCTGGTCTGGGCCGCTGTGGCCCGGCCCGCTCAAGTCGCTGCACCTGTGGAAGTCTCCGCGTGAAGCGTCTTCTCTTATCCGGCTACTATGGCTATGGCAACGCCGGCGATGAGGCCGTGCTGTCAGGTTTAGTGGCCGGCTTCCGTTCTGCGGCTCCAACCGGAGAATTGGAGCTGACCGCCCTGTCCGGCAGCCCGGCTGAGACGCGCACCGCCCACGGCATTGAGGCCGCAGACCGCTACCAGCCCGCAGCGCTGCTCCCGGCGATTGCCCGCTGCGAGGCGTTCCTGTCCGGCGGCGGCAGCCTGCTTCAAGACGTTTCTTCGGCTCACAGCATTTTTTACTACTTGGGCGTCGTCAAGATGGCCCAAATGCTGGGCAAAAAGACCATGTTCATCGCCCAGGGTGTTGGGCCGCTCTCCCTGCCCCGCTCCCGCAAGCTTGTCGCCACGGTGGCGAACAAACTGGACGCCATCACGGTCCGCGACTCTGACTCCGCCGCGCTGCTCCGCGAAATCGGCGTCACGCGCCCGCTCATTGAAGTCACCGCCGACCCCGCGCTGCTATTGTCGCCATCCTCATCTGGCTCCCCCATTATTGGGGGCGGGGGGGCGTTCGGCGTGGCGCTGCGTCCCTGGCACGGGCAGGAAAATGTCGGTGCCGAAGTCGCGGCAGCGTGTTTGGCAGCCCTCAGCCGTCAGAAGCCGCTGCTGCTGCCAATGCAGGACGCCAGCGACCGGCCCATCGCCGAGCAATTCGCCCGGAAATGGGGCCAGGTGAGCGCTGCGACGCTCTGCTCCACGACGGATGGGTTAGGTCCCCTCTTGTCAACCATCGCCGGGTGTGATATGATGGTAGGGATGCGGCTTCATGCGCTAATTCTCGCCGCCGCCGCCGGTGTGCCGTCGGTCGCGCTGTCGTATGATCCCAAAGTGACGGCCTTTATGCAGGCAAGCGGCCAGGGCGATGCCGTGTATGATCTCAGCGCCCCGGATTTAGACAGGCTTGAGGCGCTGCTGGCCCGCGTTTGGGCTGAGCGTACCGTCCGCGCCGAAGCGCTTCACGCCGCGCTGCCGGGCCTGCGGGCGAAGGCGATGCGGAATGTTGATGCAGCGCTCTCTCTCATAAGAACCCGGCCTTAAAAGGCCGGGCACATTGGCCTCTCATCTGAAAGGAACGACCCCTTGAACACTCGGAATATCAATACTCAGAACAGAAATACGCGGAGCGCACTGCTGCTGCTCACCGCCGGAAGCGCGGCGCTGCTGGCCGGATGCGGCGGCGGGGGCGGCAACGGCAACACCACCGGCACGACGGGAACCACCGGCACTACCGGCACGGGGACAACGGGAACCACCGGGACCGGCACCGGGGGAAGCAGCACGTCGCAGATAGTCGGCAAAGTGACGGACACGTTTGGCAGAGGCATTCCCGGCGTCAGCATCGCGGTAGACACCGGCGGGCAGATCGCGACGACCATCAGCACCGGCGGCTACCGGCTGGATGCCCTGAGCGCCGCCGTTCACAAGATCACAGCCGCCGTCACTCTGGGCAGTGTGCAGTACATCGGCAGCACACAGGTGGCGACAACCGCCGGAAACTTAAACTCCAATGCCAATATCCTGCTGTCGCAGGTCAATCAGCAGGCGACGGTGCAGGGCTACGTGCGCGACACGAGCGGCAACCCAGTTGCCGGGGCAAGCGTCTACGCCGGCGTGCAGGCCCCGAACCTGACGGCAAGCGGCGGTTCCTCCGGCAATTACTCCTCGCTGGTCGCGTTCACGAACAGCGCCGGCTTTTACCAGATCGCGAATATCCCGTCCGCTCTGCCCGCCGGCAGCCTTTTGGTGACGGCATCTTCCCCGACAACGGCGAACCAGAGCGCGGCCATCACGCAAAACAGCCTGACAGCGGGCAGCGTTTTCACCCAGAACTTCACGCTGACGGCGTCCACCAACGCCGCCGCCGACACGCCGGTCATTGTCGGCATCAACGCCTTCACCCAGCCCACCGACGGCCTAGTCGGCGCTGCGCTTCAGGCGCGGCTCGCGTCCGGCTCCGGCTCGGTCTACGAAGACCTGCGCCGCCGCCTGTCCCCGTCGTATGCCGCGTTTGCTGCCCGGAGGCGCACTGTCGGCAAGCGCCTCGTCTCCCGCGCCACCGCGAATGCTTATGCCGTCGAGATTGATCTCGGGTTCAATCCGCCCGCCGCCACCGACATCAACCTGCTGGGCTACAACGTCTACCGGACTACCGGCTCGGTGACAACCAACTCACCGATTGAGTCAAAAGCGGACTCCTATGACTCGCTCATTGATCCGCAGGCGAACTACTACACCGACCTGACCGCCAGCAGTGATGCGCTCAGCCCCCCATATGCCGGTGGCACACAGTATAACTTTGCCCTCAGCTCGCTCGCATCGTCCACCACAAACGCCAGTATTCAGTCGCCGCTATCCGTGCCGTACTCCATCACCCCGCTCAGCTCGCTCACGCTGACTGCACCAACGGCGGGCCAGACCGTCACCGGCCCAGTCACGATTTCCTGGACCCCAGTGACCGGCGCAACGAAATACTATGTGTTCGTCTACTCCCAGTATCCGTCCATCGGCGTTCAGCCGCTGACCTCCGCTCCCACGCCGTTCCCGGCAGGAACCAGCTCTGCGACCGTGACCCTCACCGGCGGCAGCGCTACCTACTACGCCGTCGTCGTCGCCGCTGCCGATGAAACGGAGACGGTCACCGCAACGGCCCCTGTGACTAACGCCGCCCAAAGCTACAGCAAGATCACGCCGTTCATCGTGCAGTAGCACCGCTTCCAGAAACGTAGGGACAGACACCGGGGTCTGCCCCTACGACGGGAGCGGAAAGTTTTCTGCCGAATGAGCGTCTGCCATCCACTGTTGCAATGCATCCGCAAGATCAAATGCGATTGATACCCAGCTTCTACAAGTTCCTCAAAACCCCAATCGCAGCTATATTGGTGTATCTTGTCTCACAAAGAATAATTGCCTTGTTTTTAATGCGTCAAGCCAGCAATTTAACAGGCTTCTTTGTCACAACTTACCATTTCCACAAGCTGCCAATACTGATGCGTGAAGTACGCAGCCAGTTCATTTACAGCTTGGTTGTTCTTCTTTGTGTTTTTGTGATGTCGCGGGTAACTCCGCATATTAAATTAAAGAGTATTAGCCTGACTGGAAGGCTGTCATTTGCCTATTTCACAGTCGGCTTTGCTGCACAAGTTGCCATAGCTGTCGTACTAGCTTTGCTGGTTGATAGACATGGACAAATACTTACCTCGCTTTATGCCTATCCGAAACTGCTGGCCTTCCAGGTCTTCGTCTGGTGTTTACTAATTGGTATTTGTGAAGAAATAACTTTTCGGGGTTATGTGCTGCAAGTCTTGGAGACGCGCTGGGGCAGTGCTATTGCTTTAGGGCTGTCCTCGGTTTTCTTCGGCCTTGTGCACTTTCAAAATCCAGGCGAGACTACATTTGAGGTAGTAGATGTTGTTCTCAGTGGCGGTCTTCCCTACGCGGCGGCATATCTGATGACACGTTCCTTGTGGCTGCCTATCGGACTACACTGCGGCTGGGATTTTATTATAGATTTGCTATATGGCGACAAGGGCATTCCCCGCGCTGTTCCTCAAACATCTTCCCTTGTGGATTTGGTAAGTCTTGATATCATGCTGCAAATTATTTTAGGGGTCATCTTTGTTCTTGTTGCGATGCGAACAGGCCGGTGGATCGGCAAAAATCCACTCACTCTTGCAAAACTATTTGTGTCGAGCGCCCCTACTTCTTCTGCTGAATGAGCAGCACCCCGGCCACGACGAGAACGCCGCCTAAAATGCGCCAGACGCTTAACGGCGCACGGGGAACGCCTAGCCAGCCCAGCGAATCCAGCAGCAGCGCGGCGGCCATCTGCCCGAACACGGCGCAAGCAATGACCACAGCAGCCCCGACTCGCGGCACTGCGATCACGGCCAGCGTCACATAAAATGCCCCGAACAGGCCGCCGATCCAGATCCACCACGGATTGCCGCCGAGGTTCGTCAGCCGCCCTCGCCCGAAAACGCCCAGCGCCGCCAGAATGCCGAGCGGCACAGCGCCTACGAGAAACGAGATCAGCGCACTCAGCACCGGCGCACCGACCGCCTCCCGCAGCCGCGCGTTAACCGCCGCCTGGAGCGTCAGCCCCACCCCGCCCAGCATCAGCAGCACGATAATTCCAAGTTGCATGACGCTAGATACCCGCCGTTTGCGGTTTCCGCACCCGCTTTTTAGTCGCTTTCTGCCGTGTAACGCTCTTTGACGTGGGTTGTGCTGGGCGCTCAACGGCAGCAGCCGGAGAACAAGCCTCCTGCCCGGCAATGACGGACGCAAGTTCATGGCGTGTCATCCCGGCGGCAAGCAAAGCTCGGGTCATCAAATCAAGAGAGACATGGGGATCACCCGCTTCCATCTTCGCGATGCGTGACTGGCTGGAGCCAATTTTGTCTGCCAGCTCAGCCTGCGAAAAACCGCTTACTTCACGCTGCTTTCTGAGAGCGTCGGTCAAAACTAGCTTGATTTCGATAAGTTCGCTTTGTTCCGGTGTCAAACCGAGAAACTCGGCGACAGTCCCTATTCGAAAACCAGCTTTTTCCAGCCTCCTGCGCTTTGCTTCATCCATAAGGTCTCACCTGTGCTTTCTGTGCGTGTTATGCGCGGCCTATTGATTATTCTTTGTCATAATCCGTGAGCCGCTTTCGGCAGTTGCTGATTATACTGAGAGGCGTCGTTTCCGTCTTCTTGGGGAAAACATCCACAACAAGTATCGCTTCTTCATCTATTCGGTAAATAATGCGCCAATAAAGGTCTTCGTCCCGTACCCGGAGTTCGTGGCATCTGGGTCCGATCGAAGGCATAGGGCGCGAATGGGGAAGCGTCAGCATCTTGCCCTGCTGAAGCCGCCGCAAGCGGAAGCCTGATTCATCTTGTGCCTTCTCGCTGAACGGTGGCGCTTTTACTTCTCCGTGCAGCCAGATAACTTCCTTGTCCATTCTCTCACCTCCTATGCACCACTATTGTATGTCATTTTTGACATACAAGTCAAGCGCGATCCAGAACGACCCTCACTCTGTAAACAAGTTTCCCTGACGGCGGGAACTATGTTTTGTCCTTCGGTATTCTGTCTATTGAGTGTGCTAAACTCAAGTAACTTCTGAGAAATTATTCGATTGGGAGCGGTGAAGCTGAGTATCAGCGTAGGCAACAATAACCTATTCGAACAGATAGAGGAGACGCAAGGCATGGCTTATAATGATTACCGCGACATCATCCGGCAGATGGAGCGCGAGATGCAGCAGTTGTCGGATGAAGCGTTTCGCGGCTTTTTCGCGATCCCCGCCGGCGGCGCGGGCCGGTTCTGGCAGCCGCCAATTGACATTCACGAGACGGACGACGCGGTTTTAGTCAAAGTGGAGCTGGCGGGAGTGAAGGCCGACGATTTGCAGGTGTCGCTGTCGCCGGATGACCGGTTGCTCAATGTCAGCGGCTCCCGCTCAGAAAGCGCACGGGAGCGGGAAGGCCGCAGCCGCTGCCATCAGATGGAGATTTATTTTGGCCCGTTTGAGCGGGCGGTTGCCCTGCCGAGCGGCATTCGCTTAGACCGGGACGCGATCAAGGCGTCGTACAAAGAAGGCTTTTTGCTGGTGACGCTGCCAAAGAAGCGCAGCGCGGAGCAGGCTGGGCCGCAGATTATTCCGATCAGCACCGAAGATTACACAGAAAACGAGGACAATAGTTAGTCATGTCCGATAACAATAATTTCGATAATAGTAACGAAGAAACACGCACAGCGGTGGACGCCATCGCGGAAGATACGCCGATTGATGGCGTTGCCGAGCAGATTGTGACCCAGATCAACGGCGAAGGGGACGGCCATCCGCCGATCCCGGAAGAGCTGTCGCTTTTGCCCCTGCGCGACACGGTCATTTTCCCGGTGCTGGTGGCCCCGATTGCCGTGGGCCGCGAGAACAGCATCAAGCTGGTGGACGAAGCCGTCTCCGGCGGGGACCGCATTATCGGCGTGGTCGCCATGAAAGACAGCTCGGTCGAGAACCCGACAGCGGGTGATATTCATCCGATGGGCGTGGCGGTCATCGTTCGCATGATGGCGAAAGTCCCCGATGGGATACGGATGATTGTCCAGGGCGTCGCACGCATTCAGATCCAGCAGATCACGAGCGAAGAGCCGTATCTCAAAGCGCGGGTCAAGGTGCTGGACGCCAAGACCGAGATCGCGGACGAGGACAAAATTGAGATTGAAGCGCTGAAGCGCTCCATCGGCGAGCTGTTCCGTAAGACCGTCGCGCTGTCCCAGAACATGCCCGATGAACTGGCGGGTTTGTCTACGTCCATTGACGATCCCGCCGTGATGACGGACCTCATCGCCGCGCATTCGCCGATCAGCGCCGAGGACAAGCAGCGCATCTTGGAGACGGTCAATCTCAAGGAGCGCATGAACCTTCTGCTGACCTTGATGACTTCTGAAGTGCAGGTGCTGGAGCTTGGCTCCAAGCTGCAATCCCAGGTGTCGTCGGAGATCAACAAGACCCAGCGCGACTACTACCTCCGCGAGCAGCTTAAAGCCATCCAGAAAGAACTGGGCGAGGGCGATGAGCGCGGCGAGGAGATGGACGAGCTGCGGGCAAAGATCGAAGAAGCTCACATGCCCGAAGATGCCTTGAAAGAGGCCAACCGGGAACTTGACAGGCTCCAGCGCATGTCGCCGGGTGCGCCCGACTACACCACGACCCGGACCTATCTGGACTGGCTTGTGGCCATGCCGTGGGATAAGTCCACGCCCGATAACTTAGACATTCCGAGCGTCAAGCGCACTTTAGACGAAGACCACTTTGGCTTAGAAAAGATCAAGGACCGGATTTTGGAGTACCTATCGGTCCGCAAGTTCAAGCCCGAGGGCGATGTCCGGCAGCCGATCCTGTGCTTCACCGGCCCTCCCGGCGTTGGCAAAACAAGCCTGGCAAAGTCAATCGCGTCGGCGATGGGCAAGAAGTTCGTTCGGATTTCGCTGGGCGGGACGCATGACGAATCAGAGATCCGCGGTCACCGCCGGACCTATATCGGCGCATTGCCGGGCCAGATCATTCAGGGCATCAAGCGGGCCGAGACCAACAACCCGCTGTTTGTCCTCGACGAAATCGACAAGGTTGGCGCGGACTACCGGGGCGATCCGTCTTCGGCACTCTTGGAAGCACTGGACCCGGAGCAGAACGGCACGTTCCGTGACAACTATTTGGATGTGAACTTTGACCTGTCCAAAGTGCTGTTCGTGACCACCGCTAACCAGCTTGACACGATCCAGCCAGCGCTTCGGGACCGCATGGAGATCATCGAGCTGTCGGGGTACACGGAAGAAGAGAAAGTGCAGATTGCGATTCGCCATCTGGTGCCGAAGCAGGTGGCCGAGCATGGCCTTACAAGCGTCAAGTTCACCGAGGACGGCGTCAAGGCGCTGGTGCGCGGCTACACCCGCGAGGCGGGTGTGCGCTCTTTAGAGCGCCAGATTGCCGCCGTCTGCCGCAAGGCGACCCGCGAGTTCGCCGAGGGGCGCAAGTCGCCGATGACGATTAACGCGAAGCAAGTAGAAAAGTATCTTGGCTCGCCGCGCTTTGAGTACGAGGAAGTGGCCGAGCGCACCGAGCAGCCGGGCGTCGTGACAGGCCTTGTCTGGACCCCGGTCGGCGGCGACGTTGTCTTCATCGAAGCGTCGCAGATGACCGGCGGCAAGGGCCTTCAGCTCACGGGCCAGTTGGGTGACGTGATGAAGGAGTCGGCGCAGACGGCATTGTCTTATGTCCGCGCTCACGCTGAGGCGCTGCATATCGCGCCGGACTTCTACGAGAAATCCGACCTGCATATTCACGTTCCGGCGGGCGCGGTGCCAAAAGACGGCCCGAGTGCAGGCGTCACGATGACTTCGGCCATCGCATCGCTTCTGTCAGGCCGCCCGATTAAGCCGGCGCTGGCGATGACCGGCGAGGTGACACTCAGCGGAAAAGTGCTGCCCGTCGGCGGCATCAAAGAGAAGGTTCTCGCGGCAAAGCGGGCCGGGATCAAGACGATCATCCTGCCCGAGCGCAACCGCAAGGATCTCATGGAAGACATACCCGCGGAGCTTCGCAAGGGCATGTCCTTCATCTTCGCCAAGAACGTCGCCGAGGTCCTTGACGCCGCGCTTCAGCCGATGGACGCGCCGAAGGTTGAGAAGCCTAAAAGCGGCGCTCGCCTGAAGACAATGGAGACCGCCCCGCCGTCCGCCGACATTACGGCCAACGTGCCGAGCATGGCCTGACGATGAGCGCCCGATGCTGACTAAGAAAAGCCCCCGCTTCAACCGAAGCGGGGGCTTTTTGCAGTTGTTCGGGTACGATCTGCCGAGAGGCAAATGCGATGACAACCATGACTATTGAACATGCCGGGAAACTTGTGCTGCCGCCCGATATTCAGGAGCGGTGCGGGATGCTGCCGAAGACCTCAGTTCGCGTGATCGAGACCCACAATGGACTTTTGCTGGTTCCGCTCACCGATGCGCCGATGAGCGCAGGCTTGACCAAAGAATTGCAAGATTGGCAGGCAATAGGACAGGAAACGTGGGCGCAATTCGCTTATAAATACAAAATGCCGTACATGCCTAACAAGTAGAAGCAGACGGCGAATGGCAAGGCCAATTTATGAAGCAGGCTTCGCCGGCGTAGGAAAGTATCGCGGGTTTGACCTGAGAGCATCCAGCGCGTCCAAAACGAGCGACTGAAGCGGTCATAGTTATGCTGGTCAGCGCTGCCGTCTTTGTTCGCAAACCAGCTATAAACCATGAAAAATAGCCAAATCTGCATCAGCCCAAGTGCCCAAAGTCGGCCCATTGTACTATTTACCTTCTCAGTCGGCAAGAGTATTCACGCGGCGACTTTCTCATCATAGGCACGGACATTGGCATAAGCCTCAGTGTGCCGCTGCAATTCTTCTAAATCATAGGCCCGCTGTAAGTTCAGCCAAAGCTGCGGTGTCGTGCGGAAGTAACGGCCCAGACGCACGGCGGTCTCCAAAGTTACGGGGGCATGACCGTGAAGGATTTCGGAGATACGCCTGACACTGAGGCCCGTGTCTTTTGCTAATTGGCTCGCTGAAATGTGAAGCGGTTCCAGGAAGTCAAGTTTCAGGATCTCACCAGGGTGTATGTTTTTTAGCTGTTCCATAATTGTTTAATGGTAATCTGCAATTTCTGCTTGTTCCGCGTCCGTTCCCGTCCACACAAAGCAAATGCGCCACTGGTCGTTGATGCGAATGCTGTACTGCCCCAGTCGGTTTCCCTTCAAGGCTTCCAAGTGATTACCTGGAGGAGAGCGCAGATCAGTCAAAGCGGCTGCGTTATCTAGATACCGAAGTTTACGCCGTGCCGTGTTCTGGATGTCCGGCGGCAAACCTCGGCAAACGGCTCCGTTGAAAACATCTTCTGTCTCTTCGTCCTTGAAGCTAAGTATCAACTGCTTATCCTTTTCGGCCTGCTTAACTGCGATAATACCATAAAAGTCGTGCATTGCTGCATGGAGGAGAGCCGGGTACACTGTCGGCATGATGCCTGCTTTTTTGACGCCTTTGCTTCTGCGGCGGCTGGTGCTTTCAGCCCTGCTGCTGGCGGATGTTTTGTACGCGGTTTATCTCGCGCCGAAAGGCGATCCGCCGGGCAATTTGTTTGTGACGTTGGCGCTTGGGCAAGGACCGGCGCGGAACCCGGCGATTTGGGGCGTGTTTCAGCTTCTTGGGATTGTGCCGCTCCTGTACTGGGCGCTGCTGTTCCCCGATGGGCGCGGGCAGCGGGTGTGGGCATGGCCGTTTGCGCTGGGAATGATGGCTTTTGGGGCGTTTTCGCTGCTGCCGTATCTGATTTTGCGCCGGGATTACCCGAGGGCAGTGCCGGGCAGGACGAACTTAGCCGTGCGCTGGTTTGGGAGCCGTGCGTTTGCGGTCTTTGCAGCGGCGGCACTGAGCGTGCTGCTGCTGACGATTATGGTTTGGGGCAACTTAGCGGACTACGTGTTCTGGTTCCGCCGCAGCAACTTTGTCAACGTGATGACGGTAGACTTGCTGGTGCTGACGCTGCTGTTCCCCACCCTGCTGCGCGACGACATGGCCCGCCGAGGCGTGCCGGACGACAGTACGTTGGGGCGGATTGCGCTGGGCGTGCCGCTGCTCGGTCCGGCCTGGTATCTGGTGCGGCGTCCGGCAGAACGAATGTAGGGGTAGGGCTTGCCCCTACATGAGCCGGGGTACTCCGACTCTCATCCTCCAATCTCCAAGTTACCTAGCGTGTTCCGTAGGGTGGCGCGGGCGGTGTCGGCGGCGGCGCGGGAGCGCTGGGCATCGGCGCGGAGGGTGGCGATACGGGTTTCCTGCGTGTCCAGCTCGCCGACATAGCGCTTGTAGAGGGGTGAAGATCGGTCGAGAGCGCCCATGTTTTTGCGAATGCGGTCCTGCTCGGCGGCAAGCTGCTTGACCTGGCTGTCAGCTTCGGCGGCTTGCTCTGTCAAGGTCTGGATATGGCGGCGCTGGTTGGCGATTTTGGCAAGCGCGGTGCGGGTCGCGGCGGGAATGTCCTGGTCGTCGGCGTAGGAAACGAATTCGTCGAGGTCGCCGTCAAGCAGGGCAACGGTGGAAGAGTCGGGCTTTTCGGTGATGACGTCTAAGGCCGCCGTCTTGCCGGCGGCGACGGGAACGGCGAAGCGGTAGACGGTCGGGGTGCGCTCTGCCGGTGTCGCTGGCGCGACAAGCTTGGCCTCGGCATCAAAGGGATGCTCCACTAAAACGGTCTTATTGGTAAGTGCCCGGCTCTTGAAGACGTACTTGGTTTCGGAGCGTTCGCGCGTGGTGATGGTTAAAACGCCGCCACGGATGGCAAGCGTCGTGCGCTGTGAGTCCGTCTGGGTATTCTGCTTTTCGCCGCGAATGGACAGGTCCACGGCGTAGGAAATGAGCCGCGTTTCGCCGGGCGCGACATCTTCCATCGTGGCGTCGCCCGCGTAGGTGCCGGCGTCGAAGAGTGTCACGGGGCCGCTTTTGAGGTGCAGCTTGGTGTTGTTGTGCAGGCGAATGGCGTTCAGCGGGTAAGTCGGGTCGGCGTCGGCGTTATACAGCGAGACTTTGTCGGCGGCGATGTCCTGCGCGATGACCGGGATCATGGCCGCCTGCTGACGCGGCAGTGTTACCGGCGTCGTGATGTCGTAGGCAAACTGCTCCCCCGCCTCCGCGCCGTTTGCCTGCGCCGAAACGCCGTTGCCAGCCACATCGGAAAGCCCAGCAGGCCTTTTCCGTTTTGGAGGCGGGGCGAAATTGCCGGTAGCATCGTCTCGGGGCAGGGCTGATACGGGCGAGGGCGCGTCGGCAGAAGCCGGCATATTAAAATCCCCGGTAATTCTAGCTCGGTTCGGCTCGCTTGCCACTCCGCCGACTACTCCCTGATCTTTCATGTCGCTGTCGTGGGTTTGCGGCGTGGGCGAGGCGATGATGTCAGCTTGTACAACCGGACGCGGCAGGTAGAGTGGCTGGTACAGGTCCTGAATGAACGAGATTGGGCGGCCTGAGACAAGCGACAGGTGAATGGCGGACCAGTCTTCGTCGCTGGTGTTTTCTACTAAAGCCCAGCCCTGGAACGTCGCGTGGCCGGCGTCGCCGAGCAGCAGGCGGTACGAAATCTTCCACAGCGGCGACTCGGTGATGTAGCCGACGCTGACCGGGCGACGGCCCGAACCCGCAAAGTGCAGCGTCACCGTGCGGCGCTGGTTGTCCGAGCCTGACGCAAGCGTTGTCAAAGCCGCCCGGAACTCCTGGTCCAAACGCGGGTCCAGCAGCTTGATTTCCGTGACGTCGTCCAAACGCACGGAGGTCAGGCCGCTCGCGCCGAGTAAATTAAGCGTGTCTACCGTAGAAGTCATGCCGTTCGGGCCGATGACAGACTTCGACTCGACGCTGACGATCTGGCCGGTTTCAGTAACTTTGGCCGCTGTCGTAATCTGCACGGACGCGCCGCGAAGCTGGTTCAGCAGCTCGGTCCGGCTCTGCGGGGCGGTGACATCAATCGCGAACGACTGCAAGGTCCGGCCAATCGGGTCCCGTGCGCCGTAGATGACCGGCTGCACCTGGCCCTGCGAGTCAATCAGGGTGAGTGACTTCAGCAGGTCGTTGATCTGCGCCATGCGGAAGGTGAGCGGCACGGAAGCATCGCCGGTGACTGCGCCGTCGCGCTCGATATAGGAGACGCCGGACGTGAAGACGGTCACCTGCTTGATGGGCAGGGGACTAGGCGAGGCACTTGGCGGCGTCTGGGCGAAGGCGGGGGCAGCGAGAGTGAAGAGGGCAAGCGGCAGGAATGTATGGTTTGGTTTCATAGGGGTTGCCGGGTTGGAAACCGGCACTGGAAGTGCCGGTCTACTATAAAGTGAAAGTCGCTTCGCGACTAAATGCCAGCAGCCGTGGGCTTATCTTCAGTGTCGCAGACACTTTCATTCACCAGTAGACCGGCACTTCCAGTGCCGGTTCCGTTGCTGTGCCCAGTTGCTGCCTGCCGGTTGTGCTACACCTCGCGGCGCTCAAAGATCAACGTAGCGAGAATGATGAGGATAGCCGAGTACACAACAGCGATCAAGATAGCTTCTTCCATGAAGAAGACACGGTTGGTAATAACCAGGTTAGGCGATAAAATCTGGTTTTGGACATTGTACTTGGTAAAGTCTGGGACGACGTAATAAATCGCTTTAAAGACCAGCACGACAATCGGGTTCTTGGGATGCGCGGGGTCGGAGTTCGGGTCCGCCAGTGCTTGTGTGACCGAAGACGACAGGCCAAGCAGGAAGATCGCCAGGGTCAAAAAGAAGTTGACGAACGGCGACACGAACACGGAAAAGAACATGGCGATCGCGCAGACCAGCAAAATCTGGAACACCAGCAGCAAAACGCCCTGGCAGGCCGAGATCGCCTCACTCGAAAAGCCTCGTTCTTTGATTAAGAACAGCACGAGAAACACGGCGGACATGACCAGAACGCTCACCAGCACGGTGATGAGGCCGCCTAAAAACTTGCCGCACAGAAACTGGTAGCGATGAACGGGCTTGGAAAGAATGGTGTAGATCGTGCGCCGTTCAATTTCAGTCGGCAGCAGGTTGATGCCGAGAATAACAGAGATAAAGACGCCGATCAGGCCGATGACGCCGAGGCCCAGCGTTTTGACGACCAGCGTGTCTTTGCCGGGCTGGAACGATGAGTTTGCGGCTCCTAAGATGAGGACAACGGCGGCGACCGCCAAAAAGATGAGCAGTGTCCGGCGGCGGATGGCCTCGCCGAACGTGCCGCTTGCGATAAGCCAGATGGTATTCATGAAAGCGTGTGTGCGACTCCTTTGTCTTGCAGTAGTCTCAGAGATTCAAAAACCGGAAACATGGGGCTGAACCCCCGTGCTTTAGCAAAGCAACTCCCCGCCTTCGCGGGCATAAGACACTCTTTGGACACAATCTTCGCCCACGATCGTGGGCGCTTGCACTTCCAAAGCCCTGCCGTTCAGTGTGGGGAACCTGGAGAGGCTTTCTATCCAGTCTCTAAGATATTCTTTATCATACCAGACAGCCCCGGATTCCGCAAGGTGCAGCCTCCGGGGCGGTGTCACGGCCTTCTAACGGCTCTGTCCGCGATGGTAGGTGCGGTCGGACGAATGGAGATCGTGGTCGGCTCCGTGCAGATCGCGGTCCATCCGGTGCAGGTCACGGTCTTCCCGTGCCTGCGCCGCTGTGTGGTGCTTGCTCTGGTGGTACGCGCGGTCGGCGGCGTGGAAGCGGGCGTCCTCGGCGTGGAACGCCCGGTCGGAGCGGTGGTACTGCCGGTCCGAGGAAGACCGGTGGGTCTGCTGTGCCTGGGTCGCCGGGGTAGTTGTCAGCAGCACAAGCACGGCGGCGGATACCGTCAGAAGCGAAGTCAATTTCATTGTGTGTTCTCCGTGTTTCTGTTGATGCGGGAATAGTGGATCGCCGGGAACCCCGTTCCACCCGCGAAGGGGGAAAGCAGGCCAAACGTGGGTTCCCGGTGCCGGATGGCCGTCCTGAACACGGCCAGCCGCTTGAGAGAGCGGCAGCTTAGAAGTTGCCGTTCAAGCTCAGTACAATGCGCCGGCCCTGCTGGAAGCGGGTGCCGCTGAAGCCGGAGTTGAAGTTAAAGGGCCGCAGGCTGTTGAAGATGTTATGTACCGCCAGCCCAAGCGACCCAAAGCCCGCCAGACGGGGGCTGTTGAATTGCAGGTTGACTTCGGTGTGTGCGGACCGATGACTGTTGTTCAAAGTCAGGGCGTTGTTGATCGGATAGTAGTTTCCGATGATGCTGGACTGCGTCCCGCTACTGTGGTAGACGTTGAGGCCGGCGGACGCGCCGGAGCGGAACGAGTAGTCCAAACCCGTGCTGAGCGTGTTCTGCGTGTCGTGGTCGTTGTAAGGCGGCACGGGAGCGCCGGTGTTTTGCAGTCCTTCCGGCTTGTCAATGCTGTTGGCATAGGCAAGGTACGCGCCGACGCCGACGCCGCCGCGCGGCGATAAGTTGTAGGATAGCTCGGTGCCATGGGCGCTGCCTTTCTCAAAGTTGACCGAGGTGAAAACGCCGATCTGCGTACCGGGAATTAAAAGGTTCGTGTCAATCTGATTGCGCTCGTTCTTGTAGTAGTACGCGAGTTTGACTGTCTGGTTGGGCGCAAGCTGGTGTTCTACGCTGGCATTGTAGTCGTCGTAGGTTTCCGGGATGATCGGTGCGCCGACGACGGACCCCTGCGCGAGCGGCGGCTGGATGAACAGCTTGTTGTAGGACAGGCGCAGGGTCGTAATCGGCGTGACCAGATAAGCCAGATTCAGGCGCGGGCTGAGAAAGTTCTTCTTGACGGACTGCGTGCCGGAAAAGATCGTTTCGTCCTGCTTGTATTGGTCATAGCGAAGGCCATAGTCAAGGTTCAGCTTGCGGGTTGCCCGCCAGGTATCCTGGGCGTAAAAGGCATTGTAGTATCCCTGTCGGTGAACCGGAACATTGGGCGTGGACGCGCCGGCATTGGCGGTATAGACCGGCTGGCCTAGAGCGTCCAGAACGGGATTGCCGGAAGCGTCCATTTGAACCGTGCCGGCAGGGGCGAGATCAGGGTCGCTTGAGGCCAGCGCGTCCAGCGCGAACTGGCTGCCTGAATGAAGGTTGTAGGACTCGTCGCCGCTTTGCTTGTCTGTCAGGAAACCGGCCTTGTAGGTATGCACGCCCTGAGACTGGGTCAGGCTGCCGGCAAACTCGGAGTCACTGGAGCGCTTCAAGATAGTCGGGTTGTATTCAATGGAGCTGTCTACCGGCAGAGCGCTCAGGTCAGGCGCGGCCGGGTTGCCGTTGCGGATGTCCAGGCGGGAGCGCGTCGCGCCGTAGGAGAACAAGCCGGTCAGGCCGTGCGTGAAATCATGGCGGTAGTTCAGGTTGCTGAACTGGTTTTCGTCGTGCTGGTAGATGTCCTGCCCGGCGTCCTGCTGAGACAGTACCGCAGCAGCGCCGCCGCCGAGCGGGACGGTGCCGTCGGCGTTCAGGACAACGCCTGCTCCGATATTGCCGTCTGGGTTACGTGCGCCGCCAAAGCCAAAGCCCTGCCCGACGGCAGCATACTGGCTGGAAAGCCCCGTCCGGTTGGCGATCTGGGTCGTTGCGGGGGCGTCTTCGAGAGCAAGAGTAAACTGGTCGCGGGTGCTGGGCGTGTAGCCGAAGTTGCCAAAGAAGCTTTGGGACTTGCCGCCGTTATGCGTGGTCTGCTTGTCGGGCTGGGGCGGCTCCAGGGCGTTTGCCGTGCTGCGCCCGCTGAAATCAAATAAATAGCCGAACTTGCGGGCGGTCGGGCCGGATACAACCGCGCCATTGATAGGATCGCCGAGCTGACCGCCGAACAAAAGCGACTGGTCATAGGTGGCATAGTTGCCGCCGTCTGCCGAGAACGATTGAAACGGTGTAATCGTTCCGGCTCGCAGGTTGACATTCAGGATTGCTGCCGTTTCGCCGCCGTACTCGGGCGCAAAGCCGCCGGTCTGCACATCGGCGCTCTGGATTGTTTCCGGCAGCAAGACTTGCCCGGCCCGGCCTTGAAACGCGCCCGGCAGGCGAAATCCATTCAGGTAAATGGAAGTCGCGGAATGCTCGCCTCGCGGGTGCGCCTGATTGACGGAGTCCTGGACAAAGCCGGGATTTGTGATGAGCAGGTTCCGCAGGCTTTGCGGGTTGCCGGCGGTTGAGCCGAACTTGAGGCGGCTCTGGTCGATACGGTTCGAGTTAGAGGTGTTGCTGTTAAGCGGAACGCGCACCGTGGAAGAGCTGGTAATGACGTGCTTGGTCAGCGCGATGCTGATGTCGGTGCTGGTGTCGGCAGTGACATTGATGGTGCGCGTGTCGGTGTTGAACGTGACAATCTGAGTGGTAACGCGCCAGGGGCGGATTTCAAGCGGCGGGCTGAGGGCGACGCCGCTGGCATCGGAAATGACGTTAAAGTCGGGGTCTACTCCGGCAGTATCATGGAAAACGATGTTTGCGCCCTGGACCGGCTTGCCGGCGGCGTCGTGAATGGTGAAGCGCAGGCGTCCGAAAACGTCGGCGTGGGCGCTGCCTGCAAGGAGCAGGCAGGAGATTGTGAGCAGTCCGGCAAGGGGCCGCTGCGTGAGAAGGCGTCGGTGAGTCATGGATGGGTCTCTCTTTGTCGTTGTCGTGTAGTTGCACCCACAATGCAGATGCACTTTGGGGGCGGAACGGGGTAGACGAAACGGCGGAGACGTGATACAATCACCGTGGCAACGGACGTGACAAAAGTCACTCGTGACAGCATCGCGTTCGCCAAGCGTGAGGGTGTTACCAGCACCCTCGCGCTTTTTTTCGGTCCCGAACAGGGTATGGAGTTATTGTCGGGACGGAGTCCCGGCAGGAAAGGAGGAAATAGCTGGGTTTAAGAGACGCGCGGGGGAGCGCGGGGCGAGGTGTGGTCAAACGGATGCGGGAACCGGGTCTGCGAACTTGCGGCAAGCACCGGCAGGGACACAAACTCAGGCAGAAGCAAAGGAACAGCGGGAACCTGCGTGCTGAACACGGAGTTTTCCCACTGACAGGCCGCGCAAGAATCGCCTCCGGCTGCCGCGTGGTGCGTGAGCAGACTGGCTCCGGCGTGAACGCGCACCGAAAAGACGCCGTCCTCAGTGTGAGTGAGCGTGGTCCCGCCGCTGATGCTCAGGAAGATCAGCGCCAAAATCAGCGCTGTTTTCCGTAAGAGTGTCTGCGGCCCGCTTGTATGCAGTCGGTTCACAGTTCGCATTCTACCATGTCAAGTAGAAAAGCGCAACAAGTTTTTACGAGATTTTCTAATGGCTTATCTTTTACTGCGCTCAACGATCGCAACGCTGATTGCGTTTGCCGGTGGCGGGATCGGGGCACTGCTGGGGAACGCGGCGGCGCGGCGGCTGAAGCTGCTGGTGTACGCGGCGATGGGCGCACTGCTGGCGGTGACGGTATTTGATGTGCTGCCGGACGCAAAAGACCTGCTGACCTGGCCGGAGTTCCTGGCGGCGTCGGCAAGCGGCTATGGGTTGTTCTGGCTGATTGGCAAGTATGTGTATCACCTTTGCCCAGCCTGCTCAGTGGATGCGCCTGCCGAAGCATTCGGCGGGCGTCTCAGCCAAAATATCTGGCTGCTGACGATCGCGCTCGGCCTGCACAGCATGATGGACGGGCTGGCGGTTGTGGTCGGGGACAAGATTATGGGGCATCCCAACTTTGCGCTGCTGTTTGCGGTTTCGTTCCACAAGCTGCCGGAGGGGCTGGCGCTGGCGCTGCTTCTAATTGGTGCAGGCTATTCCCGGCGCAAGGCTTTTTGGGCGACAGCGGTGATTGAAACGATGACGGAAGTCGGTGCGCTGTTGGGGATGTTCGGCTTGC
>JAABUQ010002470.1_pt1 | contig 36518 bp, 36 predicted proteins | sample 5560001 | NCBI WGS metagenome assembly JAABUQ01 (sample SAMN10711888, study PRJNA513371) | rock metagenome | isolation source: Antarctica rocks | place: Antarctica: Victoria Land, Finger Mt nord | collected 2015-12-18 | reverse complement strand
TTTGTCGACCAGCGGCAGCATCTCCTTGGGCTGGGCTTTGGTGATGGGGAGGAACCGGGTACCCAGGCCGGCAGCCGGGAAGATGGCGCGGCGAACACGTCTTTGCGGCATTCCTGACACGACTGTACGTGCCGGCCAGGCTGCCGGCTCAGCCGCTCTTTGCCGGGCCGCGCCGCCTGCGTTGAGCCAGTCGCAGAGCCTGCGCCTTGAGTCCGGGATTGTCGACCACCACCCGCGGACCGCGCAGCTTGCGCTCCCTGTTCGCCACCCGCGAGCTCTCTCGCTCGACGGCAGCCAGGCTGCGCTCTCGATCGTTCATGATTCCGATGCTAGTCGGCTCGGTCAGAGCCCGTGTCGCAGGCGGGAGTCCAAGCGGCTACCTGCTGTTGGAGCGCACGAACTCCAGGGCTTCGCGCGTCAGGGCGTCCCAGTCCTGGGTCGAGGAGTCCCGGAGCGCCAACCACTCCTTCAGCGGCCGGCCGCCTCGAGGATCGAAGCGGTCGCCGTCCCCCGACGCGATCAGCTCCTTCACCCGCCGGCCTGGCAGCTTGACCACGAACTGGCCGCTGGAGGAGAGCATCGCAAAGATCCTGCCACCCACCGTGAGTGAGGACGCACCGAAGCCTCTGCCCTCCTGGCTCACTCCAGGTTGAATTAGGTAGGTCTTGACCAGCTCCGCGTATCTCTCATCTGATGTCATGGCTGGCAGCCCCGATGTTAGCCGCCCGTCCCTACCGCCTACCTAAGATTGGGGCGACATGGAAGTGGGGACGGAGGCTGGAATCCGGCCCGAGTTGGTCGAAGAAGCCGCCCGCTCCCTTAACCCGTACCTTCCGCCCACTCCCCTGCAGCAGTCCCGCGCGCTCACAGTAAAAGCCGGTTGCCAGGTCTTCCTCAAGATCGAGTCGATCCAACCGACCCGCTCCTTCAAGGTGAGAGGGGCCCTCAACAAGCTCATCCTGATGAGCGCGGCCGACCGGCAGGCCGGCGTCATCACGGCTTCCGCGGGCAACCACGGCCAGGGCGTCGCCTACGCCGCCGCGGCGTTTGGGATCGCTGCGACCGTCTTCGTACCCGAGAACGCAAATTCGCTCAAGGTTGAATCGATGAAGAGGCTCGGCGCTCGGGTAGTCCCGGCCGGCCGCAGCTACCAGGAGGCGTACCAGGAAGCGACAAGAGTTCAGGCGGTAACCGGAGCCACCCTGGTGCACGCCTTCGACGACCCTCAAGTCATTGCCGGTCAGGGGACTGTCGGGGTGGAGATTGGGGAGCAGCTGCCAGAGACAGACACAGTGCTGGTGCCGGTGGGTGGTGGCGGCCTGCTGGCAGGCATCGCGCTCTACCTGAAGGCCAGTCGGCCCGCGGTCCGCCTGATAGGTGTGGAACCTCAGGGTGCCGACGGGCTCACCCGCTCTCTGGCCGCGGGCCAGCAGGTGGTCCTGGACCGGGTGCAGACGATGGCTGACGGCCTGGCCGCCAGCGGGCCCGGTCGGCTCAATTTCGAGCTCATCAAGAACCGGGTGGACGAGATGATCCGGGTTGGGGAGGATGAGATGCTCCGCGCCATCCGGCTCCTGTTCGAGTGGGAGCACGTCCTGGCGGAGCCGTCCGGCGCCGCGTCTTTGGCGGCGCTGCTCTATCGCTACACAGCTGAGCCTGACGAGCGGGTGGTCCTTGTGCTCTCCGGCGGCAACGTCACCGAAGAGGTGATGATGCGGGCGCTGCGCAGCCGCTGATACGCCGCAGGCGATACGCTGGCTAGAGGGTGGATCTGTCCGAATGGAGGAGGTTCAGGTGAAGGCGTACGTGCTGATCAACGCTTCGCCCGGTCGGGCGATTGACGTCGCTGAGCGGATCAAGGGCCAGGACGGCGTGGTCGGCGCCGATGCGATCACCGGTGAATATGACGTCATCGCAGTCTGCGAGGCGCCTGATGTGAATCAGGTGGGCCGCGTCATAGTGGAGAAGATCCAGAAGGTCGACGGCGTATTCAAGACGATCACCTGTCTCGTCGTCAAGTAAGCCCGTAACAGGCGAAGGGTGGCCAGCGTCGGGCTTGGATTCCCGCTGTGGATCGTCACCACCCATTATCTGAACATCCTCTTCCTGGTCTTCCTGGCGCGAAGCGGAATCCAGATTCTGACAGCCTTCCCATTCTTCTACAAGAACGACCACTGTGAACCCGGCAAGGAGATCTTCAAGTTCACCAGGCGCAAGGTGCCGAGAGATCGCCTCACTCAGTCACTGGACTGGGAGCTCGATGCGCCGCCCTGGCTGGCGCTGCCCGGACACAAAGGGATAGGCATCGGTCGCCACTGGCACTTCTTGGCCATGATGGGCTGGGTCCTGACGGGCCTCGTCTACATAGTCCTGTTACTGGTCACCGATCAGTGGCGACGGCTGGTTCCCACAACCTGGGAAGTTTTCCCGCAGGCGCTCCAGGCGGCGACCACCTACCTTCACTTCCAGATCCCACCGCCAGCTCCTGGGCTGCCTTTCAACGCCCTCCAGCAGCTGGCCTACTTCACGGTCGTCTTCCTCCTGGCGCCGCTTCAGATCGCGACCGGAGCCGCCATGTCCCCGGCCATCATGGCCCGAGCCCCTTGGTATCCCAGCCTCTTCGGCGGCAAACAGGTCGCGAGAACCCTCCACTTCTTTGGCCTTCTGGCCTTCACGGCTTTCGTCCTGGTCCACACACTGATGGTGGTAGTCCACGGCATTCCCGAGGAGTGGACGAGAATCGTCCTGGGCCAAGCCACTGGCGTCAATCCGGCGGCCGTCGCCGATGGCTTGGCTGGACTGCTGGTGATCCTGATTGCCAATCTCGCCGCCCACGCCTTGGCTAAGCGCTCTCCTCGCCTGGCGCAGCAGCTGCTGGCCCCGCCCAGCGACGTACTGCAGCGAGAGCTGTCGTATCACCTGCACAGCCGCCAGCACTACTCACGGTCCGACATCTCCCCTTACCACTGGATCAACGGCTACCCACCGCCTGATCAGGACTACGAGGAGCTGGCGAAACGACAGTTCGAGGGCTACAGGCTTCTTATCACCGGTCGGGTGGAGACGCCGCTGTCCTTGAGCTTGGCGGACCTACGCCGAATCGGCTACGAGAGCCAGATCGTCAAGCACAACTGCATCCAGGGCTGGTCGGGCATCGCCGAGTGGTCGGGGGTGCCGCTGGCAAAGTTCATTGAACACTGCCACCCGACGCCGGAGGCGCGGTACGTGGTGTTCCACGGTTTCGACGACAAGGCCAAGACCCAGCCCGAGACGGGTGGGGTGGGCCGCTTCTACGAAAGCCTCGACCTGAGGCTGGCGGTGTCACCCCAGACGATGCTGGCCTGGGAGATGAACGGCGAGCCGCTGCCGATTCCGCACGGGGCGCCGCTGCGACTTCGGGTGGAGACCCAACTGGGCTTCAAGATGGTGAAGTGGATCCAGTCGATCGAGTTCGTTGACGACTTCCGCAGCATCGGCCTGGGTCACGGCGGCTGGCGAGAGGACTACGCCATGCACAGCCGGGTGGTCGGCATCTAGGGCTCATTCGCCGGCCGGAGGTGTCCGCCCTCGGCGACCGAGCCGGCGCCACCAGGGACGGCGAGGCTGTCGGTCGCGCCCGCGGCCGAAGCGTCCCAGGATGCCGCCCCTCACCCGATCCAGCACATCGCTCACCCGGCGGTTCAGACTCCACCAGCGGGGCGGATCCGGCCAGATGGGCGGCCCGATCGAGACTGTCACGCGCCGAAAGGGCCTCAGGCTCTCCAGCCCGCTTACCGCTACCGGGCAGATCGGAACGCCGGCCTGGAGAGAGAAGTGGGCGACGCCCGCCTTGAGTGGCCTGAGATTCGACCCCCGGGAGTAGCCCCCCTCTGGGAACATGAGTACCGCGCCGCGCCGATCCAGGATCTGATAGACGGTCTCCAGGCCCCGCTGGTCGAGTTCGCCGTTCTGCGGCTGAATCGGAAAGACGCCGATCCGGGTCACTAGCCAGCGCTTCCAGCCGCGGTTGAAGACGGTGTCGCGCCGGGCCATTGTGTAGACCATCGGCACCGGTCTCAGGCTGGCGATGATGAAGGCCGAGTCGTACCAAGCCTGGTGGTTGGCCGCGATCAGGAAAGGCGGCGCCGGCAGGCTCTCCAACCCCTCCACTCGAAGCCGGAAGAAGAGGCGGACCACGAGCCTGACCAGCCAGAACAGCACCCGATAGAACCGGGCGGGGCGCAGCGGGTCCGGATGCACTGAAGGGTCGAGCGAGAGCAGCGCCGCCGCCCGCGCCTGCGGTCCCCGATAGATCTCGGGGAGCCGGGCATCAGCCACGCAAGAGTTCGATCAGCGCCTGGTTGAACTCCGCCGGCCGCTCTGCCTGTGGGGTGTGGCCGGCACCCACGATCACCCGCAAAGACGAGCCTGGCAGCAGGCTGTGCGCCCGCCTCGCCAGCTGGACCGGGAAGAGCGGGTCGAGCTCACCCCAGAGCAGACCGACTGAGATCGCCGACCGCGCCAGCCGCTGCGTCTGATCGGTCCCCAGGAAGGCTCGAGGCCGGGCCAGAGAGCGGACGGTCGTCAAATACGCGCGGTGGTACCCCTGGGCAGCGTGGAGCTCCCGGAGGTGAGCGAAGTAATCCTCCTCGAACCGTTCTCCCTCCGCCGCCAGGGAGCGACCCGCGTAGCGGCGGGTGAAGCTGCGGAGCGTGCGCGGAGGCAGCCGGTGCAGGCCCAGGCGGATGGCGCCCAGCACCGCCTCACCCAGCCGCGGCACAGCCACCAGCGGGTAGTACGGCTTGGGCGCCGCCCGGCCCACACCGAGTGCGTTGACGAGCACCAGGCGGCGGATTCGTTCAGGCTGCCGCAGCGCCAGCTCGATGGCGACGCGACCCCCCAAGGACGCGCCCACCAGATCCACCCGGCTCAGCTGCAGGGCGTCCAGGTAGGCCTCGAGCGCGTCGGCAAAGAGGGGCACTCCATAGACGATGTCCGGTTTGGCAGAGCGGCCGAAGCCAGGCAGGTCGGGCGCCAGGACGCGCCGCCGCCGAGCCAGCTCCGGCAGATTGTGACGCCACTCGATGTAACCGGCCGAGCCGAGGCCGTGAACGAGGACCAGGGGTGCGCCCGAACCAGCGCTGGTGTGGTGGAGCCGGTATTCTCCCGCCTCCACGAAGCCAGAGCGCAGGGGAGGCTGTGGTGGGCTCGTGCGCGCCTCGTCGGCGCCCGGGTTGGGCAATTCGTCTTGCGAGCGGCGGGTGCGCGGCATCGGTGTTGAGATTAGGCGGTCAGCATCGCGGCGAGGGCCTGCTCGGGATCTGGCGGCGGCAGCTCGACGATCTCCTGACCGGCTGTGTAGCGCCGGCCGCGGAAGCTGACCTCGCCGGCGCCGAGCGCACGCCAGAGACCGGCGTGATGAACGGCGGCAGTCCGGCTGTCGAGCCGCAGCAGCTCCAGCTCGGAGGCGCCGCCCAGCACCTGCCAGCGGTGGCCGAACTGATCGTGATGGGGAATGACGGCCAGCCCCCGCAGGAGACCGAGTCCCGGGATGGGTCTGCGCTCCAGGTGCCGCGGCCAGCGAGCCATCACCAGAGTGCTGGCGCCGAAGGCCATCGCGCCCGCTGAGGAGCCGGCCAGCCCCGCTCCCCGCCGCCAGGCCGTCAAGATCGCCGCCCAGACGGGCGAGCCGGCCAGCACCTTGACGGCGTAGCCCGGGTCGCCACCCAGCAGATAGACGGCGCCGGCACCGGCCGCCAGTACGGCCAGCTCCGCCGATCTGGCGTCCGCCGGCCGCCGCACGGGCAGCTCCCTGGCCTCGGCGCCCAGATCGGCGAACCAGCTTCGGCCCAGAGTCAGCAGGGCCGCCAGGTCTTGGCGCACGGCCGCGGTCGGCACCAGTAAGATAGGCCGGCCGGCCGCCGCGGCGACCAGGCTGCGGTCCTGAGCTTCGTTGCCTGGCTGCAGCTCATCGCCGCCGTTGACCAGAAGCGGCCCGCACATCAGCACTTACTATGGACGGGTGTCTGCGCCGCCCGTGCGGGTGCGGATCGCGCCCAGCCCAACCGGTTACGTCCACCTGGGTACCGCGCACACCGCTCTCTTCAACCTTCTCTTCGCACGTCAGCGTGGCGGCTCCTTCGTGCTGCGCCTGGATGACACCGACCTGGAGCGCAACCGGCCTGAGTACGAGGCGGCGGTCTATGAAGGTCTGCACTGGCTGAACCTCAGCTGGGACGAGGGACCGGATCTGGGCGGCGCTCACGGGCCCTACCGGCAGAGCGAAAGGCTCGAGATCTACAAGCAGGCAGCCTCTCAGCTGCTGGCGGCGAAGAGCGCCTACCGCTGCTACTGCACTCGGGAGGAGCTGCAGGCCGAGCGGAAAGAGGCGGAGCGGCAGAAGGTGCCCTATCGCTACTCCCGCCGCTGCCTACAGGACCCGCCCGCCGACTACCGCAGCCGTGATTTCATAGTCCGGCTCCAGGTGCCGGAGATCGGATTCACCAGCTTCAGCGACCTGATCCGAGGCGAGGTGCGGTTCGAGAACGCTCTTCTGGGTGACCCGGTGATAGTCAAGTCGAACGGCTACCCGACCTACAACTTCGCCAGCCCTGTGGATGACGCGCTGATGGAGGTCACACACATCCTGCGCGGTGACGAGCATCTCTCCAACACGCCCGTCCAGCTGCTGGTTGCCGACGCCCTGGGCAGGCCTCGCCCGCAGGCGTTCGCGCACCTGCCTGTCATCACCGGCAAGGATCGCAAGAAGCTGAGCAAGCGCCTGCACCCGGAAACGCGGCTCAGCTATTTTCAGCAGCTCGGCTACCTGCCCGAGGCGATGCTGAACTACCTGGCCCTGCTGGGCTGGAATTCCGGCACCGAGCAGGAGGTGTTCTCACTGGCCGAGCTGACGGAGGTGTTCGACCTGAGCCGCGTCCAGCACGCGGCCGCCATGTTCGACTGGGAGAAGCTGGACTGGCTGAACGGCCACTACATCCGCACGCTCAGCGATGCCGAGCTCGCCCGGCGGCTGCACCCCTATCTGCCCAGCCTGTCCGAGACAGTGATCGAGCAGGCGACGCCCGCGCTGAAGGAGAGGCTGGCCCGGCTCAGCCAGGCCGAAGAGCTCCTCGGCTATCTGACTCAGGCCCCCGCCCGGCCCGAGCTGACAGCTGACCAGGAGCGCATGGTCGCGAAGGCGGGGTCGGCGCTGGCCGAGCTCAACGACTGGACGCCAGCGAGCATCGAGCTGGCCCTGGAGGCAGTTCGGCAGGTGCATGAGTGGAGCCGCGGCAGGTTCTTTTCACCCGTCCGCTGGTGCGTCGCGGGCAAGGTCTCACCGCCGCTTCACCACACGCTGGCGCTGCTGGGCAAGGAGGAGGCACTGCGCCGCCTGCGGGGAGTGCCGGCATGACGCCGAGCGCCTACTTTGCCACGATAGTGATCGACCTCAACCCCAACGTGGCCCGCCTCGGGCCGCTGCTCATCACCTGGCACGGCGTCTTCAGCGTGATAGGCATCATCGCGGCGGCGCGCGTCGGCCAGTACCTGCTTTCGGGCGAAGGCATAAGCGGTGAGCGGGTCTACGACATGGCTGTCTGGATGGTGGTGGCGGGCATCATAGGCGCCCGCCTTCTCTACGTCTGGGAGAACTACCAGCTGTTCGTCGGCGCCTGGCAGAAGGTGGTCTTCCTGAACGAGGGCGGCATCAGCCAGTGGGGCGGCATCTTTGGCGGCCTGCTGGGGGGCCTGGCCTGGTCGCTCCGGAACGGCATCGACTACCGCCAGATCCTGGACGCGGTGGGTCCGGCCAACGCGCTCGGCTTTGCCATCGGCCGCATCGGTGACGTGATCAACGGCGAGCACCACGCCATCGCCTCCAACCTGCCCTTCGCCGTCGAGTACGTCAACCCCGAGACACTCGGCCAGCCTGGCCGCTCGGTCCACCTCGAGGTCGGCTACGAGCTGGTCTGGAACCTGCTCGTATTCGCTGTGGCTCTCCTGACCTACCGGCGGCTCAAGCTGCGCCTGCCGACCGGGGTGGTCGGGCTGCTCTGGCTGGCGGTCTACGCGTTCGGCCGCTTCTGGCTGAGCTTTCTGCGCGAGGACTCCCTGCTCTACGGCCTGCGCCAGGCGCAGTGGGCGTCACTGGCCATGATCCTGGCCGCGGTTGGGCTGAGCGCTGTTTGGCTGGCCTGGGAGAGGCGGGGTCGTCGGGACGCCGAACTGCCCGCCGAGCCGACGGCCGCTCGGGGCTAGCGCCCGTCGAGGGCGGCGGCCCGAGCCCGAGCCTGGCGGAGCACTGGCGGCGGCTTCAGGAAGCGACCGGCGAACCAGGCCCCGCCGCCCACCAGGGGTCGAACAGCGGCCGCAGCCAGCCGAGGCCGGCGCATGCCGTAGAGCTGCAGGGCGAGCTCGGGCAGGATCGAGATGGCCGCTTGGCCGGCGACCGCCCAGACGGGACGCAGAAAAGCCGGCAGCGGCGGATGCAGCACTGTGTCCACCGCCTCGCGCGCCGGCCGGGTGACCTGCAGAAGGTCCGCGCAGGAGTCGAGGAAGGCCAGGTTGGCTGCTTCGCTGGCAGGCACCTCGGCAGCTGTCAGGCCCACCAGCTCCGCCTGCCTGACCATCTCGGCCACGTAGCCATCAGCCTCGCCGGCTGACAGGGGGCGGACGAACCGCCGGTAGGCGGCCAGGAAGCTTGCGATGAGCGTCCCGTGAATCCAGAGCAGCAGGGTCGGGTCGTCCGCCGCGTACGGCAAACCTGTCACCCTGTCCACACCGTGGATGGGCACGTGCACCGCCCTCACCCGGGCGCCCAACGCCTGGGCCTGCTTGGTGGTGCCAAAGATGGTGGTCATGACGTAGTTGCTGGTTCGGTCGTAGCGGCCCCAGACGTCCTTCCGGTAGTCACTGTGATCGGCCACCGCCGCTATCGCCAGCGGGTGCAGAGCCTGCCACATGAGTGCCGACAGCCCGCCGACCAGCAGGGCCGGCTCAGAGTGCAGCCGCCAGGCGGCCGAGCCGGGGCCGAACAGGCCCAGGTCGGCACCTGACCCGGCGGGAGACCGCGGTGGGTTGCTCACCTACTCCAGCATGAACCCAGCCCGCTCCGGACCTTCGGGATCGTGTTTGAAGTAAACGTGAACAATGCTGCCGCCGGCGGCCAGAGCTCGCAGCTCCCGCCGCCAGCGCTCCACAGAGCTGGGCGGTCGTAGGAGCGCCGGAGACGGACGTAGGCGAATTCCCCGGTCTCGGTCACAGGCGCCAGCGGCCACTCCTCTGCGTCGGTTCGGCAGAGGGCAGCGCCGTGCCGCCGAAGGCAGTCGTAGACCGGCGCGCAGAACCAGGACTCGTGCCGGAACTCGACAGCCGCAGGCCGGGCGAAGGCAGCCAGCAGTCGTTCCAGCAGCCCCTCGTCACGGACGCGTCCCGGGGGCCATTGGACGAGCGTGGGGCCGAGCCGGCCCGGCCGCTCGCCCAGAGTCGCTGCCAGTCCCTCCTTGTCGAAGGCGGCCGCCGAGTAGGTCAGGCCGCGGCTTGCCTTGCAGCAGAAGCGGAAGTCTTTGTCCACCTGCGCCGCCCAGCCGACCAGGGTGGTCACCGGCGGCAGCTGGTAGAAGGTGCCGTTCAGCTCCACCCCGTTCAGCCGCTCGCCGTAGTAGGAAAGCATGCGTCGGGCGGCGAGCTTGGTCGGATAAAACCGCCCTTCCAGCTCGGATACGCAAAGCCAGAGGTGCCGGCGTAGAGCGAGGTCAGCCTTCCTTCGGCAACTAGCCCAGCTCGCGCTCGACCCGGGCTCTCAGCTGGCCGCAGGCGGCGTCGCCCTCCCGCCCGCGCGTTTCGCGCAGCGTCACGTTCAGGCCCTGGGCCCGGATCTGAGCTGCGAACCGGCGCAGCGCCGGCGCCTCCGGCTCCCGGTAGGGCGTGTCGTCGACGGGGTTGAAGGGGATGAGGTTGACATGCGCCAACCGGCCCCGAAGCAGACTGCCGAGCTCCCACGCGTCGCACTCCGAGTCGTTCACACCGGCCAGCACCACCCACTCGTAACTCACGCGCCGCCCTGTTTTTTGACCGAAGCGGTCAGCCGCAGCCACGACAGCCGCCAGCGGGTACTTGCGGTTGATGGGTACTAGCTCGTCGCGCAGCTCGTCGCGGGCGGCGTGCAGGGAGATCGCCAGCGTCACGGGCAGGCCCTCGGCCGCCAAACGCTCGATGCGCGGCACGAGGCCAGCGGTTGAGACTGTGATGCGACGAGGGCTGATGCCGAGGCCGCCCGGCTCGGCCAGGCAGCGCACCGCCGCTAGCACAGCATCATAGTTGGCCATCGGCTCCCCCATGCCCATGAAAACTATGTGGGAGAGACGCCTGCCCTCTTGCCGCAGGAGCCTGGCGGCGTCCACCCCCTGGTCGACTATCTCGTGGCTGCGGAGGTTGCGGCCGAAGGATCCCTGCCCAGTGGCGCAGAACGGACAGCCGATGGGGCAGCCGACCTGCGAGGAGATGCAGAGTGTGGTTCGGCGCTCGTAGCGCATCACCACCGCCTCCACCGTATAGCCGCCCTCCAATCGATAAAGCAGCTTAGTGGTGGAGGCTTGGTCGGCTTCGGTACGCCGGATCTCCTCCAGGGAGTGGCTGCGGAAGTCCTCAGTCAGTTCCCGGCGAAGCTCGCTCGGCAGCTCGCTCATGGCCTCGATCGACCCTCCGCGCCAAAGGTCCTGCCGGATCTGCCGAGCGCGATAGGGCGGCTGGCCCCGAGCAGTCAGCCACTCGCTGAGATCATCGTCGGTCAGGCCACTGAGAGCCGGCTTCGCCGCCAGTGAGATCACGCCGCTACGATACTGGCCGGTGCGCCGCCTCTTTCTGATCCTTGCGCCCCTGCTCCTGCTGGCCGCAGCCACGCCCGGCCAACGTCCCGCGGAGCGACAGCCGCTGCCGGCGCCCAGTCCTGCCGCTGACGTAGACCACGGTGATGACATTCCAGAGTGGCTGCCGTACCTGGCAGCGCCGGTCAGTGGTCCTCGCCCCACCTTCAACTGGCCTCTGCGCGGCTCCATCTCGCAACCCTTTGGCTGCACTGGATTGGCTGCGGAGCGGGGCACGGCTGATTGCCCGGCCGGCTTTCACCAGGGCATTGACATAGCGCAGCCTCAGGGCACGCCCGTCGCGGCGGCAGCCGACGGTATCGCCTACGCCTTCCCCAACCGCGGTCGCTACGGCATCCACATCATCATTCAGCACCCTGGCGGCTATGCCACCGCCTACGGCCACCTAGCGCAGGCGGCTGTCGGCTGGGGGGCGCCGGTCCGGGCAGGCCAGCAGATCGGGCTGGTGGGCACCACCGGCAACTCGACAGGTCCCCACCTCCACTTCGAGATTCGCTTCGCGGGCAGAGCGTTGGACCCGGCGCCTCTCCTGGCGGGGCCCCAGCCCGACCCGGCGGTCCTACCTGCCGGCTGGCCCGGCGCCCCGGTGGACGACTGGCGCGGAATCCGGTGACAGCGCAGTTCCCGCTCGGGTCACGCCTGGACGTCGCTGTCGGCGGGTTTCGGCGGCTGATACCTGCGCGCCTGTTCGGGCCGGCCGCGCCAGCGCCATTCCTCGGGCAGCATTGCCTCGAGCAGGTCGTCGTAGCTGACCACTCCCAGGATGCCGCCCTGCTCATCGACCACCGGCAGCGAAGACAGGTTGTAGTCGGCCATCTGGACAGCCACCGAAGGCAGGTCGGCGTCGGCATAGACGGCAATGGGGTCGGAGGGAGAGAGATCGAGAAGAGTCGCTGACACTTCAGCGCACAGCAGCTCCGCGAGACCAACAGCTCCTGACAGTCGACCGTCGACCAGGGTGTAAAGCGTGGTCAGGGTAGCGGGCACCTCCTCCAACTCACGAAGCCGCCGGATGGTTTGCTCCACTGTCAGGGCTGAGGGCAGGGCGATGAATTCGTTGCTCATGAGACCGCCAGCGGTCTCCGGGTTGTAGCCGAGCAGCTTGCGAACCCTGGCCTGCTGCTCGGGGGGCAGCAGCTCGAGCACAGGTCGGCGCTGCTCCTGGTCCAGCTCCATGAGCATGTCGGTCGCGGCGTCGGGGTCCATGTTGGCGAGGATGGTTGCCACCTCCTCCCGGCTCCTGCCCTTGATGAACTCCAGCTGATGCTCTTCGTCCAGCTCCTCGAAAACATCAGCTTCGAGTTCGTGGTCGTGCTGGACCGCGTCAAGAATCTCCTCGCCCTCATCGTGGGATGCCTCTTCAACGATGTCAGCGATATCAGCCGGCCTGAGTTTGGCCAAGCGGGAGGAGGGGCCCACCTGAGCCGACGGCACGTGACTCACCAGCGGCTCCACGCGCGCCCAGTCGATCTCGCTCTGCTGGACCCTGCCCAGGCCGAACGCGGCCAGGAGTCGGGAGGGAGGTGAAGGTACTATCCCCACCACCCGCCAGGCGCCCCCCTCCCCTTCTAGGACGAGGTCCTTGACCCTCACCAGGCGAGCCGCATCGACATCGATGACCGAGTGACCTTGGACATCGCCCTCCAGCAGGACTTCCCCCGGGCGCCGTTCGAAAGGACGGCTGTCAACGCTCTCGGTGCGCAGCCTGCCGCCGTTGGCGGAGAGCTCGCCCAGATCTCGGGCGGAAACGAAGACGTCCTTGCCGTCCCGGTGGACGAGCACGCCTGTCACAGTAGGCAGGCCGCCATCGACCAGCTTCACCACACCATCGACAATCTTGCCTACCTCGTTCCCTGATGCAGTCAGCAATGGCTGATCGTTCAGCTTCGAGAAGTGCAGCCGGGCCAAAGCGATGTACCTCCTAGTGTCCCACTAGCTTAACTATGAGCGCCAGCCGCCAGCTGGATGCTTTTCACCACCAACAACAGCGCAGCGATGACCAGATACGCACGCAGAGCGGACATGCCGAACCGGCGCAAGGGCGACCAGATCGGCCGGTCCAGCAGCGCCACGGGCGGCATGGTCCAGCCCTGCTGCCTCTGGCGCCGAGCTGCCGTCCGGTCAGGCCGGTGTCCTCTGCCCCTCACCGCCAGGAAGGCACCGAGGCTGAGCAATGCAGCCAGCACCAGCGCCGCCATCACTGCGGCCAGGCTCTTGACGTCAACCCCGGGGAACAGCGTGGTCACAGTCAGGATCCCAGACAGCGTCAGCAGCACTGTGATGATGACCGCTGCGATCGCGTTCAGCCAGGCCGGATTCACCCAGGGCCCGAGCACCGCCCGGTCGTTGCAGAGGAGGAGCAGAAAAACGCTGGCGCTCGGCAGCAGCAGCCCTGCCAACGCCTGTACAGCTGTGGTGATCAACCCGAGCGGCGCGTGGGGGATCAAGACGATGGCGGCGGCACCCACGACAAGAGCCGCGAAGCTGGCGTAAAACGCGCGCGCCTCTCGAAAATTCCAATGCAGCGAGTGGCGAACACCGAAGGTGTCCCCGGCAGCATAGGAGGTGGCCAGGGCCACAGCCGACGCACCGATCAGTGACGCGTTGAGGAGCACTATGGCAAACATTGCGCCGGCGGGTTTGCCCAAGGCCCGGCTGAGACTTTGCCCGGTCTGACCGGCATCAGTGAAGTGGCCGAAGTCGGCTGAGCCTCCGAACGTTGCCGCGCAGGTCACGACGAGCGCCGCGGCACCGATGACTGTGATGACCGAGCCCAGGACGGTGTCCGCCCGCTCGTAGGAGATCCAGCGCGGTGTGATGCGCTTGTCGACAATGTTTGACTGCTGGAAGAAAAGCTGCCAGGGAGCCACAGTCGTGCCCACTATTGCGATCACCAGCAGGATCGAGTCGCCGGTCAGTCCGCCCTGAATCCCCGGCACCACGAAGTCATGCAGGACCGGGCCGATCTGCGGGTGGCTGATCACGACCAGCGGGATCACCAGGAAATTGGCAGCGACGAAGACGAAGAGCACTCGCTCCCATCTGCGGAAGCTGCCCGACGCGGTCACGATGATGAGCGCCAGGCCGGCGAGTGGAACCGATATATAAGGGCTCAGGCCAAAGTATTCCAGTGCCAGGCTGACGCCTATGAACTCGGTTACCAGCGTCAGAAAGTTGAGCAGAAAGAGATCTCCGACTGCGAAAATCCCCCACCACTTGCCGAAGCGCTCAAAAATCATCTTGCCGTGGCCCATCCCGGTTACGGCGCCCAGGCGCACCACCATCTCCTGGTTCACAATCAGGACCGGGATCAGCAGCAGCAGCTCCCATAAAAGGCTGGTGCCGTAGTTTTGGCCGGCCTGCGCATACGTGGCGACCCCGCCGGCGTCGTTGTCACCGACCATGACAATGATGCCGGGACCGATGACCGCCAGGAGGACGAGCAATCGCTGGCGCAGCGAGCGCGGCGGTCCTGAACCAAGCCTGATCGTCCCCAGCGCACCAGTGATGTCGCCCACGTGCGCCGGATCCAGAACGGCCCGCGAAGTACTGACTGGATCAATGCCGCCGCGGGGCTCGACCGAAGATCCGCGCTGGTTGCTCATCTAACACCTCCTTTTGGTTGAGTGCGTTTTCCTCTACCCCGCACTCCGACCGGAGATGAGCTAGCTGGTGCGAGCGCTTCCCAGACGGGGCACAGGGACGTCTTTCAAGTTCCGTTGGTCGGGACTCATACGCCTCCTTTCAACGCCCCTCATTGCTGGACCTCCGAGCGGGATGGCGCCTTGGGCAGGCTCAGGGCGGCGAGGCCGCCATGTGCACCCCACTCGTTTAGCTATGGCGCCGCACGGCTTAGACTTTCGTCAGCCCGCTGGCCCCTTTAGCGGGGGCACCTGTCCTGATCCGGCGCGTCTCTCGACGTTTTAGATCAGTGGCCTCTTTCCGTGTGGTTGCCTCGCCTAACGAGGTGCAGCAAACTGCTGGACCAGGATATCACTGGCCCCGGGTTCACTCGGCGGGACTGTGCCTCAACCCGTCCGGCTGTAGAGGCCGCCGAGCTCGCTCGCTCTGCCTTCCTGGATCAGCTTCCGCAGGTGTGCCTGCAGCGTCATCTCGGCTGCCGGCCGCAGTGCCGAGCCGGCCCCCAGCTCGGCATAGACGCGGTCGGCCAGCCCGCCCAGATCGGCAGGACCGGCGGCCAGGGCGCGCAGCACCTGGAGCTCGCGTTCCAGGCGATGCTGCCGGTATTCGGCGATCTTTGCGGCCGGATCCTGGATCGGATCCCAATGACCAGGAAAGATGAGGCGCGGTTTCAGTTCGGCGACGAGGTCCAGCGAGCGAAGATACTGAGCGACGTCGCCTTCCGGATAGGTGACCATCGAGCTGCCGCGACCGAGGATGAGGTCGCCACTGAAGAGCACCCTGTCCTCGGCCAGCCAGAAGGCGAGGTGGTCAGCTGCGTGGCCGGGTGTGTGCAGGGCCGTCAGGCTCAGCCGACCGACGCGGACGACCTCACCGTCCTGAAGCTGAGGGTGGCGCAACACGCGGGCGTGGTGGGCCGCGGCCAACCGCTCGGCACCCTCCAGGTGATCCGCGTGTGAGTGCGTCACAAGTACGGCTCCCAGCGCCTGCTGGCCGAGCGCCGCAACTATGCGCCCGCGGTGCACAGACGAGTCGGGGCCGGGATCTATCACCAGCTTGACGGGCTCGTCGCCCACTACCCAGGTGTTGGTGCCGGGACCCGTGTAGGGGCCGGCGTTGGCAGCCAGGACCCTGCGCACCGTGGTCATCAAAGCGTGCCGCGCAGGAAGAGCTCTACGGTTGCGGTCGGCTGCGGGAGATGGCGACGACTATGAGGATCGCCAGCACGATGGCGAGGCTGAGCGGCAGGAGCGGCACGCCGATGGGCACTTTCTCAGCCCCTCCTCTCGGCGCTGACATGCTGGCGCAGCAGCGAGTAGATGACCATGTCATGCCAGCCGCCCGCTCGGAACTGGGCTCCGCGGAGAACGCCCTCCCGGCTGAAGCCGGCCTTCTCCAGCGCTCTCTGCTCGGCCAGGTTTTCCACATCGGTCGACGCTTCGAGCCGATTCACCTGCGTGGTGGCGAAAAGCCGTCGGGCCAGCAGCTGCTGCGCCTCCACCCCGTAACCGTGGCCGCGCGCCTCCGGGATCAGGGCGATGCCGATGTTCCAGGCCCGGGATTCAGGATTGGGTCCATGGCTCACAGCGTGCCACGTCACCGTGCCCAACGGCGTTGCGTCGGCACTTCGCTCGACGATGAGCAGGCCGCGCTCGTCGCTGATCAACCCTTGTCTCGCCAGCACCCGGGAGAGAGAGGCCGACGGCGCCGGACCGAAGTCGTTGAAGGAGCCGCGATAGAGCGGCGAGCTGTTCCAGCGATCGAGCAGAAGGCCGTCTCTCGGGTTCGCCTCGCGGAGCCGGACCCGGGTCGCGATCTCCCCGCTCACCTCAGGCGGCCGGCAGGTAGATGCTCGCCAGGCCGCCCTCCTCCGGATCGAACCAGCCGCCCAGCCGCGTCTCCACGAGGAAGCGGATCAAAGGCTCACCCAGCTCGGGGACAGGCAGAGGCGCCCGCTCGCTGGCCGGCTCCAGGCGCAGTCGCCACCAGTCTCCTGAGGCTGTAGCGCTAAAGCAGGAGCCGGCGCCGCCGAGCCAGTCATAGGTGCGGCTCAGCGCCTGCAGCAGCGATGGCTCGGAGGCAGTGACACGCGCCTGGGTGGGCACGCTGCGCTGCGCCCCCGGCGCCGCCAGGTTGAGGACGGCGCCCAGGACCACCGCGCGCTGCTCATCCCTCGGTTCGACCGCCAGCAGCTCCAGACCTTCAGCCCGCCGGCCGACCTCGAGGGCCAGGTCATGAATGTCCTCGACGGAAACCGGGCGGCCGTAGGCCGACTGCCGGGTCAACTCGCGCAGCGCAAGCAGCGAGGAACGCAGCTTGTGGCCGAGACGTTCGACGAGCCAGGTGCGGCCTTCGTCCGCCAGCTGTTGGGCCAGCAGTTCCGCCTGGCGGGCGGCTGCGCGGCCGTGTTCCGGATCACGCGCCCAGCCGCAGAGACGGCCGCCGATGCGCAACTCCGTCCAAGGCCCGCCCGGCGGCGGTTGGTTCGCGGGTCCATGCCGGCGGCCGCCAGGTACCTCCTGTAGCACTCCGCCGATGCGAACCCACATCGGAGTGGAGTCGCTCCCCGTGCCGGTCAATCTGGCAGCCTCCGTCATCAGTGAGGAACATAACCGCTTTCGACCCTTGCGCCAGCGCTGAGTGCTGCATCGGAACTCGCGCTCTTATACGATCCTCACAGAGTGCCGATACCCCGGAATCGACCCCGGCCCCCGCTGCCCCAAGGTCTGGACGTCTTCCGACCCGACGAGGTGATCGCCTCGACAGTGCTCGTCGTGGAGGACGAGGCTCCCATGCTGGCTCAGCTGGAGCTTGACCTCAAGCTGCTCGGTTACCAGCCCCGGACCGCCGCCGATGCCGAGACGGCTCGCCACGTGCTGAGCGAGGAACGGATCGCCGGCATTCTCCTGGACCTCATTCTGGATGAGCGAGAGGAAACTGGTTTCGAGCTGCTCCGCTGGATCCGCCAGCATCATCCCGGACTGCCGGTGGTGGTACTGTCGGCGGCCAACGCGAGCTCCGCCTCCATCCGTCGAGCGTTCGAGCTCGGCGCAAGCAGCTATTTCGTCAAGGGAGCCGCAGGGCTGGGACACATCTACTCCGACCTGGGCGCCCGCTTGGCGGAGGGTGGCGGCAGCCGCGGCGGCAGCTATATGTTCGGCCGGCTCGAATTCGACCCGGTCCGCCGCACGGTTAGCCTCGGCAGCAAGCAGATCCGGCTCACCTCACAGCAGACCTCGCTGCTCGTCCACCTCTCCCACGGCTCGAAGGCGGCCACGGCGGGCGACCTCATTGAAGCCGGGCTCTTCCGCCCTGACGCTGCGCGCTCAACCGTGCACTCGGCACTGCTGACCCTGCGCCGAAAGTTGGACGAGCTGGAGCCGGGACTGGGCGGCCGGTTTCTCTCCTCGACGGCCCGCGGCTATTCCCTCAGCAGCACTATCTAACACTCGTGACGCTGCGGGGCGCGACATCGATGCGCTGCCGCGATCCAGAAGGCCTCGGATGGGCTTAGCAGCCCCACACAAGACGCCCCTGAAGGCGCCCTAATGAACACAGCGGCCGGCCGTATAGTCGGCATGGTTTTGCTGCGTGCCCGCCGCCTGCTGCTGTTCTTGCTCTTAGCGATCCTCATCGCTGCGCTGCCAGCCGCGGCCCGCAGCCTGGCAGTTGCTCGCCCGGCAGCCAATGAGCTACCCCGGCAGCTGCTCAACGCGCAGGATCGAGCCCACGCCGCTCGCGTCCAAGCTGATCACCTGCGGGCCCTGCCTGCCGGCAGCACGCCACTGGACCAGATGCGGCACGACGCCCAGGTGGAGCGCAGCGAATACGACTATCGGCAGGCGATCCGCACCGAGCAGGAGGTCATCTACCGCATTGCGGGGGCGCCCGAGGCTGAGGCCACCAATCTCGCGTCAGTGCCGGCCGAGCGCCGGCCTGCGCTCAGCGCCGCTGCCAAAGCGCTGCGGGCCGTGTGGCGTCTGGCCGGCTACCAGGACTTGAGCCAGGTTCAGCCTCGCCACAACCGTCACTTCCCCGATTCGGAGCCGGTCGCCACTCTGCTCGGCTACTACCAGGTGGCCCAGTCTCGCTACGGGGTGAATTGGAGTTATCTGGCCGCCATCAACTACGTAGAGTCGGACTTCGGTCGCACCAACGGCCCCTCCAGCGCGGGCGCGCTGGGGCCTATGCAGTTCCTGCCTTCCACCTGGCAGGAGGTCGGCCAGGGCGGGGACATCATGAGCTCACGCGACAGCATCGCGGCGGCCGCGCGCTATCTGCTGAGGGCCGGCGCACCCGCCAACATGGATCGCGCGATCCTCGCCTACAACCACGACAACGACTATCTGGCAGCCATCAGCGGCTATGCCGAGGCCCTTCGCAGCGACCCCGGGTGGTTGGAAAAGCTGTACTACTGGAACACTTACGGATGATGCGTCAGCGCCGGCCGCTTGCAACTCTCCTCGTTGTGGGGGCGCTGGCGGCGCTCCTCGCCTGCGCCTGCGCGCCACCAGTGCCTCACTTGAGCAACCGCAGCAATGCTCGGGTCATCTCACCCAGCCCGTCCGGCTCCCGAAGCACTCCACTCCCGTCTCTGGCACCTCCGTCAGGCAGCTCGCAGGGCTCAGGATTCGACGCCACTCACGCAGCCGCTGTGCTGGCCCCGGCAGTGGGTCTCGTCATAGTCAATCTGGCCGGCGGCCACGTCGCCGAGGGCAGCGGTTTCGTGATCGAGGTGAACGGTGGTCAGAGCTATCTGGCCACCAACAATCACGTGATCGACAAGGCGCAGAAAGGTGCAGGTGCTGATGCCCGACGGCCGCCACTTTGTAGCGGCTCTGCAGGGCACTGATCCCCTGGAGGACGTGGCGGTGCTCAAGGTACCCGACACACTTCCCAAGTCGGAGTTTGCGGACTCAACGCAGTTGAAGCCCGGTCAACCAGTGGTGGCGATCGGCAGCGCGCTGGGTGGTCAGGGCTTCGGCTCGGTCACCGTCGGGGTGATCTCCGCCCTGCACCGGACGCTCACCAATGTCGGCACGTCGGGCCAGGCGAGCGAGAGCCTGCCTGACGTACTGCAAACCGATGCGCCGATCAACCCGGGCAACTCGGGCGGCCCGCTGGCCGATGGGGCCGGCCGTGTGGTGGGGATGAACACCGCCGGCGATCAGAACGCCAACAGCGTCGGCTTCGCCATTCCCAGCCGGGTGGTGCAACGGATCGCCGGCAACCTGATAGCAGGCCGGACCCCGGGGCACCCCTATGCAGGCGTCAGCTATCTGCCGGTCGAGGATGCTCTCGTCAACCAGGACGTGCAGGGCTACGGCGTGGTGGTGAGCTGTGTGGTGGCAGGCAGCCCCGCCGAGCAAGGCGGCGTCAGGGCGCACGACGTGATCGAGAACTTGGACGGCCGACCGCTCAACAACGGGATCACCTTTGCCGGTGTGCTGCAGCTGCACAACCCGGGCGACAGCGTGGCCATGAGCCTTGTCCGGGGGGGCCAGAATGTCGATCTTCACCTCACTCTAGGCGAGCGTCCTGCCACACCTGCCAGCTGCAGCGGCTGACCCAACCGCCAGCTGATTCCGGGCCGGCCGGACCTAGACGACCATTAGAGTATCCACTCATGGAGTATCGGATCGAACAGTTGGGGCAGGTTGCCGGCGTGGCTGTCGACACGATCCGCTTCTATCAAGGCAAGGGACTGCTCGGACCTCCCCGCCGGGAGGGCAGGGTCACCTGGTACGGACCGGAGCATGTGGAACGCCTGGGGCGGATCAAGGCCCTGCAGCAGCGGGGCTTCACGCTGGGCGTCATTCGGCGCTTCCTGGCGGGCGAGCTGGAATCCTCAGACGAAGCGCTCGTTCAGGCGGTGACCGCGGAGACGGCGCCGGAGAAACTGACGCTGGACGAGATGGCCAATCGCAGCGGCGTTCCTGCGGCCCTCTTGCGGAACCTCGAGCAAGCCGGGCTGCTGGTGGCCGTCGGGGAGGGCGATGAGGCGCGCTACCCGGCGCGAGACCTGGAGGCGGTCGGCGCCGGACTGAAGCTGGTGGAGGCGGGCGTGCCGCTGAGCCAGCTGCTGGAGCTGGCGGCGGAACACTCGGTCTCCATCGAGCGCACGGCGGCGCGCGCAGTCGATCTCTTCGACCACCACGTACGCGAGCGGATCCAGGCGGAGGGATTGCCCGAGGAGGAAGCTGAGCGACGCCTGCTGCTGGTCTTCCAGGAGCTGCTCGACGCGAGCGGCGCGCTGGTCCGCCGTCACTTTGAACGCGCTCTGCTCCGCGCCGCGCGAGAGCGCATCGAGCGCCCCTCCTGAGAGAGTTGCAGGCCGGGCCGCCTCAGGTCCGGGAGCTGGAGAGCAGCCCTGATCTGATCAGCCTCATGAGCGCCGCCCGAGACGCTGGCTTGGAGACGATGCTGCTCGAGCGGCCCCTGCCCGACGCCGTCTCCATTTTGGGCTTGGGCCGCAGCTACGACCTCGTCGCCACTGTCGAGGGCGTGGCGCTCGCGACGGCTGCTGGCACCCGGCTGGATGTGGAGCCGGGCCGCCGCAGGCTGGCGGCCGCCGGACGGCTTTGGCGGCGCTTCACTTCGGCTCGGGCGCTCGATGAGCAAGCGCTGCCGGGGACAGGCCGGGTGGCGCTGGGTGGCTTTGCTTTTGATCCCGATCGGGAGCCGGAGGCGCCCTGGCTGGGTTTCCCCTCGCTGCTCTTCCGGGTGCCTCAGCTCGCAGTGACCAGAGTGCGTGGGCGGACCTTCCTCTCCGGCGACGAGTCACTGCTGGACTGCCGGCCCTCCGCCCAGGCGCCCGCCGCCCGCCGGCTCAGCGTCGAAAGCGAGCGCAGCCCCGAGAGCTGGTCGGCTGCCGTGGCCGAAGCCAGCCGGCGGCTGCGCGCGGGAGCGGCGGCGAAAGTGGTCCTGGCTCGCCAGGTCTTCGCCCATGCCGACGGAGTGCTGGCCGCGGGGGCTGTGCTTCGCTCGCTGCGCGCGTCCTATCCGGCCTGCTATACCTACCTGGTCAGCGGCGCGGACGGCACAGCGCTGGCCGGCGCCTCACCTGAGCTGCTGCTCCGCCGGACCGGCTCTCGCGCAGTCTCCCAGCCAATGGCCGGCAGCATTGCGCGCGGCCGCAACGAAGCCGAGGACGAGCAGCTCGCCGAGCAACTGCGCGCGAGCGCGAAGGACTCGGAGGAGCACACGATCACCGCCCGCCACGTGCGTCACGCATTGGCAAGCTTCAGCGACGAGGTCGAGCAGCGCCCACCAGAGGTAGTGCGGCTGACCAACATCCAGCACATCGCAACCGAGGTGCGAGCGCGGCTGAGGACGCCAGTTCCCAACCTGCTGGAGGTGGCCGCCCGGCTCCATCCCACCCCGGCGGTCAACGGGTATCCCGCCGCCGCCGCGGGGGACATGCTGGCGGAGCTGGAAGTGATGGAGCGCGGCTGGTATGCGGGGGCGGTGGGTTGGCTTGACTCCCGGGGCGACGGTGAGCTGGCTGTCGCCATCCGCTGCGGCCTGCTGGAGGGCGACGGGGCGCGCCTCTACGCCGGCGTGGGGATCATGCCGGACTCCGACCCCGCCGCCGAGCTGGCGGAGACTGAGCTGAAGCTGAAAGCTCTGCTGGGCGCGATCTCCGCCTAGGCGCGCACGTCAGCTAGGTCAGCGGAGCGCCTCAGTCACCGCCGCCCAGCACGCCTGGTGGCCGGCCAGGCTCTGTTCTCGTGAGAAGCGGGCGCAGACGAGGGTGGAACGGTCGGCGAGCAGCGCTCGCTCCAGCGCATAGGGCAGGTCCCCGGGATCGGTCACTGCGCAGAAGTAGAGATCGTAGAGCAGCGCCACGTCCTCCAGGCGCAGACCCAGCGGCGTCGTGAACAGTTCTTCGAATACGTCAGGGTGCTGCGCCGGCGGCAGATAGTCGAAGATGCCGCCGCCGTTGTTGTCGAGCACGACTATCACTGCGCGGATGCCGTGCCGATTGGCCGCCCAGAGTCCGTTCATGTCGTGGTAGAGGCTGAGATCACCCAGCAGGAGAACCGTGGGATTGCCGGCGTCGGCTGCGGCGGCGCCCAGCCCTGTGGACACCAGTCCATCGATGCCGCTGGCACCGCGGTTGGCCAGAAAGCGAACTCCCGGCGCCGCCCCGGGCCAGAACATATCGACGTCGCGGATCGCTAACGAAGAGCCGGCAAAGACGGTTGCCGGCTCGGGCAGCTCCGAGGCGAGGGCCCTGATCACGTGGCCTTCGTGCAAGGGCGACTGATAGAGCTTGCGGTCGAGCGCCGCCTGGGCACTCGCTGAGGCGTCCCGCCAGACGTGCTGCCAGCTGCCATCGCCCTCGCGCAGCTTCCCCTCCAGTCGCTCCAAGAGGGGCAGAGGATCGCAGCGCACTATCTCGGCTGCCAGCAGGTCGGGATCGCGCCAGCCGCCCGCCTCATCGATGAGGATGGTGCGCGGGTGATAGCGAATAAGGAACTGGTTCAGCGCATTGGAGGTGGGCGGTGCTCCCAGCCGGAGCACCAGATCGGGAACATGGGCTCGGGCCCAACTGGCGTCGCGCAAGAGAACGTCGTAGGACTCCACCACTCCGAGGCCGGCCCTCCGCCGCAGCTGCGAGGTGGGCTCCGCCAGAAGCGGGGCGTCCAGCCGGGTCAGGAGCGCGTCGAGGGCGTGGCGCAGCCGAGCGCCATCCCGCATCTCCCCGGCCACCAGCAGCGGCCGATCCGCCCGGGCCAGGGCAGTTGCGATCCTGTCCACCAGCTCCTCCGACGGCTGAGTCGGGGCCCGCCAAACCCAAAGCGGATCGGCGTCGACTGGCACGGCTCTCGGGACGCGGCCCGGTTTGGGACTGAGCGGCTCCCGAAAGGGCAGGTTCAGGTGAACCGGCCCTGGCACCTCGCCTCGAGTCTCGACCAGCGCTCGCGCGGCCAGCCGCCGCCAGCGCCTGGGCGCGGCTGGGTCGTCGTCGGGCAGGCCGGCATCGAAGAACCAACGAGGGGCGCTGCCATAGAGGCGGCTCTGCTCGACCGCCTGGTTCGCGCCGACATCGCGGAGCTCGGGCGGACGGTCGGCGGTGAGCACGAGGAGGGGAGTTCGCGAGTAGGAAGCCTCCAGCACGGCGGGGTGGAACTCCGCGGCCGCCGTACCTGAGGTGCAGAGCAGTGCCACCGGCCACTCCTGCGCCTTGGCCAGACCCAGGGCGAAGAAAGCTGCGCTGCGCTCGTCTATGTGGACCCAGACCCTGACGCTTGGGTGCCGGGCGAAAGCCATGGCCAGCGGCGCTGAGCGGGAGCCGGGTGCCACACAGGCGTGGCGCAGCCCGCTCCGGGCCAGCTCATCGACGAAAGTCGCTGCGAAGGCCTGAGTAACCTCGCCTTCAGACATGGTGATCGCCCTGCCCGGGTTCAGCCAGGGGCCCGAGAGCTGGGCCGGGCTGGCTCGCCTGACTGGCAGCTCCCGGCCCTGGTTGTGCCCCGAGCTGACTGCGACAACGCTGCCGGCGGCCGCGGCCGAGCTGGAAGCGCTCTGCCACGAAGGCGCGCTCCTGGACTTGATCGGTTACAGCCAGGGCGGCCGGTTGGCCCTTTACGCAGCGGCCAGGAACGTGTTGAAGCTTCGCACGCTGACTGTCATCAGCGCTCAGGCGGGCTTTGAGGGCCGAGCCCGCAGCCAGCGCCTGCGCGCCGACGAGGAATTGGCGGCTCGGATCGAACGCGAGGGCAGCGAATGGTTCGCCGAGCACTGGGCGCAACTGCCGCTGTTTGCCGGCCTGCGTCAGCGTCGCCCCGAGCTCGCCCGCCAGCTGGGGGCGGCGCGGCGCCGGCATGACCCGGCGCATCTGGCCGCGCAGCTCCGCGGCATGGGCGCAGCCGCTGAGCCACCTTTCTGGTCGCGGCTCGACGCCATTGAGGTGCCCACCATGGTCATCGCGGGCGCCGAGGACGAGCGCTATGTGGCTTACGCCCGGCGGCTGGCTCAGATACTGCCCCATTGTTCTCTTGAGATCGTGCCGGATGCGGGCCATGTAGTGCATTTGGAGCAGCCCGAGAGAGTGGCGCGTCTTCTCGCCCGGCACCTTCACAGCCGGTAGCGCTCGAGCGCAGCTCGGTCGAGCTCGACCCCGAGCCCGGGGCGGCGTGGCAGCCGGAGATGAGGGCCCTCCCACTCGAGGCCTGCTGCCAGCTCCGACGCTCCCAGCCGCTCAGTGGCCAGCCCGCAGGCCAGCGGCTCGCGCTCCAATGCGCAGGCGACATGGAGCGCCGCCGCCAGGCCGATCGAGGACTCGAAACTCGAACCGAGCGTGGCGGCACCCTGTGAACCGGCAGCCAGAGCCAAGGCGCGCTGGGGTCCACCGACCGTGGCCAGCTTCACGGCCGGCAGCACGCCCAGCGAGAGCAGGGCTGCCGCCGCGTCTGGATCGGCCAGCGACTCGTCGGCCGCCAGCGGCAGGTGAGACTGGGAGCGGAGGTGGGCCCAGTCGGTCAGCGAGGCGGCCGCCGCGAGCGGCTGCTCGATCAGCTCCAAGTGGAAGCCGGCCAGCGCCCGGAGCCGCTCAGACGCCTCCACCCGACTCAGCGAACCATTGAAGTCAAGGCGCAGCCGGGCGCATGCGCCGGCGGCAAAGCGAGCCGCACCGAGTCTCTCCAGGTCGGTCTCCAGCGCCCGGCCGGCCGACTTCAGCTTGAAAGCCGCGAAGCCGACCGACGCCCAGCTCTCCATCTCCGCCACCAGCTTCTCAGGAGCTTCAGCACCGATGAGCGCCGTGCACTCGACGCGATCTCGCCGAGGACCGCCCAGCAGCGCAGTGAGCGGTACCCCTCGACGCCGCGCCGCCAGGTCGAATTCGGCAGTCTGCAAACCGCAGCGAGCGGCGGGGCCAGGGGCCCTCTCGCCCTCCAGCTCAGCCAGCAGCTCCGCCAAGGACCCGCTCCGCCTGGACGTCACGGGCGCCTCCCCCAGCCCTTGGAGCCGGCCCTCAGAGCGGATCACCAGCACTGACTCCCGGAAGCCTGCGCCCGCCGGCCTTCGGATCGGGATCAGCTCCAGGCCGCTCATAGGAGTAGGCCGGCAGCCCAGAGCAGCGCCCACCAGACCTCGACGATGCCCGTGCGCTTCAGGGCGCTGATCAGGACGGCGGGCTCCCGCGAACCGGAATCTCGGATGATGCCTCCCACCATGGTGACTGTCAGCACCGGCAGTGCCGCCAGCCGCGGCACCCAACCAGCGACTGCCGCGAGCAGGGGGATGCCCAGCGAACCTGCCAGCAGAAGGGCGATCAGGGCGCGGGTGCCGCCCATGCCCATTCGCACGGCCAGCGTTCGCTTTCCAACCGCCGAGTCGGTCGCCAGATCCCGCAGGTTGTTGAGCGCCAGGATGGCGCAGGCGAGAAAGCCCGTCGCGCAGCCTGCCGCCCAGGCGGCTGCGGGGATGCGGTGCTCGTGCACGTAGACAGTGCCGGCGGTGGCGAAGAGGCCGAAGAAGATGAACACGAACAGCTCTCCCAGCCCGAGATAGCCATACGGTCGGGGACCGCCTGTGTAGAGCCAGCCTGCCAATACCGCCAGCGCACCCATAGCTATGAGCCGCCAGTCGCTGGTCAGCGCCACCGCCAGCCCAGTCCCGGCCGCCACGGCAAACGCGGTCAGAGCGGCGTACTTCACCTGGCGCGGTGGAATCACTCCCGAAGCGGCCGCCCGAATCGGCCCCACCCTGAGCGGAGTGTCGGTGCCCCGGGCGAAATCCGAGTAGTCGTTGGCGTAGTTGACGCCTATCTGCATGGCGATGGCCACCAGCAGGGCACCGAACCCGGGGAGTGGACGGATCAAGTGGTCATGGGCGGCGATGGCCGTCCCCGCCAGCACGGGAGACACGCTTGCTGCGAGTGTGGCGGGCCGGGCGGCAAGCCACCAGATCAGCGGCTTACCCAGCGAACGTCGGACTTCCGGTCTCAGGACACTACGGACGCTTGGGGAAGCGGCCGAAATCAGCTTTGCGCTTCTGGACGTAGGCGTCCCGGCCCTCCTGCGCCTCTTCGTTCATGTAGTAGAGCAGCGTCGCATCGCCGGCCAGCTGCTGGATCCCCGCCAGGCCGTCGTCAGCGGCATTGAGGGAAGCCTTGAGCAGGCGCAGGGCGAGCGGGCTGTGCTCGAGCATTCTCTGGCAGACCTTCAAAGTCTCCGCTTCCAGATCGGCGAGTGGCACCACCCGGTTCACCAGGCCCATCTCCAGCGCCTGCTGGGCGTCGTACTGCTCGCAGAGGAACCAGATTTCCCGAGCCTTCTTCTGACCCACTATGCGGGCCAGAAGGCCTGAGCCATAGCCGCCGTCGAAGCTGCCGACCCGGGGCCCTGTCTGCCCGAAGCGGGCATTGTCAGCGGCGATTGTGAGGTCGCAGACGACATGGAGGACGTGACCGCCGCCCACCGCATAGCCGGCGACCATGGCCACCACCGGCTTGGGCGTCCGTCGGATCTGGATCTGGAGATCGAGGACGTTCAGGCGGCCGATACCGTGGGCGTCGCGGTAGCCGTCATCGCCGCGAATGCGCTGGTCGCCGCCCGAACAGAACGCCTCGGTTCCGGCGCCGGTCAGGATGATGACGCCGATGGCCGGATCGTCGCGGGCCACGTTGAAGGCGTCGCTCAGCTCAAATAGAGTGGTCGGCCGGAAAGCGTTGCGCACCTCCGGCCGGTTGATGGTGATCTTGGCGATCCCGCCCTGGGTGTCGTAGTGGATGTCCTGGTAGGCGCCGGATCCCTGCCAATCGTTCAAGTCAGCACTCATGGAGCAGATGCTCGCATGGTGTAATGGTAGTGAACTTCAACGCTGCGGTCGCCCGCGTTGCGGCGCCACTCGCCAGGATTGAGCCGATGGACCCCTTGAGACAGCTCGCCGCGCGGCACGGTCCCCGCCGGGCCCTGAGTGACAGGGGCGCGGGTTTTTGGGTGACGTGGTTCGATCTGGATCAGCTCGCTCATGCTTGGGCCGGCAGGTTTGAAGCGGCGGGGCTGAGCCCTGGCGAGCGGGTGGCCGTGCAGGCGCCTGCCGGCGTCCGCTTCTCGGCTCTGCTGCACGCGTGTCTGCGCTTTGGCGCAGCACTGATCCCCATCTCGCCCCGGGCGCCGGCCGCCGAGGTGGGCCGGATCCTGGCGGATTCGCGGCCGCGCTTCCTGGTCCGGGAGGGGCAGCTGGAGCCGACGGGTTTGAAACCTGCCACAGGCGCTGCGGAGGACGTCTGCGTGCTCTACACCTCGGGTACCACGGGGCGGCCCAAGGGAGTGCGACTGACCTTGGCGAACCACGCGGCCTCAGCTCAGGGCTGCGCTTCTGCACTGGCCGCGGGCCCTGAGGATCGCTGGCTGCAAGTGCTGTCCCCTCATCACGCTGGCGGCATAGCCATCCTTTTCCGCTCAATCTTCTTGAACCAGCCTGTGGTTGCGCTGCCCGAGTTCGAGCCGGCGCTTGTGCTTGACGCGATCGAATCTGAACGGCCGACGCTGGCCGCGCTCGTGCCGACGATGCTGACCAGGCTGCTCGAGGCAGGTGGCCTGGAGGGGCTGCGCAGATTGCGCGCCATCCTGATCGGCGGCGCACCCGCTGCGGCGGACCAGGTGAGGGTATGGGCGGATCTGGGGCTGGAGGTCTGTCCCAGCTACGGGCTGACGGAGAGCGCCTCCCAGGTCGCGGTGGTGCCGCCGGGCAGAGCCAGGGAGCTGGCTGGGACCGCCGGGCTCGTCGGTCCCCACGCGCAGGTCGACCTGGAGGACGGCCAGATCATCCTCGGCGGCGCCTGCCTCTCGCCCGGTTACGTCAACTCCGAGCTGAGGCCCTCGCCCGCGGGCGGCCGTTTCGCCACCGGTGATCTGGGACTCCTGCGCGATGGGGTGCTGACGGTCCTGGGGCGCAGCGACGACACCATCATCACAGGCGGGGAGAGCGTCAGGCCGGAGGAGGTGGAAGCGGTTCTGCGAGCGCATCCGGGCGTGCGGGAGGCCGCTGTCGCCGGCCGCCCCGATCCGCTCTGGGGCCAGGTGGTGAGCGCCTGGCTGATCGGCGAAGCCTCGGTGGAGGACCTGGAGGGTTGGTGCCGGGCGCGACTGCCTTCCTTCAAGGTGCCTCGGCGCTGGCACCGAGTCAGTGAGTTGCCGCGCAACTCGGGTGACAAGGTGGTCCGCCGCTCTCTGCCTGATTAAGCTCAAGCAGATTCAGTTGATCCGGCGCTGGCCCGGACCCCATTCCCGCTCGCGGAGCAGGAACTTCTGGATCTTGCCTGTCGATGTCTTGGGCAGCTCTCCGAATTCGACGGCCTTGGGCACCTTGAATCCGGCCAATCGGCCGCGGCAGTGCGCGACGATCTCCTCGGCAGTGGCCGCGCTGTCCGGTTTCAGGGTGACAAAGGCCTTGGGCACCTCGCCCCACTTCTCGTCAGGGATGGCGATGACGGCGACCTCCATGACCGCGGGGTGGCTGACCACCGCCTGCTCCACCTCGATGGTCGAGATGTTCTCACCACCCGAGATGATGATGTCCTTCTTCCGATCGCGCAGCTCGATGCCCCCGTCCGGGTGCATGACGCCGATGTCACCGGAGTGGAACCAGCCGCCGGCGAAGGCAGCCTCCGTCGCCTCCTCGTTGGCGAAGTAGCCCTTCATCACGACGTTCCCGCGCATCACCACCTCGCCCAGGGTCTCGCCGTCGCGGGAGACGTCATTCAGCTCGGGATCGACCACACGCACCTCGCCGGCCAGCAGGTTCGGGTGGCCCTGCCTTGCCCGCCGGGTTGCCTGCTCGACCGGCGGCAGCTGCTCACTGCCGGGCGGGGGCACGTTGATCGTGTAGGGCCCGTACGTTTCGGTCAGACCGTAGACGTGTTGCAGGTCGAAGTTGAGCTGCCGCATCTCCGAGATGATCGTGGGCGACGGCGGGGCTCCGGCGGTTAGGACGCGCACAGGCTGCTCCAAGCGCTCCGCCGCGTGGTCGTTGACGAGCATGATGAGCACAGTCGGAGCGCCGCAGAAGGCTGTCGCCTGGCCCGACTTGAGCAGCCGCCAAACAAGGGCCGGATCGACCTTCGGCATGCAGACGCTGGTGGCGCCCGCGGCGACGGTGGCCCAGGTGAAGCACCAGCCGTTGCAGTGAAACATGGGCAGCGTCCAGAGGTAGCGCGAATCGCAGTCGAGCCGAAGGTCCATCGCCATCGCGACTGCGTTCAGATAGGCCCCGCGATGGTGGTACATCACTCCCTTCGGCCGACCAGTGGTGCCTGACGTGTAGTCGATGGCGATCACCTCGTACTCGTCCTCCAGGACCGCCTCGCTGGGCTCTTCCGAGCCACCGGCGACGATTTCCTCGAACTCGGAGCCGAGGGAGATCCTTTGCACTCCCTGTGGCGCTTGGGCCAGCTGCTCGGCGAGCTCGGGTGAGTAGAAGACGAGCTTCGAACCCGAGTGCCCCAGGATGTAGCCAATCTCGTCTGGGCTGAGCCTGGTGTTGATCGCAACGACTATCGCACCGACCATGGGCACCGCAAAATGGGCCAGCTGGAGCGGCTCCGAGTTGAAGGCCAGGAATGCCACCCGGTCGCCCTTCCCCACGCCGAGGGCGGCGAGCGCGTCGGCGAAGCGGCGGGCGCGCACCAGCCACTCGGAGTAGGTGAAGCGCGCTTCGCCATCGATCACTGCCGTCCGGGTGGCGTGGACCGCGGCCGACCGCTCGAGGAAGCTGAGCGGTGTCAGCTCCTGCCGGTAGACCGGCCGCGTGGCTGACTGCGAGGTCGTCTGCTCAGATACGGTCATGTGCGGCTCTCCTGACCATGGCTTCGCGGCACTCTACGCTGTCTATCATGCGGCTGATCGGCGCCCATGTCGATTCGACCGGAGGGCTTCATCACGCCTATGAGCGCGCCGCGGCGATGGGCGCCGCCGCGATCCAGGTCCATCCCACCCCGCCCGGATTCTGGGGCTCGCCCAAGCTGGATCCCGAACGCATCGAGAGGTTCCGGACCGCCGCCGACGCGGCCGGGCGGCCGCCGTTCTACTTTCACGCCGTCTACCTGATCAACCTGGCAGGACCTGATCCGAAGCTCCGTCAGCGCTCCGAGAGCACTCTGGCGGGCTACCTCCGGGCGGCTGACGAACTGGGCATCGACGGCGTGATATTCCACACGGGCAGCCACAAGGGCGCCGGCTTTGAAGCCGTGCTGCCCATGATCACCGAGCATCTGAAGAGCGTCATGGAGCGCGCCGATCCCCAGCACGCTCGCCTGCTGATCGAGAACAACGCGGGCGCCGGAGGCTGCGTCGGCGCCCGCTTCGAGGAGCTGCGGGCGATGCTCGACGCTGTCGACGACAGCCGTGTCAACACTTGCTTCGACACCTGTCACGCGTTCGCCTCCGGCTACGAGATGCGGACACCCGAGGCGGTGGAGAAGACACTGGCCGAATGGCAGCGGGTGGTCGGCCTGGAGCGGTTGGAAGTGGTCCACTGCAACGACTCCCAGTTCGGGCTCGGCTCCAACCGGGACCGCCACGCCAATATCGGCCTCGGCCTGATCGGCGAGGATTGCTTTCACGCCCTGCTTCACCAACCCTGCCTGGAGAAGATCCCGTTCATCTTGGAGGTGCCCGGTTTCGAGCAGACGGGGCCTGACGCCGCCAACGTGGAGATCCTGCTCCGGCTGGCCGGCTAGGCGGCCTGTCAGGACGTGCTGGAGCAGTGGACTCGGAGTTGGAGGGGCGGAGACTCAACGACCAGCTGATCGCCTCACTCAGAGCGGCGGGTGTGATCAGTGAGCCTGCGGTTGTAGCAGCCTTTCGAGCTACGCCGCGGCATTATTTCCTGCCGGGCCTGGGCCTGGCTGAGGCCTATGCCGACGAGGCGGTGCGCACCAAGACAGGCGACGACGGAGTGGCGCTCAGCTCAGCCTCCCAGCCGGCGATGGTGGCCATCATGCTGCAGCAGCTCCAGGTGGAGCCCGGGAACGGCGTTCTGGAGGTCGGCACCGGCACGGGCTACAACGCCGCGCTCCTGGCGCATCTGGCGGGGCCGGCCGGACAGGTGGTCAGCCTCGATGTGGACGAGGATCTCTGCGCCCGGGCGCAAGAGAACCTGGCCCGAGCTGGCGTGCGCGGCGCGGAAGTGAGGCTGCAGGACGGAGCCCAAGGGTGGCCGCAGAGGGCTCCGTTCGATCGCATTGTGGTGACCGCTTCAGCTGCCGACCTCTCGCCTCACTGGCTGTGGCAGCTCCGCCAAGGAGGGCGGCTCGTGGTGCCGATGGCGCTGCTGGAGGGTGGTGGCCGGCCTCATCTCTGCGCGACCTTCGTCCGGGAAGCTGACCGGCTGCGGGGGGAGTCGGTGCAATGCTGCGGATTTCTACCCCTACGTGGAGAGCTGGTGCCCAAGTCGGATCCGAGCTCGGAGGTGATGGAGGGCGAGGCCGATGAGAGCTTGCTGCGGGCAATCTCCTCGTATGTGCTCGACGCATCGCCGGCCGGTATTCAGGCCCCGACCGGCTGCCGGCTCTTCTGGCGCCGGCCGAACTTCAGCTTCTGCTTGCGCCGAGCGAGCAGCCGCCGCGCGGGTTGAGGCAATGCCGCTTTTGTCGATATCACCGGCCCTTGTTCGACGTCCTGATAGGAGCTTGTCCGGCGGCGCAGATCCTCTGGAGACCCCGCTCCCACCCAGCACCTACAAGGAGAGAAACAAACATGCGATTCATGCTGCTGCTCAAAGCAAACCAGGACACCGAGGCCGGGGTCCTGCCCGGTCCCGAGGTCTTTGCCGCCATGGGCAGGTTCAACGCGGAGATGGCGAAGGACGGCGTGCTGCTGGCGGGCGAAGGGCTCCAGCCGAGCTCGAAAGGGGCCCGGATCAAGTTCTCGGGCGAGAACCGGACTGTCACCGATGGCCCCTTCACGGAGACCAAGGAGCTCATCGCCGGTTACTGGCTGCTCCAGGTGAGGTCGAAGGAAGAGGCGATCGAATGGGCCAAGCGGAGTCCTCTGCAGGAGGGTGAGGTCGAGCTCCGACAGGTGTTCGAGGCCTCAGACTTTCCGCCCGAGGTCTTTCCTGCTGAAGAAGCGGAGCGCGAGCAAGCGCTGCGGGACGAGTTGCAGCGAAAGGCCTCCAACCAGTAGCGACGGCGCGGCGGCCTGCCCCCTGCCTTGCTGACGTGGACCGATCGAACCCGGTGACGGTTCCCGAGACGCATGGTGCGATTGAGGCTGCCTGGCGGATTGAGTCGGCGAGGCTGATTGCCAGTCTCACTCGGCTGGTGGGCAGCCTGGAGTTGGCGGAGGAGCTGGCCCAGGATGCGCTGGTCGCAGCGCTCGAACGGTGGCCGGAGTCGGGCGTGCCGCGCAACGCGGGCGCCTGGCTCATGGTCATAGCGAAGCGTCGTGCGATCGACCACTGGCGCCGAAGGGAGCTGTTAGCGAACAAGCTGGATGAGCTCGGTCGCGAGTTAGAGGTCGAATCGGAGAACTTCTCGCCGGATTTCGACGCCCCCTTCGACAACGAGATCGGTGATGACCTCCTGCGCCTGGTGTTCATTGCCTGCCATCCTGTCCTTTCACCCGAGGCGCGGGTCGCGCTCACGCTCCGCGTGCTTGGCGGTCTCAAGACCGACGAGATAGCTAGCGCTTTTCTGGTTGCTGAAGCGACCATCCGCCAACGCATGGTCAGGGCGAAGCGAACTCTCGCCGAAGCTCATGTTCCCTTCGAAGTGCCCCAGGGGCCCGAGCTCGCCGAGCGTCTCTCCTCGGTGCTCGAAGTCATCTACCTGATCTTCAATGAGGGCTACTCGGCAACCGCCGGTGACGACTGGACGCGACCTCAGCTGTGCCAGGAGGCGCTCCGCCTAGGCCGGATCCTCGCCGGGCTTCTGCCCCAGGAAGGTGAGGTTCACGGGCTCGTCGCGCTGCTGGAGATCCAGGCTTCGCGCTTGGCAGCGCGGGTCGGCCCCGCTGGAGAGCCGGTTCTGTTGCCCGACCAGGACCGCGGCCGCTGGGATCATGTCCTCATCCAACGGGGACTCGGGGCCCTGCAGCGGGCCGAGCGGTTGGGCGCGGGCCTCGGCCCCTACGGCCTGCAGGCCGCCATCGCCGCCTGCCATGCGCGAGCGCGCACGCCAGCAGAGACTGCCTGGACCCGGATAGTCGCCCTCTACGATGCGCTCGCCCAATTGGCACCGTCGCCCGTCGTCGAGTTGAACCGGGCGGTCGCCGTGGCGATGGCCTTCGGCCCGGCGGCCGGTCTCGAGCTTGCGGACGGGCTGGTGGCAGAGGCGTCGCTGCAGGGGTACTACCTCTTGCCCAGCGTGCGGGGCGACCTTCTCGCCAAGCTCGGCCGGTTGGCGGAGGCGAAAGCTGAGTTCGAGCGGGCGGCCTCGCTGACGCGAAACGAGAAAGGGCGCGCTCTGCTGCTCAAACGCGCCGTCGACTGCATGCGGGGCTCCGCCGGTGGGTAGGCGCAAGTTCTTCGGCGGCTCTCCCCCACACCGTTGGTCCTCTTCGTCACCGACCTCGACGACACTCGCATTCAGCTTCAGCAAGATTGAGCTAACTGGCCATGCCCTTGATTGCTGGCTGGTGGATCCCGAACACTAAATCGCACCGCCCTTCGAAGGTGTAGTTCTTGGGCGGGTCAGATGGACGCGGAGGGAACCAGGACGGGAGGGGCCAACGTGATCACGCGGATGGCTTGTGGAAGTAGTGGCCTTGGTCGAGATCGTCGATGAGCCCGGGATGCGTGGGCTGCCATCCGACCAGCTGGCGGGTCAGCGCGCTGGAGGCCGGGCTGTCGGCCGCGAGAAAGCCGCCCATCCACGTGAAGTGCTCGGCTGCGTCCTCTGGAGAGATGGCGGCCACCGGAACGTTAAGATGCCGCCCGATCACCTCGGCGATGTCGCGGATCGGCACGCTCTCGTCCGCGACCCCGTGCAGCGTCGATCCCGCGGGCGCCTCCTCCAGCGCCAGGCGGAAGAGGTGCGCAGCATCGAGGCGGTGCACGGCAGGCCAGCGGTCGGACCCGTCGCCGATGTAGGCGGAGACGCCCTTCTCGCGGGCGATACCGACCAGCATCGCGAGGAAGCCGGCATCTCCTTCACCGTGAACCGTCGGAGGAAGTCGCACAACCGACGGGCGGACGCCGCGGAAAGCGAGTGAGAGTGCCAGCTGGGCAGTGGCCAGCCGAGTGTGCGCACCGCCGGTCGCAGGCGCCGCACCCGACTCGGGACCATGCCCATCCCGTTCGGTCGCCACACGCCCCGGTGCGAGCCCGAGAACCCCGGAGGCGATGACGAACGGACGATCAGAACCTTGGAGCGCCTCGCCGAATGTTTCGACGGCGCGGCAGTCCGCGTCGACAGCGCCCTGGAAGTCCCCCGAGAAAGCGATGTCGTGCTTAAAAGCGAGGTGAATCACGCCGTGCGATGCGGCAGCTGCACTGAGCAGGCTGTCGAGATCGTCGAGAGTGCCGCGATGCACCTCTGCCCCGGCGGCGACGAGCGCAGCGGCCGAAGCATCTGAGCGAGCCAGCCCCATGACCTGATGGCCCGCGCCGATAAGTTCGGGAACGACGGCGGAGCCGATCCAGCCGGACGCGCCGGTGACGAAAACACGCGTGAGAAAGACCTCCAGTTGGTCGACCGTCCTCGGCACAGAGGACACGCCTATGTCACTTACTGCCATCACTCTACCACGAATTGTCAGCCACTGCCATCAGCTACTACGATGGGCGCATGGCGCGGTGGGAGCCGGACAGCCGCGGGAGGCTCGAGCAGGCAGCCCTTGCTCTCTATGGCGAGCGCGGGTTCGAGAACACCACCGTTGCGGAGATCGCCGCGCGCGCAGGAGTGACGGAGCGCACGTTCTTCCGGTATTTCGCCGACAAGCGTGAGGTTCTGTTCTGGGGCGCGGGCACACTGCAGGAACATCTCGTGAGCGCCGTTGTCAGCGCGCCTGATTCGGCTGCACCGATGGATGCGGTCGCCGCCGCCCTCGAAGCCGCCGGCGCCCTGCTCCAAGAGCGCCCCGAAAGCGCCCTGCAGCGCCAGACCGTCATCGCTGCGAACACTGAGCTGCGAGAGCGTGAGCTGATCAAGCTCGTATCACTCGCCTCGGCGCTCGCCGACGCGTTGCGCCAGCGCGGTGCCACAGGCCCGGGCGCGACGCTGACCGCCGAGGCGGGAATCGCGGTCTTCAGAGTGGCGGTTGAACGCTGGGTCAACGAGAGCAACCCCCGAGACTTGCCGCAGCTCATCCGAGAGTCGCTAGACGAGCTGAAAGCTGTGACCGCCGGCAGATGATCACCGGCGGCAGGGCGAGCGCGACATAGTGCCCGCTGGCGCAGCCCAAGGCTAGGCCCACGTCGAAGGCGAGGTCATCGGCGACCCCGGCGGACGCAGCCCGGGCGATCGTCCACCGTCACGCCGAGGTCCGGCAGTAACTGGCTTGGACACGAGGCGGTCAGTCTGGTACAATACGAACATGCGTTCCCTTCCTGAGTCGGCAGACTGGACGCCATCAGTCGACCGTCTTCATGGCGTGATCAGCGATCTGGCGGAGCAGGATGTCAGGACCTATCCGCGCTCAGTCCAGGCCCAGGAGCTGACGGAGCTGAACCGGGCGATCAACCGCCTGCAGGCAGAGTTCACGCGACGGACAAGGATTCTTGACCAGAACCAAGGTTGGGTGGCGACAGGTGCCCTGAGCACTCGGGCCTGGCTTCGCCGCCAATGCCATCTGACCGCCGCAGCAGCGGCAGATCGAGTGACGATGGGGCGCAGGCTGGACGACCTGCCGCAGACCGCAGCAGCGTTTGGCGAGGGCGCGATCAGCCTGCAGCATGTCTCGTTGCTCTGCAAGACCTGCGACCAGGTTGGCGTCGAACCGACGCGAGAGGCAGAGCTGATTCTCGTGGAGGCTGCGTGTGAGCTGGATCCGCGCCAGCTGCGGATCGTCACTGAGCGTTTCCGTTACTGCACCGATCCTGACGGCGTCGCCCGCG